>Ga0265295_1008376_pt1 | contig 11513 bp, 10 predicted proteins | sample Munlansysbiofilm_FD_192503 | JGI IMG/M metagenome (GOLD analysis project Ga0265295, IMG submission 192503) | Leachate microbial communities from a municipal landfill in Southern Ontario, Canada - Methane capture system biofilm | ecosystem: Engineered > Solid waste > Landfill > Unclassified ... | reverse complement strand
AAGAGGAGTGCAAGTTCGAGATAGTCCGCAAGTCCGAGCGGAAGGAGATCCCCAGGGTCATATCCCCCACTGGCACAAGCCACGGCTATTCCTATGAATCTCTTTCCTACCGGAAGCAGAGCAAGAAGATGGAGCCGTTCATCCTTACCCTGAACGACACCGTGTCCGAGTACACTACCTACAGCCACGAGGGTGAAAAATTCCTTTACATCCTGAAGGGCAAGGCCGAGATATGGCTGGATGAGGAGCGAGTTACCCTGGAGGAGGGTGACAGCATCTATTTCGATTCCACACTGAAGCACCGCTTCCTCTCCAAGGATGGTTCCGAGGTCAAGATCCTTTCCGTAGTTACCCAGTAAACGATTTCTAAAATCGTTCGCATAACCTGCCGGTTCAAGCCGCGCTCCGTCAGTGGGCGCGGCGTCTTGATTTCTCTACATGGTTTTTGCCCCTTGTTTCCCCTTTGCTGCCGCCTTTTTTTTCTTGACTTCTCCTCTGATAAACAATTAATGTTCTGCACATTTCCGGTCCATTCCGGCCCCCCGTTTCCGCATTTACCGCCGCTGTAGCCGAGTTCCATGCGTTGACGCGGCCGTGCGAAAAGACCGGTTTCACGTATCTTTCATTGATACGAATTTTGTCCCGGCATGGCGACTGCCTTTGCCGGCGATTTCAGGGAGGGATCAAGTGATCAATCGTGCGGCATTAATGATATTTTCATTCTGTTTTCTTGCCGGTTGCGCTGCGAATCAGGGCGCGATTTCCTCATCCGGGGAATATGTTGAGATAGAGAATCCCGCATTTACCATGTCTCCGGGGGCTTCTCCCACCATCTGGGTACCGCGGAGCTACGTGGACAGCGGAATTCCCCGAGGGGGCGAACTCCTTGAAAAAGGGTACGAATCGGTCAGGGGAAAGCTGTCCGACGGCGCGCGCCAGACGGTTGCCGGCGTGCCAGAGCCTGTTACCGTTTCTCCCGTGGCTTCTGCTGCTCCTTCCGTTCCAGCCGCTGCGCCGGCTTCACCTCCCGTTGCCCCCCCTGCGCGGCCTGTCGTGAAGGCTGCTGAGGCGCCCTTTTTCAAAAGCCGCATCCTCATAATCGAGACGGAAAAGAACGAACTTTCAGCAAGATTCGGCGAGGCCTTGAAGCGGTTGTCCGCCGGAACGGTCCTCGACTCGGCCCAGGCCGCCTTTGTCGCGCGCTATGCCAGTCTCGGCACTCCGGCGGAGAGATCCGCCCTGGCGGTCAAGTTGCAGGAGGATTTCGGCGCCGGTCTCGTCATATTCCTTTCCGCCCCCAACGGGACGCTGCCGGGGAAATCGGTTAACGCCGAGGTGCGCGAGGGGTATGGCGGAACCTTGCTCAGAAAGCTGGTTGAGGTGATATCTCCCTATCCCGTGAATGACGCGAATAAGCGGGACGCGGCCATTATGTCCTCCCTTCGCGGACTGGCTGCCGGGGTGAAGGAACTTGCCGGGCTTGCGCCCTGGTATGGCAAGGTGGTCTCAGTAGAAGGGGAACGGGTTTACATCAACGCCGGCAAGGAAACAGGAATTGAGACCGGCCGGACATTGAACCTGTATCGGGCCGGAAAGGTTGTGGAAAAGCTGGGGTTCGCTCCAGGCACGAAGGTTGGGATTGTCGAGATAACCGGTTTCGTCGGCACAGACGGGTCGTTCGGCATTGTAAGGCAGGGCGAAAAGGCGCGGGCATCCGATCTGGTCGGAACGGAATAGCCATACTTGCTCGTTGAACGGAGTCGAAACGAGCGGAGTCGACATCTCCCATGTTTTGGATGTCTTCCCATTCATCGGCATGTTACCTTGAACCGGAACATCCGGGCCGGATTTATTGCTGTGATGATATTCATGATGGACCGTCTTGCGCCGTCCATCTATTTTTCATGAGGAGGCAGTCTATGAGAAAAACGGTTTTTGTTTCACTGGCGGCCAGTCTGCTGCTGGCGGCCCCGGCCCTGGCGGCGGATGCTACCCAGGCAACCGCTCCGGCGTACAACACCGACTACCAGCCATCGCCCGAGGTTGCGCCCGGCGTATACGGCAAGATGGAGACACCGGTAACCAGCAAGTTCAAGCTCTCCATCGGAGGTTTCGTCAAGCTTGATTATGTCTATAATTCAGATAATTTCGGGCCCTCCGGCGCGCTGACTCCCGGAAGCGGGAGGATCCCCAAGGCGACCAGCATTGAAGGCCAGACGGATCAGTCCCTCTTCACTGCCCGTCAATCCCGTTTCTGGCTCAAGATAGCCGGTCCCGGTTTTGCCGGGGCAAAGACAAACGCGCTTATCGAGGTTGATTTCTACGGTGATCCGTCCGCGGCCGCGGAAAGCCCGCAGGTGCGGATGCGCCAGGCCTGGGGCGCCATCGATTGGCCAAGGACCCAGATTCTGTTCGGCCAGGCCTTCGACATCTTCGGGCCGATGGTTTCGTCTACCGTTGATTTCCGCCATGGCGCCGCCTACGGTACCCCGAACAATCCCCGCGTCCCTCAACTCCGGCTCACCCAGAAGGTTGACCTGACGCGTGACAATTCGTTGAAACTGGTACTGGGAGTTCAGGACCCCAACCAGAACGGCAACAATAACGCCGGCGGCACTCTGGCGACCGGGTCATTCGGTTCGGCGGTTAACGTGGCCGGCCAGGCCATGTTTGTGAGCAAGGCCCTTGGCGTTGCCCCCGGATTATGGGGGCTTTCCATGAATCCCCTTTCGGCGGGATTCTTTGGCCTGTACGGCAATGAAAAGGTGCTTTTGGGCGCGGAGAATAAAAAAGAGTCATTGGATTCATGGGGTTACGGGTTCTACACCTTCGTTCCGCTGCTCAAGTCGGCGGACGGGAAAAGCAGGGCTATGACCATGTCCTTTGAAGGGCAGGCCTACATGGCCGCGAACATGGCGTTCAACTCCGCGACCGCGGATACACTGGTGGGCACGACCGCCGATCCGAAGCCTGCGAAAGGGTATGGATTCGCGACCCAGTTGATATTCTATCCCATCCAGGACCTGGGATTCACCGCGGGGTATCAGAGAAGGGGCGCATCCAACTATTCCGACTACTCCAACCGCAATATCGCCGTTAATTCACAGCCATCGAAGACTCTTTCCGGAGCGGACTTCCTAAAGTTCAGCAGCAATGTCTATTTCAATGTCTCGTACGACCTCAACGCCGCTATCCGCCTTATGGCCGAGTATCAAAACGTGAATTCCCGTTACGGCAACAACCCCGTCGGCACATCCGAATCAGGAACAGCCAATATAGCCCGCATGGCATTCCTGTATTTCTTCTGATATCGCGGATTAGGGCGAAATTACAACGGGGAGCCTTCATGCTCTCCGTTTGTTTTTAGGAAGAGATCCGACACCTCTGATTCATTTCAGCCAGGCTATGATCCGAGAAAGAAGCGCGAGGGATTGAACGTAACCGGAGGCGCGCCGGTTATGTAAAGGAAAGGGAATGTATGGAAAACAAACCCCTTACCCAGTCGGAATTGCCATTGCGGAACGGCAGGGTCTATCACCTTGATCTTGCCCCCCACGAGTTGGCTCGTAATGTACTGATTGTAGGAGATCCGGACCGGGTTCCCTTCTTTTCCGACGAGTTCCTTGCGGAACGGGAAGCTGATCGCTTCCACCGGGGACTGCGGACCATTACCGGGCGCGCCCGCGAAACGGGACAACGGATAACAATCACCACGTCAGGTATGGGTACTCCCTCCATGGAGATCGTCCTTAACGAACTGGTGGCGTTGAATGAACTGGATTTATCGACTCGAAGGAGGAAGGATTTCTTCACCCCTTTGACCATCGTCAGGGTCGGCACCAGTGGAGGTCTCCAGCCTGAAACCGAACCGGGCACACTGGTCGTCACGGATTACGGAATCGGACTTGACAATACCGGAGCGTATTACGATGTTTCCATGCCGGATGCGGAATGCTCGATGCTGGAGAGACGCGCCGGAACCCTGATTGAGGAGGCCCATTCTCCGGATGCCCGTTTTCGTCGAGTATTCCATCCCTATGCCGCACGGGCGGACGCCAGGTTGCGGGTCGCCCTGGAGAGGGAGGCCTTGCGTATGGGGGCGCCGTGCAAGAGAGGCGTGACGATTACCAGTCCCGGCTTTTTCGCTGAACAGGGTCGCGGTATTGGCCGCATATCCTCCACCGTGCCGGAACTGGCGGAACTCATGGCATCTCTGGACACGGGCCTGCCTGGCCTGAAGGTGGAGAACATGGAGATGGAGGCAAGCTTTTTTCTCCATTTTCTGGGGGGGCTGGGTTATCGGGCCGGGGTCGTCTGTGTTGTGATTAACAAACGCAAAGAGGGAAGCTTTCTTGCCGACTATAGTGAACATGTTCGAAATGCCGGGCTGGTGGCCTTGCGGGCATTAGCTGTTCTGGATACCGGCCGCGATTCTCACGCGGGATATCCTGAACAGCGATGAAGGGAGGTTTTATTTATGGATGATAAAGACCTCGAAGGTATACGCGGCTGGTTTGCCGGATACTGCCAATCCTTTTACTCCGTGGACATGGAGGATCAACGCAATATCCTTCTCAAGGAAGAACACACTCACCGGGTCTGCGCGAATATCATCAGAATTGCCGCGGCGGAAGGTCTGGGATCGGAGGATCTGAAACTGGCGGAAACCATTGCGCTGCTTCATGACGTGGGGCGCTTTGAGCAGTACCGCCAGTTTCGCACGTTCCGTGACGCCGTTTCCGTAAACCATGCCGCTCTGGGTGCGGGAATCATCCGTGACGTGGATCTGCTGGCCTGGCTTTCTCCCCGTGAACGGGATCTGGTGAATGATTCGGTAGAGGCCCATAATCTATTCAAAATCCCCAAAACTATCCAGGGCGAACACCGGTTTTTCCTCCAGCTGATTCGTGATGCCGATAAGCTCGATATCTGGCGGGTATTCAGCGAATACTACGGGCAACCGGAAGGCGAGCGTTCATCCGTAGCGGGACTCGGTTTTCCGGATATTCCGGAGTGTTCTCCCGAAGTGCTGGAAAAGGTCGCGGGCAGGGAGACGGTCAGGCTTTCCCATGCCAAGACACTGAATGATTTCAAACTGGTGCAGCTTTCCTGGATCTATGACCTAGTATTTCCGGAATCATTTAACATGGTTGTCGAGAGGGAGATTGTTAACGGCATTGCCAGTTGGCTTCCTGAAACGAAAGCAGCGCGGCTTGCCGTAGAAACTGTACGATACTTTGTAGATGAGAGGAGGCCGCTTTCTCCCGTTAGTTCCATGACATCCGTACCTCAATCATCTTGACAGACAAGCTGCTTGAGGGTAAGAAGGTTCTAATTCAGTTTTTCAGCAATAACCCGCACTTTCGGAATATGGTCTGGAAACCGCCATGCCGTGAAGAACGGAACGGAGGGGAAGAAGATGTCACATGATTGTTCCCGTCTCAGGGCCTTCTATTCTTCGATCAACAAAGAACTGATCATTATTTTTCTGCTGGTGGCCATTACCGGGATCATTTTCTTTTTTGTCTCCAATCAGAGGGCGTTTCTGAACTTCATGTACCTGCCGGTGATTCTCGGCGCCTATTTCTATGGTAAGCGTTACGCGACCCTGGCAGCGCTCCTGTCACTCATACTAATCTCCGTTGTTGCTTATGTGTATCCCTCAACCTTCAGTTCCGGGGGCGCCTTCCCCATGCACCGCTGGCTTGATATCGGGACATGGGGAGCTTTTCTCCTGATAACCGCTTATCTCATGGGACTGCTATACGAAAAAAAAGAGCGGACGAAGAGAGAGATCCGCAATACCTACCAGGGGATAATAGAGATGCTCTCTCTGGTGATTGATTCCGTTGACCAGCATACCCACAGCCACTCCTACAGGGTTTCCGCTGTGGCGGAAAGGATCGCCAAGGCAATGGGATGCGCCGAGCAGGACGTGGAAAACATCAGAATAGCGGCCCTGCTCCACGACCTGGGCAAGATTGGGGTCAGCCGTGAGATACTGGTGAAGGCCGGCCAACTTACCCGTGAAGAACGCGAGCACATGAAAGGACATACAGTCCGTGGGGCGCATATTCTTAAACCGCTGGGCGGGAGGGTAACGGACCTTTTGCCCATGATACTGGGTCACCATGAGAAATACGACGGCAAAGGCTACTATTCTCTGATGGGCGAAAATATTCCCCTTGGCGCCAGAATTATCGCCGTTGCGGATGTGTTTGACGCTCTTACGTCGGATCGTCCCTACCGCGAGGCAATACCCGCGTTTCTCGCAAAAGAGGAAATCCTTGCCAACGCGGGGACTCACTTCGATCCGGGTGTTGTCAAGGTGTTTGAGGACATCTTTCCCCTGCTGGAAGCGACAGGCGCCTGCGGCGCACGGGCCCTTCGCGCCTGAAGAGTTTTTCGGACGCCCGGACGTGTTGAGAATTGTGTTGACAAATGGGAATGGAGCGGTTTATATAAACCAATTCCTCAACAATCGTCCGTGTTCATACCTGTCAGAATCATCCCAAATCAGCGAAACATAAGCCTCGACATCGATAATTTAGAACCAGAATGACCAATACCCTTTAGACCGGAATATCCTTGCGATGACACCCCGAACAGGCTGAGTCCTGCCGTCCCTATGTTTCCGAAACCGCTTTTTGCTCATTTTCGAATGGAATATCGTCATGCATAATCACGGCGTTTTCTTCACCGGTTGAATGACTTCCCGTATTGCCGGATTCGCGGCCTTTTTCCGGGTTTTCATTGCCTGTTTCCGGGAAAAGGGCCGCGTGACGGACGCAAGACGCTGACCCATACTGATTGCCCGCTTTACGGGCGTCCCCTCATGCCCACTGACAGATAGTCGAAACCATCGGTTCCGTCTGAATTAATAGATATGCAGGTGCAATTTCGCCGGCAGGAGAAGAGATGAATTTACAAGAGTTGAAAAGCAAGAAGATAAACGATCTGACCTCAATCGCCAAGGGTCTGAACATTGAAGGGGCCTCAAACCTGCGCAAGCAGGACCTGATCTTCGCTATCCTGAATGCCCAGACGGAAAAGAACGGCATGATCTTCGGAGAAGGAGTCCTGGAGACATTGCCGGACGGTTTCGGATTCCTCAGGGCGCCTGATTACAACTACCTGCCCGGCCCTGACGATATATACGTGTCGCCCAGTCAGATAAGGCGATTCAATCTGCAGACTGGTGATACCGTCTCGGGCCAGATACGCCCTCCCAAGGAAGGTGAGCGCTATTTCGCTCTTCTCAAGGTGGAAACGGTCAATTTCGAGCCCCTGGACGGGATAAGGGACAAGGTCCTTTTCGACAATCTGACCCCGCTTTATCCCATGGAAAGGCTCAAACTGGAGACGGCGCCAGATAATCTCCCCACAAGGGTCATGGATCTTATCGCCCCCATAGGCAAGGGTCAGCGCGGGTTGATTGTAGCGCCTCCCCGTACCGGCAAGACCATGCTCATCCAGAACATCGCCAATTCCATAGCCCTGAATCATCCCGAGGTCTACCTCATCGTCCTTCTCATCGATGAGCGGCCGGAGGAAGTTACCGATATGCAGCGTTCCGTCAGGGGGGAGGTTGTTTCCTCCACCTTCGATGAGCCGGCGGCCAGACATATCCAGGTGGCTGAAATGGTGATTGAAAAGGCAAAGCGACTGGTGGAGCACAAGCGTGACGTGGTGATTCTGCTGGACTCCATCACCCGTCTCGCCAGGGCCTACAATACCGTCATCCCTCCCTCAGGCAAGGTGCTTTCCGGCGGTGTCGATTCCAATGCCCTCCATAAACCGAAACGCTTTTTCGGCGCTGCACGCAATATTGAGGAAGGCGGTTCCCTTACCATCATTGCCACCGCCCTCGTGGATACCGGCAGCAAGATGGATGAGGTGATCTTCGAAGAGTTCAAGGGGACCGGCAACATGGAGCTGCACCTGGACCGCAAGCTGGTGGAAAAGAGGGTCTTCCCCGCCATCGACATGAACAAGTCGGGCACGAGAAAGGAAGAGCTCCTGATAGACAAGACGGCGCTTAACAGGATATGGATTCTGCGGAAGGTGCTCCATCCGATGAACGTGGTCGACAGCATGGAGTTTCTTCTCGGCAAGCTGGTGGAAACGAAGACGAATCAGGGTTTTCTTGACTCCATGAGCAGGTGAAAAATAGCTTGATAAAAAAAAATGGAGATGGTAACGTTCCAGTCTTCTGATGTAGATTAACGAGATGATAGAGTAGTATGCTTGCGCAAGGAGGAAGCAATGAAAGAGGGAATACACCCGAAATATCACGAGGTAACGGTGAAGTGCCTGTGTGGCAATACCTTTCAGACCCGTTCCACGAAATCCGAGATTACGACGGAAATATGCTCTGCCTGCCACCCGTTTTTCACGGGTAAGCAAAAGCTGATCGATACCGCCGGCCGTGTCGAGAGGTTCAAGAAGAGATACGGAATGTAACCGGTCTTCCGGTAGCGCGGATGGAAAGAAAGGGGATTTTGTCCACGGCGAAATCCCCTTATCTGTTTCTCGCCGGGACAGGTCATCCGCCGAATCCGGGACCTATGGTCTCTGCGTCTTAAGGACACCCATGCAGGTCACACTTGTCAGCCACACCCCTGATCCCGAGTTGACCGTAGCCCTTGCGGCCAGGCTCTGTTATTCGCCGGTCTCCATCGGTGATTTGAGGGAGCGTCTCTCGGGTTCCGATATCCGGAAATTCCTGGAAAAGATCCTTACCCTCGGCCACCTGTCCGTTCTGGAGCATGCGTCTTTCACCTTCGGAATCGAGGGGATTTCCAGGGTTACCACACACCAGCTGGTGCGGCACAGGCTCGCTTCTTTTTCCCAGCAGTCCCAGAGGTATGTTACCCACAAGGAGATGTTCGAGGTGGTGGTCCCGCCGTCCGTCTCCGCTGATCCCGTGATGGCAGAGAGGTTTTTGTCGCGCGTGCGGGAACTGCACTCCTTCTATGGGGAAATGGTCGAAGCTGGAGTCCCGGCGGAGGATGCCCGTTATATTCTTCCCAATGCCACGGAGACGAAGATCCTGGCTACAATGAACGCCAGGGAGCTGCTTCACTTTTTCAGTTTACGTTGCTGTGAACGCGCCCAGTGGGAGATCAGGGCCATGGCCGTCGAGATGCTGAAGCTGGTGCGGGTCGCGGCGCCCATTCTCTTTGAAAAAGCCGGTCCTGGCTGCCTTTCCGGCGCCTGTCCGGAGGGAGAGATGACCTGTGGCCGGATGGCTGCGGTCCGGGAATTTTTTAGATCTGTCCAGTAGCACGCGCCCCGGCCAACGGGGGGGAAAGGCTTGAGGTCGATGGAGAAGATAAATATCGGAGGACAGGCGGTGATCGAAGGTGTGATGATGCGCGCCCCCCGTTCCATTGCCATCGCGGTTCGCAGGCCGGACGGCGAGATTGTGGTGAGAAGGAATCAGGTGGTTCCACTTTCCGAGCGCTATCCGGCGCTGAAGCTTCCTCTTCTGCGAGGCGCGGCAGCCCTGTTTTCTTCACTGGTTATCGGCATCAAGGCGCTCAACTATTCAGCCAACGAGGCCATGGCTGAAGGGGAAAAGAAAGAGGAGATAAGCACTCTCGCCATGGGCGGGACCATGGCGGTCGCGCTTCTCTTCGGCATCCTCCTCTTCTTTATCCTGCCGCTCTACATAACGAAGCTGCTCGTTCCGGTGATTGGCGATTCAAATCTCGTTTTTAATCTGGTGGACGGGGTCATCCGGGTCATCGTCTTTCTGCTTTATATCCTGTCGATATCCAGGATGAAGGATATCCAGAGGGTATTTCAGTACCACGGAGCGGAGCACAAATCCATCTTCGCCTTCGAGTCAGGTCTGGCCCTTACAGTGGAAAACGCAAAACGTTTCAGCCGGCTGCATCCCAGGTGCGGGACCAGCTTCCTGCTTATCGTGATGCTGGTGAGTATTTTCGTATTTTCCCTGATTCCCGAACCCTGGCCGTTCTATCTGAAGGCAGGCGCCCGTGTGATTCTCCTTCCCCTGATCGCGGGGATTTCCTATGAGTTTCTGAAATGGAGCGCCAGGAACGACAGTTCTCCTCTGGTCAGGTTCCTTATTACCCCCGGACTTGCCCTTCAGAGGCTTACAACCCGTGAACCAGATGACGATCAGGTGGAAGTGGCCATCCGCTCCATGCAGGAGGCCCTGGAGGAAAATGGTGGTCACAAAGACGACAGACTGGTGGTGTAGGAAGAGATATGCTGCATAAGATTGAAGAACTGGAAAGGCGATTCGATGAGCTGGAATCCCTCCTCGCGGACCCATCCGTGCTGGGGAACCAGGTGGAGTTCCGTCGCCTCAGCAAGGAGCATTACGAGCTTTCGGCCCTGGTCTCCACCTATCGGGACTACAAAAAGATAGTCGCACAAATGGACGACAACAGGGAGCTTTTGAACGAAGCTGATCCGGAGATGCGCGAGATGGCCGCGGCGGAACTGAAGGAGCTGGAGGGGAGCAGAGAGAGACTCGAAGAGGAGATAAAGCTCCTTCTTCTTCCCAAGGACCCCAATGACGACAGAAGCGTGGTCCTGGAGATCCGTGCGGGCACCGGAGGGGACGAGGCCGCCCTGTTCGCGGGCGACCTTTTCAGGATGTACAGCCGCTATGCCGAATCCAACCGCTGGAAGGTGGATATAATCTCTTCTTCAGAGTCCGCCCTTGGAGGCTTCAAGGAGATTGTGGCCCTGGTGGAGGGGCAGGGTGTGTATGCCCGTTTCAAGTATGAATCAGGCGCCCATCGCGTGCAGCGGGTTCCGGACACGGAGGCCCAGGGGCGCATCCACACCAGCGCCTGCACGGTCGCGGTTCTTCCGGAAGCGGATGATATCGACATCGATATCAATCCCGCCGACCTGAAAATTGACGTCTACCGTTCGTCAGGGGCGGGCGGCCAGCACGTGAACACAACCGATTCCGCGGTGCGCATTACGCACATCCCCACGGGTATTGTTGTCGCCTGCCAGGAAGAGCGAAGCCAGATAAAGAACCGGTCCAAGGCCATGAAGGTTCTGAAGTCGAAGATGATGGATCTCATGGTAAGCGAGCAGAACGCGAAAATGGCCGCTGACAGGAAACAGCAGGTGGGGAGCGGTGACCGGAGCGAGCGTATCCGGACCTACAACTTTCCCCAGGGACGTATGACCGATCATCGTATCGGATTGACCCTCTACCGGCTCGATGCAATCATGACTGGGGATATCGGTGAGATAATAGATTCCCTTCGCGCCCATTATCAGATGGAAGCGCTGAAGGCCCAGAGCGAAGCCGCCTGATTCATGAGCGAGGTATGGACGATTCTCAAGGTACTTACCTGGACCAAGGAATACCTGGCCGGAAAAGGCGTAGAGAACGCCCGCCTCGAGGCGGAATGGATGCTCTGCGCCGCCCTGGGAACGGACCGTGTCGGACTGTACGTGAACTATGACAAGCCCCTTACTTCCGCTGAGCTGAACGGATTCCGCGGCATGGTCGG
>Ga0265295_1008374_pt1 | contig 11514 bp, 8 predicted proteins | sample Munlansysbiofilm_FD_192503 | JGI IMG/M metagenome (GOLD analysis project Ga0265295, IMG submission 192503) | Leachate microbial communities from a municipal landfill in Southern Ontario, Canada - Methane capture system biofilm | ecosystem: Engineered > Solid waste > Landfill > Unclassified ... | reverse complement strand
GGTAAAGCCGGCAACTTCTTTCGGATTATAGCGAACGAGGTGAAAACCGCGAAAATCGGAGGGTGGCGTCTGAACGATACAACCCGCCTCCAGTACCGACGGATCGAGCGCACGCTTACCATCCACTGTATACACGTTGCGGTGCTCACGGTCAACGAGCATCCATTGGCCAGTCAGGCCAAGCGCTTGAATACGCGTATAGCAAGGTTCGATTACATTCCAATTGACAAGCGCAGCAAGGTACCCTTCTCCATCTGCCTGTTGATAGGTTTGCTGAACCGTCTCACGCTCCCAATCCGGATACCGATTACGGATGACTTTTCCACTTCCGAGCACAACTTCAAAATCTTCCTTCGGCAAGGGGATTAAACGCAGTTCAGGCGGTGCAACCTGCCCTTTCCAGATCAAAGACTGGTTCCGACCAAGAAATCCCATCACTCGGTTCATGGCCACAAAGTTTTCTCCGTCCATCGTCTGGCCGGGATAAATTTCGATTCCACTGTTGCCCATAAAGGCCGTGCTGGCAATCTGTAGCATAATCGTGTTTGCAGGAACAGTCACGGGCGCAACGCTTTTCCCCGCAACATTCATGCAGCCGGCAAAACGGGCATTTGGCGCAGCGGCCTTCCACTGCCGCATCCCCTCAACGGCATTCAGTCTATTCCAGTTCATCGGAGAGCAATTAGTGACGTTCTGATAATATTTGCGATAATCAATCTGCCCGGACGGATCAAACACGTTCACACGGCCTTCGGTCAACAGCGTCTTAACGTCCGGCTTTAGCGAGCGGCTCCACGCTGCCCAATAACGCACAGCCTCGGCAAACATATCCTGCCGAAAATCAATCCATTCCGTGAGATACTGATCCTCAATGATGGTCTCGGTAAGTGGCGCAGACGACGGAAGCCCCACGACATTGCGAAAACGCGCCAGTGTCGTGGCATTTGTAACGATACGGCGTGGCACCGGTTCAAAATCCCAGAGAACGGCATCACTATACGGCATCGCATCGGCCATGACTCCCCGATCATCCTGCTCGAACCAGGCCTGCCCCATCTCCAAAACCTTTTCCAATCCTTCTGCTGAGCGCATACCGCGATAGCCACCTCCGCGCTGAGCGATGGTAAAAAAACCACGGTCCTGCATCGCATGCAACGCATTCGTCTGGGTAGGTCTCATCATAATCGCATTGATCCCAGCACGGCGAAGATAATTCGACAGTTCATCCCACCGTCCCTGCCGATAATCGGGGCCTTGATGAAGATGGAAGGTGAAATGTTCAGGATGAACAGGCGGTGGGGCAACAAGCTCTTCATAAACATGCAAGCGCGCGCGATCGGTGAAGACAGTCTGACCGTTATGTGCCAGAGTAACCGTAATCGGCCCGCCTGAACCGACCGGGAACGGATCCGCGCGGAACCACAGCGTCAGATCAACACCGTACGTATTCGCCACACACCGACTCGTGAATATCTGTGGATCAATGTGTCCGGTTACACGCATCCGCTTCATACCATTTGAATCAATACTTTCATCAAACGTGACCGGCTTCAGATGTGGATAGATCTGATCGTCGAACAGCATTTCAACGCCCTCCGGCAGATCCACGGTATACGTCAACTGGTCAGAAAAAGCCTGCCCATCCTCTTCCACTGCGGTTATAAACAACCGCAAGGCGTTATCCTGGCCTTGAACGGCAGATACGGCACCCCCCTTATTCAACGTTGCGGAAGTAAAATAGATACGCGGAGCGTCAAATCGTTTTCTGAATACGTCCACCGCTAACGGCGACGATTTCACGACATAGCCGGTCAAAACAACTGAAAAAAGCGCAACACACCTAATAAACATTTTATTCATACAATTTTTCCTAAGTTTAATATAAAACCCAATCTTCTTGCTCACACAGTAAGCACCCTTCCCCAGACTCTCCCAAAAGGAAGGAGTCTATCATTAAAATGACGATCGCCGGCATTAATCAATCGAGAACTCCAGAATACGGACATCGCCGGGCGGAACCATTATGACGACCTCGGTTCCCTCCGCAGTCCGGGTCATCTCTAGCTTCTCGTCTATCACCCATTCAGCAACCTTTTTCACTTTCAGCCCGCCTGCCTGTTTTTCCAACCGCAGCCAAACTTCGGCTTGTTTTGTATCATCAAACGCCTCTTCCTGCGCATCTTTTTTAATCACGCCTTCGTTATTAATCAATGTTACCACCCACCCTCCACGATTCCGATTCACGAGTACTTCCACCTCGCCCCTCCATTTGATCGGCAGTAATTCATCACGCAGTTTCTCCATCAAATGCGTAAACATATTCAACATGCTGGTTTGACTCCCCGACGCCATCATATAATCCGGTGCCATCAAAACCACAACGCCCTGCCTGTATTGATTCGCTGTAACCAAGGCATCCGCCTCACCGCCGGCATCAGCGGACAAAATTAACGGTATGGCAAACTTCGGTCCAAGCCGCTGGCAACTAAACGGTTTGTCCTCTGGAATCAGCGTTCCATCGAATGAAGCAGGTAGTTTACGTGTAAGCAAGCCCGTCGTGTGTCGGAACGCCAAAAATGAGAAGATAGCCGTGAGAGTTAGAAAGTAGGAAGGTAGGGAAATGCTTGGAACCAACGGCGGCAGAGGCCTGCACGCCCTCCTCCGTGCACTGTTTTCTGAAAGCTCCAAGGAAGCGGGCCTCCGCATCCGTAATCGGTGCCGGGGTCACTATCGCAATCCTTACAACCCGACAGCACTGCGAACGGCTTCAACCTTGTCAAGCTTCTCCCACGGATATTCCGGCCGCCCAAAATGACCACCATTTGCTGTCTGCCGATAGCACCAGCCATCAGGGTGCTTCAGCCCTAATTCACGCACAATCCGCCCAGGCCGGAAATCGAAAACCTCTCCAGCAAAAAGCATCTCTGCAACTTTCGACTCAGGAAGCTTGCCGGTCCCGAAAAAGAGCACATTGATACTGACAGGGCGAGCAACACCGATTGCATACGCCACTTGAATTTCACACTTTCTCGCAATGCCTGCCGCCACGATGTTCTTGGCTGCATAACGCGTGTAATAAGCTGCTGAACGATCCACTTTCGAGGGATCTTTACCGGAAAACGCCCCGCCACCATGCGCACCGACGCCACCATACGTATCGACGATAATTTTGCGTCCCGTCAATCCTGAATCCCCACACGGCCCACCGACCAGAAAACGGCCCGTCGGGTTGATATGAAAACGCGTGGCATTGTCGACAAAGTGCGTATCGGCTAATTCAATTCGGGCAATTTCCTCGAGATCTTTCCGAATCCGCTCAATCGGCACGTCTTCCGTTTGATTCGAAAGCACAATATCCGTCACACGCACCGGCTTGCCGCCAGCATGTAAAACACTCACCTGCGATTTTCCGTCAGGCCGCAAATACGCCAACGCACCATTCTTGCGGATTGCGGTAACGCGGCACAACAAACGGTGCGCAAGCATAATCGGTGCCGGCATTAATTGATCCGTTGAAGCGGAAGCGTAGCCGAACATCATCCCCTGATCACCGGCACCCTGAGAATCATCATCGCCACGGCTCACCCCCATATTGATATCGGGAGATTGCCCATGCAACACACTTTTATATTCAAACGTATCCCAAGAGAAACGCTCTTCAGGGCGGTCGTAGCCGATTTCTTTAACGACTTGACGGACGATTGCTTCAGGATCAATGGCATCCCATCCAGCGCATGTAATCTCGCCGAGGCTGACAACCAAGTCCGGCCCTGCAGCCGTTTCGCACGCCACGTGCGAATTTGAATCCCGAGCTAGACAAGCATCAAGAATCGCGTCAGAAATCTGATCACAAACTTTATCGGGATGACCTTCAGAAACTGCTTCCGAAGTAAAAACATGCGTGGTATTTAATTTACTCATGGTTAACCGACTTTCTTTCTCCTCGGGAATGCCATCCAATTGACAGCGCTCCCAGCGGAGAGGGGGGGGAACGAAAATAGTTATACTAACAGAACTCCGGCGTATTGGATATTCGAAAAATTCCGGATTTCAGGAGCACCCTCAGTTCGCCTCCAATTTCAGGCCCTTTCATGCTTAAAACTCACGACCAAATCCACCCTCAGCCGATCACAAGGCTGGGAGTATGGACTTCTAGTCTGTGCATTCCCCCTCGGCGCTGCCGCAAGACATTCAGCGTTCGGCGGTCATAGTTAAAAATCCACCCGCATCATCAGAATCCGCTAAAGAGTATCGACGTGAATGTGCTCAACGTGTTGGCCTCACGAACATCGTCGAGCAACTCCCGAGCGTCCGTTACTGCGCCATCAATATTATCGTACATGTGCGAGTCGGAGGAAAGCAGTTTTCCCAATGTGCCTTCGCCCGCTTCAAGCCGATCGGTGATTGCGCGCAGATTCGAGACCGTCGCATTCAAGTTCGTGTACATTTCATCGTCCGACGACAGCAGCCGCCCCAGCGTCCCCTCTCCCGCCTCAAGCCGATCCGTGATCCCGCGCAGATTCGAGACCGTCGCATTCAAGTTCGTGTACATTTCATCGTCCGACGACAGCAACCGCCCCAACGTCCCCTCTCCCGCTTCAAGCCGATCGGTAATCGAACGAAAGTTCGACACCGTCGCATTCAAATTCGTATACATCTCATCATCCGACGACAGCAACCGCCCCAACGTTCCTTCGCCACGGTTGAGGCGTCCCGAAATCTCAGAGAGATCGCCTGCCGTCGCCTGCAAATTCGAAAGTGTGTCCGTCTCCAGGAAATCACGGATTTTCTGTATGGCTATCGTGGCATCTTCCATCATGTCTGAAGGCTTAATCCCTTTCAAACTCATCATATCCTCAACAGGCGCACGATCCGAGTCCCCTTCTTTAATCACAAGCTGGCGACCACCAAGAATCGAAGTCGTGACAACCGTAACGGTATAATTCTCATAAAACTGAACAGGAGCGACAAGTTCCGCAATCACATGCACGCCTTCCGGGCTGTAATACACTTCGCTAACCGTACCCACTGTTGTTCCCTTGGCAATGACAGGATCGTTACGCCGCAATCCCATTGCATCCGGTAACACCACCTCAATCTTGAAGCTCTTATTGTTAAACAACTGCGCGCCTGACACTACAATCGTAAATACTGCAAGCGCCATAAAAATTAGTGCGACAAAAATGCCGACAACAACTTCAACGTTCGTCTCACGACTATTGCCCGTTTTTTCTTTACTCATGACTTCATCCCCTTCTCCCAAGATCCTCGTTGTGTAATATACTGCGCATCGAGAAATGCTTTAATTTCCGGCACCTTAGATTGTATAAACGCTTCCGGGGGCTGAATATCAATAATCTTCCCGCCACCCAGCATCGCAATCCGATCCGAGATCGCTAAGGCACTGTGCAAATCGTGTGTGACCACAACACTCGTTGTGCCCAACCGATCATTTAAATCCACAATCATCGTATCAATCATACGCGCCGTCACCGGGTCCAACCCGGAAGTCGGTTCGTCATAAATCAAAATCTCCGGCTCCGTCACGATCGCACGCGCCAATCCTGCACGTTTCTGCATGCCGCCCGAGAGATCAGACGGGAACACATCGCCGTCCTTAGCCAACCCCACCTTTTCCAACGCGCTGCACACTTTTTCACGAATCTCTGCCTCACTCAGCTTCGTTTTTTCCCGTAGAGGCAGCGCAACATTCTCAAACACGTTCATCCAGGCCAACAAGGCTGCGCTCTGGAACAAATAACCGAACCGGGAGCGGATTTTTGGCAACAGATGCGATTCCGCACGGCTCACACACACATCGTCAAGCCAGACCTCGCCTGAAGTGGGGGTCAACAGCCGGATCATCAGTTTCAAGCTGACGCTCTTACCCGTCCCCGACGGCCCGACAAGGCAGAAAACTTCGCCTTGTTTAATTTCATACGACAAGTCATTCAAAACCGTCTTTTCACCAAATTTCTTGGTGACATGTTCAAATCGGATCATCAGTAGAATAACCTCGTGACAAAGTAGCCAAAAATCAAAATCAGCAGAAAGTTACTGATTACACTACGCCGCGTCGCTTCGCCCACACCCACCGCCCCACGCGTCGTCGCAAACCCTTCATAACACGAAACCGTTACAATCACGATTCCAAAAATAAACGCTTTAAATAAACCGACGTAAAGCTCGCGCAACCCGGCAAAGTCAAACGCACTCGTCCAATACGCAGACCACGGCACTGAAAGCTGCGTATAGCCCACCACCGCGCCACCCACCAACGCCAGCAGACACGTGTAAAAAGAAAGCATCGGAACAGCCAAAATCATCGTTACCATCCGAGGCATCACGAGAAAGCGCAACGGATCGATCGACATCACCTCCAACGCTGCAATCTCTTCGTTCACCGTCATCGTGCCCATTTGCGCCGCCATCGCGGCTCCAACACATGCCGCCAGCACAATCCCGCTCATAAACGGCCCCATCTCACGCAACATCGAAATCATCACGGCAGAGCCGATGAGCGACTCCTGATTGTAGCGGCGCAACTCAATGCCGATCTGTAGCGCCAGAATCATCCCGATAAAAAAAGCCACAACCGACACGACTGGCAAACTTTTCACCGCGCTGATATACATTTGACGGATAATTTCAGCCCGCGCACGCCGCGTAAACATAAACCGCATGTTCGTAAAGGCACCGACACAAATCATACTCGCCTTACCGACCTCAGCCAGCACAGAGATAAAATATTGCCCGATCTTCTGAATAAAATGCTTAGGCGGCAGCCTGAGCACAGGATCTCTAACGATCATCGCTCCTCCTCTCCGGAAGCGGGATCAGCATCCACCCCGCCGAAAAACCATAAATACCGCCAGGCTGACGTATCGCCGCGCCCCTCCCGGCCAATCAAACCGCCAAGTGCAGACCAATGCCAGCCCGAACCATCTTCGCGCGAATGATAAAACGGCCACACACGAGATACTGTACGTGATTCCCCGCGATCAAACCGAAACATCCCCCACAACGCCTCGCGATCAACTTGTTGCGGCTCCTCCGTCTCCCCACGCGTATAAAGTGTAAACATTCCTAAAAAATTCCGATCCAGTGCGCTTGCGCGTTTCGAAAACGTTAAGTCAGGAATCCGTACAAAGGCGTTCCCCGGTTCAGCGCGCCGTGTATATAAGGGCCAAACACGAAGAAAATCCGTTTTTCCCTGATCGTAGGCCCCACCCTTCTCCTTTCGTGAAACAACCGTCGAACGATGAAAGACCGGAAAAACAGAATCCGATCGTTCCTGGAACCCACCCCGCTCAGCAAATCGAGAACGGAAAAAAGGCCACAGCACCCACCGCGAATCAAACGTTTCGTCGTCCGTATACGAACGGCCCCAAAATGGCCAGAAGATACGCTGATGCAAGTCGTCACGATCGACAATCCTCACAATCGGCCACGGGCAATTAATTTTCCGGTAGTCTTCCAATTTGCCACGCCCCTGCGAAAACGTGAAAAACGGCGGCAGTGCCATCCAGGCCGATTCACTCTCACGATTAACACGCCCGACAATCGGGAAAAGCATCCATTCGCGACCGGGATTGCGCTCAACATGGTGGGCCGACGTCCAGAACGGCCAAAGAACAAATGCACTTTTCGATTTACCGAGGCGCGTGATCTCGCCATAAAACGGGAAGACTTTAAATCCAAAGCCCGCCTCACCCGTCGTACGGCTCAAAAAAGGCCACAACACGCTCTTCGTTTCAAAACCCGCACGGTCATATTCTACCCAAAACGGGAAAAGCGTAAAGTGAATGCGTTCCCAATACATATCCCGGATTGTTCCATGCACAGGGAAAAGCGCAGCATACGTCTTATTGGCCTTTGTCCGCCCCTGAAACCAAAACGGAAAGCCCCAGAAACGATACATCGACTCCGGATCTGTCCGGTCTGCATTCGCACCAAACCATAATAAAAAACGCCACGATACCGCATCCCCGCGGCGGTTCGATCCATAAACTGGCCACAGCACTTCGTTGCGTTCCGCCTTGTCCTCGGCCATCGTAATCCGTGTATGCAAAAACGGCCGAAAGGATGAGCGCACCCCACCAGAAGCCGTCTCGACACGCTCGTAAAAGGGGCCGCCAGTCTCTACTTCCGTGATCGTCCGCGGAGCCGGATCACGCGAATAAAGCAAATGCGCATCCTGCATACGCCCCGTCGGCGGCGAGGCGCATCCTTGCGCGAGCAACACCACCGCACTAAAAAAAACGGCCCGACGAAAGACACGCAATCCGCTTTGCTTTTTCGCTGTTCTCAACATGCGCAAGATTATACCCTCTCATCACTGTCATCGGCAAGTGAATTAGCAAAGCCCGTATTTCGCGGAATACCAAACGCCATCAAAAACCCCTTGCGTAATTCTGCAAACTATGTTTAGATTTATTTGGATTGGAATGTCGCATATATTCGAAAAAAATCATCGCATACAATCGAAGTGAGGTCTCATGAAAAAAAAGGCAGGAGCATGGGTTTTTGGTATCGATCTTCCCACGATCGTGTTGTTTTTAGTTGCTGGATCTGCGTGGGCCGCCTGGCCAGTCTGGAAAGGTGGGGACTATAACAATAACACGTATACCGATCCATTTAATCAAATGTATTGGAGTGTGCCGTTTGCTGGAGATACGGACCATTATATCTTCACCGGAGATGGCGCGGATTCACTCGCTGGGAAATGGGTCAACTTGGTTTTATCGGATGATGTGAGCGTGTATAGGCTTCGTGCAACGGGCGGCGATCATACTGCGAACTATACGGTCAACCTTGATATGAACGGCAAGCATCTGACTTCAGTGTCATCTGCCTCCAAAAACTCGTATTGCGACGGGGGTGTAGGTGCCGATCCTGGAGTTGTATTCAACGTAACCAATTCCAGTGCCACCGCTTCCGTTTTTACATGGAACGCCTTGCGCATCGCATATGATACGAATACAATGGGAACTGTGAACGTAAGCGGACCGAATGTAACGCTAACCGTTCAAGAAAACAATCCAAGACTAGGTTTTGCGGGTAAAGGAACACTCAACGTAACTGGTGGAGCCGTATTCGATGCTGTGAACTCGATCGTTCTCGGTGGAAGTGAATCGAGCATGGGCGTGGTCAATGTGTCCGGCATCGGTTCTGTTGTGACCTCTACGACCGTTTATGTCGGGGCCTACGGGGGAGGCGGGGGCATCACAGTCAAAGACGGAGCGTTCTGGTATTCGGCAGGAGAGCTCGGTCTCGGTCAAAGTGACTCGCCGGGCCACGGAACAGCGGTTGTTTCTGGTACGAACTCTGTTTTTTCCGTCCTTAAATGCCAAATTCGCGAAGGTATGTTGACCCTAGCAGATGGTGGGCACCTGGAGGTGCGGGCTTTTTCAGATAAAAACAATTATCACATCGTTGGGCCAAACGGAACGCTTCGCTTTGATAACGGGACATTACGGTCGGCTGGACGCTGGACCTTCCAGGGAGGTTCTACGGTTGAATTTGTTTTGAAGGATGCACGCACGACTCCTTTCCTTGAGGTCATCGATCAATGGGTGATTATTGCCAGAACAGATGATGCCCAGGTTGTCTTTGAGATGGACCCAGATCCCGAACTTGCTGTGAATGATTTCATCCCTTTGACGCACGGCAGTTCCTGTGATTGGACATTCGAGGGTTATCCGGAAGACCACGAATTTAGTGTTCCGTACGGTCAATATGCCTATACGTTCCGAATTAACTATAATATCGGGCCGAGCGGTGACAGGACCATGGGGTTAACGGTGCTGAGTATCCCTCCGCGTGGGACTGTTCTGATGATCCGATGAAACACATAGCGTTTACGATAATATAAGAAAGATAGAATCGATGATGAGACAATATAAATGGATGGGCAGCTTGATCGCAGCCGCCCTCGTGTTTGGGGCCGCTCGGGCGGAACTCGTTTTGGTGAAAGACAGGAAAAGCCTAGCACCGATCATCCTACCTGAAAATGCGACGCCGGATACACGCCGAGCGGCTAGTGAGTTGCAGAATTATTTTGAAAAGATCAGCGGAGCTAAACCTGACATTGTAACCGGATGGCCCGACCCCGTGCCGGAGCCGGCGATTTGGGTAGGTGTGCAAGCTGGCCTGACCGCGTTATTTCCAGAGACATCATTGACATTTCAGTATCCAGAAGAAATTCTACTCGCTGCTAATGCCAAGCATCTGATTATCGCTGGCCGCGACCGTGTGGTTGCTAACGAGCAAGTGGAGTTCGGCACGGCTAATGCGGTCTATACGTTTCTTCATAACAAACTCGATGTCCGCTGGTTGTGGCCGGGACCGCTCGGTGAAGACTATATTCGGCGTGAGACGATTGTGTTTTTACCGTTTGAATATCGCTATCATCCGCAGTTTCGGATGCGAGAATTTCGCGGAATCACGCAAGAAGTGCGTCGGTGGCCGATCGTCCCGGAATTAGCAGATTGGTCACGTTTTCAACGACTCGGCTTTGGTTCCTTGCGCGTCTATCCGCGAACATCTTTTTCGCGTTGGGGGAGCCGCTTTGGCGATACGCATCCCGAATATCTCGCACTGCAGCCCGACGGCTCACGCAAGGCGGCAAACATGAAAAGGGCCAAGGTATGCATGTCGAATCCAGATGTCAGAGAACAATGGATCGACGATGTAACGGCTGCCATGGAAGGAAACCCGACAGCAAATGTTTTCGGTGGCTCCCCGGCGGACGGGCATAGCAGCGCCATTTGCGTCTGCGACAAATGCCGGGCCTGGGATGTGCAGGAAGCCCCGATCTGGGGCCGCTACCGCTGGCGTGGTTTGAGCCAGGAGTATGTGGCGATGAGCGATCGGTATGCAACGTTTGTCAATCTTTTAGCCGACAAACTTAAGGAACGCTACCCGGATCGTGATCTGTACGTTTACGACATGGCGTATGGGCCCAACATGCCGGCGCCAATCCGCACAGAGATGGCGGACAATACGATCATCGGCTACGTCGGCCATTTCCCCTTTATAAATCCGGTGGTGCGCCAAGAACAGAAGGCGGAGTTTAAAGGGTGGTCAGAGAAAGCCCCCCAACTGATGTATCGTCCGAACTATTGGTACTCCGGCGGTGGTGTGTGGGGGCTGCCTGAAGTGGCCCTTGCCGATACGGTCGAGGACTATCGATTCCTGGCGGAACACCGGTGCGTTGGAATTGACATTGACTCTTTTGGAGGACATTGGGCCACGCTTGGACCACAGTATTATCTTCTCGCGCAATTGACATGGGATCCGATGCAGGATGGCCAGGCATTGCTTGATGACTATTACCAACGCGGCTTCGGACCTGCCGCTACTGAAGTCGAGCAGTATTGGCAGTTCATGGATGATGCGCGAGCGGCGATATTTACCCATCCGAATCACGGGTATGGCAGCCGATATCAATTGGCCATTATTAACGTGGTTCGAGAGGTTTTCAATGAAGAGCGCCTCTCACAGGCTGCGCTG
>Ga0265295_1008372_pt1 | contig 11516 bp, 7 predicted proteins | sample Munlansysbiofilm_FD_192503 | JGI IMG/M metagenome (GOLD analysis project Ga0265295, IMG submission 192503) | Leachate microbial communities from a municipal landfill in Southern Ontario, Canada - Methane capture system biofilm | ecosystem: Engineered > Solid waste > Landfill > Unclassified ... | reverse complement strand
CAATCGGGAGGAAGAGATGAAATTACTTGCAATTCAAGAAGCAAAAAAACAATTTGTTAGCAACCAATTAGCTTTAGATTCTACTGCTCTGAATACTCACGAAGTAGTAAGTAAGTTACAAAACGACAATGTTGAATTTCGTTACTGGTTAGGTATGACAGACTCTACAACAATGGAGCAATTTCCTGATTTCTGCATGCAAAAAGTTGGAAGTAATCAAGCAATGGCTTTGTTGAACGAATTAATGCTTAAGCGAGAAAATCTATTATTAAACTATTTTATAGATCAAGATGTTCCTAAAACTTCAGTACGTTTTAAAATGGCAGATTTACGGAATCTCCCTGAAGAAATGAAAACGCCAATGTTCAGTATTGAGGTAAGCATGAATTAAACTAAAAAGTATTTTGGTGTAAATGATCTATAAAAATTACACACAAAAAGAATAACCATTTAGTAAATAGTATATTTAATACTTTTCTAAAAAAATTTAATAAGATTTATGGTCTTCAGACTAATAATCGGAAAGTAGCCATAAAAGTGCAAAATTTTCATTTATTATCGTCAGCAGTTTTACTTATCTTTTTTGTTTCAATCCAATTATAAATAACCGGTACTACAAACAATGTTAGCAATGTAGAAGTAATTAGTCCTCCTATCACAACCGTAGCGAGAGGCGATTGCACTTCGGAACCCGGACCTGTATTAAAAGCCATTGGTACAAATCCTAAAGAAGCCACCAAGGCAGTCATTAACACAGGACGTAACCTATCTGCAGCTCCCAACACTACGGCATTTTTTAGCGACAAATCTTTATCAGATTCTCTAATCTCGTTTAAATGAGTAACTAGTACAATCCCGTTAAGCACGGCAACACCAAAAAGCGCAATAAAACCAATACTTGCCGAAACAGAAAGATACATTCCTCTGACATAAAGTAAAAATATTCCACCCGATAAAGCTAAAGGTAAATTAAGAAATACAAGAAATGCATATCTCATCTTTTTAAAATTCAGGTAGAGTAAGCCTAAAATCAAGAATAATACTAAAGGTATTACTAGCAATAAATGTGTAGTAGCTCGCTGTTGATTTTCGAAACTACCTCCGTACTTAATAAAATAACCAGCCGGTAAATCAACATCAGTATTAATTACTTTTTTCAGGTTTTGCACATAAGTTCCCATATCAATATTCTGAATATTTATTCCTACAATAAGTCTTCGCCAACCATCTTCTCTTTGAATTTCGCGAGGACCTTCTTGGGCTGATATTTTTGTAAGCCTATCAAGTGGGACAAAACCATCCCCATCGGGCAAATACACTGGAATATCTCGTATCCGTGAGAAGTTTGATCTCAAATCTTCGGGATACCTTACTTGTATATCGTATCTGCGTTGCCCCTCGAAAATAGTTCCTACTGCTTTGCCACCAATTCCTGCTTCTATAACATCTTGGACATCATTTACATTTAGTCCGAAAGTCGCAAGAGCCTCTCTGTCTGCTTCAATAGTAAAATATGGTTGCCCCACAGGTTGGTCAACAAAAAAATTTGCTGTACCTTCTAATTCTGGAAGTTTCATTGCAATACGTTTACTAACAGCAGATAAACTGTCGAGATCTTCGCCATAAACAACTACAGCCAAGTCTGATTTAACACCACTAGTAAGCTCATCAACACGCATTGCAATTGGTTGAGTAAAATTATACGATAGACCTGGTTCGTTTTCAAGAAATGGTTCTATCTCGCTAATTATATCCTCCTTTGTAAGTCCTTTTCTCCATGTATCTCGTGGTTCTAATAAAACCCACACATCTGTTTGATGCACTCCCATCCAATCGTTTGCTAAATCGGAACGTCCTGTTTTAGGCACTATAGTTTTAATTTCCGGAATATTGGCAAGTAATTTCATTGCCAAGGTATTAGCTTTTCCAACACTTTCTTCGAGAGTTACACTTGGCATTCGAACTTCTTCAATAAGAATTGAGCCCTCGTCTAATTCAGGTAAAAACTCTGTCCCCATCCGGGTAATAGTAAATAAACTAAGTAAAAACACTCCCAAAGCAGTACCAATTATTAACCACTTTTTTGCTAGGATTTTATTTAAGAATGATTCATATCGAGGTTTTAAGAATCGTATCAAGAAATTTTCTTTTGACTTCTTTTGTTTCTTTTTGCGGCTAAGCGAAATACTCATCATTGCGGGAATAAACACCAATGCGAGTAATAAGGAACCAAATACAGCTAGGCTAACAGTAATTGCCATTGGGCGATACAGAATCCCTTCCATTCCGCTAAAAGTCATTACAGGAATATATACTACAAGAATAATGAGCACACCAAAAAATATTGGACGAGCAACCTGCTGAGCTGCTTTTAAAATAATTTCCTGCTTCGACAGTTCTTTATTTTGTCGCGATCTATGAATAATGTTTTCAATCATTACAACAGATCCATCTACAATCATTCCAAAGTCAATAGCTCCAAGACTCATTAAATTAGCTGCAAGACCCAACTCTCTCATCCCAATAAAAGCAAGTAACATTGATAATGGAATTACAAGAGCAACAATTAAAGCTCCTCTAAGATCGCCTAATAGGAGTAATAGGACAATAATGACGAGTAAACCACCTTCAATAAGGTTCTTAGAAAGAGTATTAGTTGTACGTGCAATAAGTTCACTTTGGTCATAAAATTTTTCAATCTTAACACCTTTTGGCAATGATTGGTTAATTTCCTCAATTTTTTGCTCAATACTTTTTATCACTAGCCTGCCATTTTCACCTCTTAACATCATTACAATACCGGTAACAACTTCTCCTTTACCATCGCGTGTAACAGCTCCTTGTCGAATTTGTTTACCTACTTTTACTTCAGCAATATTTTTTAGATATACAGGGTTTCCATTAACATTTTTAACAATTATCTGCTCAATATCCTGTAAGTTTTCAATCAATCCAACCCCTCTAATAATGTATTGCTCGCGATTATAAGTTAAATAATTACCTCCTGCTACCGAATTATTATTCTCAATAGATGCAAATACATCATTAAGGCTTAGTCCAAATTGACGCAACTTACCGGGTAATACAATAACATCAATTTGTCGAACAAATCCACCAAACGAGTTAATTTCGGTTACGCCTTTAATAGTTTTTAACTGCGGTGCAATTAACCAATCCTGAATACTTCTGAGTTCGGATAGACTGTATGAGTCTCCTACCACCTGATATTGGTATATCTCCCCCATAGCAGTAGATACCGGGCCAAGCTGAGGAGCTGACACTCCATCGGGTAACTCATCGGCAATAGATTGCATTCGCTGCGAAACCAATTGTCTAACAAAATACAAGTCGGTGTTTTCTTCAAATTCAATAGTTACGGCTGATAATCCAAACTGGGAAATGGAACGCACTTGTTTCACGTCAGGTAATCCGTTCATTGCATTTTCGATTGGTCGGCTTACTAATTTTTCCACATCGTAAGGTGAATATCTTCCTGCTTTTGTTATTACCAACACTTGTACAGGAGTAACATCTGGCAATGAATTTATTGGAATATTTTTAAGCGAAAAGTAACCGCCTATACCCATTAATAACACCAGTGATAAAGCTATATACTTTTGTTTAACCGAAAATTCTATTATTTTATTTAACATAATTACTCTGCAAATTCGTTATACCTTACTAATGATTTTAGTGTGAAAATTTCACTAATAGCAACCAATTCTCCTTCAGAAACGCCAGAACTAATAAAGCTATATGTATCATCGGAGCTTGCTATTTCAACTTTTCTTATTTCTAAAGTATTTTCATCTGCAAATACATAGAGTATTGCATCTTCGCCAAGCCAGCTAATTGCAGAAACAGGAACAGCAAGTAAATTTTCGGGAGTTTCAGAATATATTTCTAATCTTAGATTTTCTCCCGGTAATGGCCATGAACCATTTCCCTCTACATAAATATTTGCAATAAGCGAACGTGAATTCTCATCTAAAGCAGGATTAATTGATGCTATTGTAGATATAATAGCTCCAACTGTATTATCGCTTTGCCTATTTATAACTACGCTATCGCCGGCAGCTACAAAATTTAAATCTTCAGGAGACAAATATCCTTTTATTAAAAGCTGAGTAGGATCTACAATACTTGCAAGTCTATCATAAGCTTTTACCGGCATACCAAGTTCTGCATAATGTTGGTCGATAACTCCTGAAATTCTTGCTCTTACCATTAAATGAGGTTCAATATTTTCGCTGTTTTTAAGATTTTCAATTTCATATGAATCAAGTCCCAAAGTCATTAATCTGGTTTTAACAGCTACAAAATTTGCTTTTGAAAGCTCGAAATCGGCTTGAATCATTTCCATGTCAGATTGACTTGTAATACCTTTTTCTAAAAGTTTGTTGTTACGATCCAAACGTCCTTGTTGATATTCATATTCGGAACTGCTTTTAAGAAATTCTGAAAGCAAATTTCCATACTCCAGACTCTCTATTTCCATAATTACTTGTCCCTTCTTAACTCTTTCGCCTTCGTTAAGATACAGCGCACTAACTATTCCATCCATGGGTGCAGCAATGTAGCTGATATAATTGGGTGCAGACTGAGCAATACCCGGCACTGCCTTCTTAAGCTTTACATCTTTCTTACCTAATTCGTAAAACTCAATATCATCAACAGAAATATTAGCTTCGGTTAAATCTAAAGTCCATTTTGCAACTTCATTTTTTGCTTCTACACTTTCAGTATTTTCTTTTTCATTGTTGCATGAAAGTAATAATAAAAGCACACCAAGCAGTATAAGTAAATTTATTGTTTTCATAATTTATTAATATACCAATTCATAATCCGTAAATTTCTCTAATTCAATTAAATATAAATAGTAATCGCGGAGTGCATTCAAATAAATCTCCTGATTATTGATGTAAAGATTTTGAGCATCGAGTAACAAAATTAAGTCAATTTCACCAAGCAGATATGCTTCTTTACTCAATTCTAAAAGTTCGTGAGTATTTTTCGATTGTTGTTGATTAAAATTATCAATTACTTTTTTTGCATTTTCGTAAGAATGCCAAGCATCTTCTAGTTGTCGTTTATACATTAGTTCAACTTCGGATAATGCCATTTGTGTTGAAGCAACAACGATTCCTGAACTTTAACATCAGACGAAATAGTGTGTTTCCCCCAAATGGGGATTTCTAATCCAACCTCTAGCCCATTAAATTCAAATCCTGAGGAAAAATCCTGCCTTAAATACGAAACGCTAAGCGAAGGAAACCATTTGGCTTTTGATGATTTCAACTTTTCTTCGCTTGCTAATATTTTATATTCCTCCATTTTTATTCCCGGATAATTATGTAAATTATTCAACACTTCATCCTGTGAAATATACGATTCGTGAGTTCTTAAACTATCGGCAAACGATATTTCATACACTTGCGATTCGGGATCTAATCCTATAATTTCGAACAATCGATAACGCTGACGATGAAAATTTGTTTCGGCTTTATTATATTCGTTTTCAGCTTCACTAAGCCGAACATTTGCATTTAAAACTTCCAGCTTATTAGCAGATCCGTTCTCAAATTTTAGTTCTACAGCTTCCACTAAATTTTGATATGTTTCTATCCTTTCACTTACTAAATCTTTATAATATATAGCATAAAGAATTTCGACATATTGGGCTTTAACTAAAGCTTTCAATTTTGTTTTATATAATTCAATTGCAACGTTTAAGCTTTCCAATTCAATATTTGCAGCCTTTTTTAGCCAAATATTTGCAAGAGGTTTTTCAATATTTTGAGTAATACCAATTGCACGTTCAAAATAAAGATCGTTTTCGCCAATTCCATTTTGATAAAAGAAAATTTCTGGATTATCAATACCTGATTCCTTTTTCCAAGTATTAGCTATCTCTTGTTCGGTGCTTTTTAAACTATTTAGTCCAGGATTTAATTCTAATGCTAATTCAATTGACTCCTGAAGACTTAATTGCGATATATTTTTATCAGTAGATTCCTGCCCACGAGCCAAAGTATAACCTAATAATACAAAAAATAAACTTATCAATAATTTAAAGAAATATGAATTCATAATTTTCTATAAATAAATAATTTTTATATTCTACTAACAGTTTAGAAATGTAAAAGTTCAGATTGATTATTTGCATAAAACTGATAGTTGTATTTTTACAGCAAAAAACAAAACATAGCAATTTGATTATAAAATTTAAAAGATTTAGCCTCATATTTTTATTTAGACCAAAACTTTTACCATCAGCAAAAACACTATAGACTTTTGTATAAATAATTCCAATTGTTTTGCTCAAAATTCTGAATTTTAGTTACTTTGTTTCAATTCAAAAATTTAAACATAAAAATGCCTATTATTCCCATATCAGAAGAAATAATATCTTTAAGAAAAAAGCTTCATAGTATTGCTGAAGTATCCGGCAACGAAAAACAAACCTCACAATATCTAATAAATCATATTAAATCATTACCTGTAACAGAAATTATTACAGAAATAGGTGGTACTGCATTTGTTGTTATAATTGAAGGATTGAATCGCGGCAAAAACATTGCTCTAAGAACTGACATTGATGCCTTACCTATAAATGAAGAAAACGATTTTGATTATAAGTCGGAACAAGAAGGTGTTTCACACAAGTGTGGGCACGATGGGCATATGGCAATTTTAACTGCTGTTGGAGAGTATTTTGCTAATAATCCTTTAAGAAATGGCAATTTGTTTTTAATTTTTCAATCTGAAGAAGAAACAGGTACGGGAGCATTAAAAATGCTTAATGACTATAAATTTCAGCAGCTTAAGATTGATTTTATATTTGGCTTACACAATTTGCCAGGGTACGAAACATCTCACATTATTTGCCGAGAAAATACATTTGCTTCGGCATCTGTAGGTTTAATATTAAAACTATTTGGTAAAACTTCGCATGCAGCAGAGCCGGAAAACGGCAACTCTCCTGCGTTAGCAATGGCAGAAATAATACAGTATCTTGAGAAAATAGTGCATTCAAATACAAATCTTATAGACTTTTCTTTGCTTACAACCATTCAGGCAAAACTAGGAGAAAGAGCGTTTGGGACTACTCCGGGCTATGCAGAAGTAATGGCTACATTAAGAGCATATCAAAATCAAGACCTCGATTTATTAAAAAATGACAGTATTAAAAATGCAAAAGCAATAGCAACCAAATATAAATTAAAACTTGAAAGCAATTTTACAGAAGAGTTTAGTGCAACAGTAAACTCCTCTGATATGGTAAGCATTGTGAAAAAAGCTGCACAAGAAAATAATCTTAAGTATCAAAATCTTCAAAATCCTTTTAGATGGAGCGAAGATTTTGGTTATTTTCTTCAAAAATATGAAGGAGCAATGTTTGGATTAGGCGCAGGTAAAAATCATCCACAACTTCATAATCCCGATTATGATTTTCCGGATGAAATAATAGAATCAGGAGTCAATATGTTTATAGCTATTGTTAATAATTTGCAAAAAATTTATTCATAAAAAATGTTAAATACATCAGCTTTATATATAAGTAGAAGTGCATATCAAAAAAATATTAACTACATAAAAAGCATAATTGGCGAAACCACTAAATTAAGTGCAGTAATTAAAGGTAATGCTTATGGTCATGGCATAGAAGTAATAGTTCCATTAGCAGAAGAATGTGGGGTTGACCATTTTCGGTTTTTAGTGCTCAAGAAGCTAGAAGAGCTTTAAAAGCTACAACTAAAAATTCCACTATATTGATTATGGGTTGGATAGATAATGCTGAACTGGAATGGGCAATAATGAATGATATTGAGTTTTTTGTTTTTGAATTTGATAGGCTCAAGACAGCTATTTATGAAGCAAAACAATGCGGGAAGAAAGCAAAAATACACATTGAGATTGAAACAGGAATGAACCGCACAGGTTTTAGCGAAAAAAATATTGGGAAACTAATTCAAATTCTACAGAACAATAAAGAGTACTACGAATTTAGCGGATTGTGTACTCACTATGCAGGTGCCGAAAGCATTTCAAATTACGCAAGGATAAAAAGTCAGATAAAAGTATTTAATAAATTACGTAAATGGTTAAAGCGCAACGGTTTAATTGCTAAAATCAATCACACGGCATGTAGTGCTGCTGCAATATCATATCCAGAAACCCGCATGGATATGGTTCGTTCGGGAATTTTGCAATATGGATTTTGGCCTAGCCCCGAAACTTTTATTCATCATATCAGTAAACAGGAAAATAAAGAAGACCCGCTAACACGAGTACTTGCATGGCGTAGCAGAGTAATGGACACAAAAGATGTAAAAACCGGAGAATTTATAGGTTACGGGACTAATTACATTGCACGCGATAATATGAAAATAGCAACAGTCCCTGTTGGTTATGCTATGGGGTACAGCCGTTCTTTAAGCCATCAGGGCAGAGTTCTGATAAATGGACAAAGACAAGATATTATCGGGATTGTTAATATGAGTTTACTTATTGTAAAAATTACAGAAATACCCGACACCCAAAAGGGAGACGAAGTTGTGTTAATAGGCAAACAAGGCGACAGCGAAATTACTGTGTCGTCTTTTAGTGAATTTAGCGACCAACTTAATTATGAACTGCTGACTCGTTTGCCTACTGACATCCCACGTATAATAGAATTTTAAGTTTTAGAATCTAAAATCGATTCCAAACATAAAGTTTATACCTGCCTGCGGATAATAATATGCCCATGTTTTTTCATCTTCCTGCTCGTACCAAACTCCACCATAAGCATTGCTTGAATATTTATTATTAAAAATGTTATTAACATTAAAACGTAGAGACAATTCCTGTTTCGACTTTAACAAAAAACTATAATCTAACTGAATATTATTTACAAAATAAGGGTCAAGCTTTCTTTGTTCGCTCATAGTATTATCGAAATACTGTTTACCTACATACTTAGCCACATAACTAATATTAAAACTTTTAAATGGATTATATCTAATTGTACCGGCTGCAATAATGTTTGGAGAATATGCTATGTCGGTTTCTCCCAAGTTTAATTCTACAAATTCTTCGTCCCAAACGTCGTTATATTGTGTAGTCCAAAGCGAAAAGTTCTTGATTTTATTTCTACTAAGTGTAAGATTAGCGTCTAAGTACAGTGGTTTAATAGGATTAACACTTAGAGCCATTTCTATGCCTGCTCTGTAGCTCTCTGCAACATTAGTCATAATATCATAACCTACGGAACTTTTTTCGCCTGTAGGAATAAGTTGGTTCGTGTAATCCATATAATAAAGATTTACCATAGCATGAATATTTTTGGAATAATATTTATATCCTAGTTCATAGTCGTATAAACGTTCAGGTAATGGAATTTTAGTATTATCTCCGGTTGCATCTTTAAAATTAGTACGGGTAGGTTCACGATTACCAATAGCGAACGAAAAATACGTATGCATATCGCTATTAATATGGTATAATATACCTGCCTTAGGATTTACAAAATCGAAAGTATGCTCTTGGTCTAAAACTTTCTGATTACCATCAGGTAATCGGTCGTCATCATTACCTTTCATAATATACTCTATATGTCTGTATTGTACATCTCCATATATATTTAATTCGGGAGTAAGCTGATAATTCAGTTTTAGAAATGCATTCATATCTGTTTTATCTCCGCTATTTCTGTAATACTCATGATTGAGCTCAGATTCGCCGGCATAACGCATCCAAACAAGATTACCAAAATGTTCTCCAATATATCTATTCCAAGCTCCACCAAGACTTGAACTAAATCTTCCTTTTTCATAATTAACCGAAAATGTTCCTCCAAAAAAATGATTATCCATCATTTTTCGTCTTATAGCATCAGAATAGGTAATAGTGTCGTTTCCAACAATTATATCAGGAATATTATAATAGCTCAAAGCCATTTCAGACAAGTCTCCCCAACCATACATGTTTTCATAATCGATATCTTTAATTTGCTGGTAATAACCATCACCTTTAGTATAATGCAAAGCAGCATTAAGATACAGATAATTTCCCTGTTTACGTGAGTAGAGTAATTGATAATGAGTTTGTTTATAATTATCAATTTGCCCTTCAAAATATTTTCGGTTTCCTTCACTATCTATATATTGACCTGCGGGATTAAAAGTAGGATTAGTTTCCAAACTATCGGCAGGCACACCCCACCAGCTAATTCCTGTAATTTCTTTTCCATAAATAATATTTGCTTTTAATAAGTTATCAGCATTTCGCCAAGCTCCAGAGAAATACATTGAAGTATGATCAGAACCACTGTAGTCAATATAAGCATCGCTATTGAGTTTAGACAAACGCATATCAAAAGAAAGCCCGTTATTTAAAACTCCGGTACCTATCGAAACACTTTCTTTAAAAGTATTAAAACTTCCGGCAGATGCTTGAATTCGGGCATAAGGATTAATACTGCTTGATATTGTACTAAAATTCATAGTAGCACCAAAAGCAGCTGCACCATTTGTAGAAGTTCCAACACCACGTTGAATTTGAATACTTTCAACCGAAGAAGCAAAATCGGGCATATTTACCCAAAACACAGAATGAGATTCTGCATCGTTTAACGGAATACCATTTACGGTTACGTTTATTCGCGTGGGGTCTGTTCCTCGTATTCTAAAATTGGTATAACCCAAACCGTTTCCGGCTTCTGAAGTAGCTACTGCAGAAGGAGTAAGCTCAAGCATATAGGTAATATCCGAACCACGATTTAAATAATCTAAATCATTTTTACTGATATTTGTATATGTAGCCGGCACATTAGCACCTGCTCTGGTTGCAGCCACAATTACTTCATCAGTAAGATATACTTCAGAAATCAGTTGTACATTTAATATAGTCTCTTTACCAATTACATTAACTGTTTTTCGTAAAGTCTTAAATCCAAGCATACTAAATTGTACATTATAAACTAATGGCTTAAGCTCAATACTATAATTACCATTAGCATCGGTAAAAACTCCATGATTATTATTAAGTACTAAAACATTCACTCCCGCCAATGGATTCCCCAAAGTGTCGGTTACTACACCCTTTAGTACTTGTGAGTGTAGCAAATTTGCAAAAATCAGAAAACTTACAATAAGAAATACTCGTTTCATAACTAATAATTTTTAGTGTTCAACAAATACTCCTTAATGGGTTTGTCTTAAATTAACAGTTGGAATTCATACTTCCCTTCGTCGGTATTATCCGCATCAGGTTCAATGGGTATGATCTCAGCCATTATGGCACCCCCAAAAAGGACATTAACTTCGCAAATTTAAGTATTATTATTTTGTTGAAGAAATAAATTAAACAATTAATATCTAAAAACCTTAACTATTATCTTTGTTGATATTGATTTTATAGAAGTATTTATTATTTTTATTTCAAAATTATAGAGACGGTATGATAAGAATTTTGTGTGTAACCATAACGATATTTTCATTTTTTCTTCAATACTCTATTGCACAATCTGATAC
>Ga0265295_1008371_pt1 | contig 11516 bp, 5 predicted proteins | sample Munlansysbiofilm_FD_192503 | JGI IMG/M metagenome (GOLD analysis project Ga0265295, IMG submission 192503) | Leachate microbial communities from a municipal landfill in Southern Ontario, Canada - Methane capture system biofilm | ecosystem: Engineered > Solid waste > Landfill > Unclassified ... | reverse complement strand
ATAATCCTTGCCGACAACCATGATGGGACGCGAAACGGCTTGCTGGAAGGGCAAACGCGCATTGTATTGCGCAATTGTGGAGTTATCGATCCCACATCCATCGACGATTATATCGAACACGGAGGCTATACTGCCCTAACAAAAGCATTAGAAATGCAACCATTGCAGATAATTGATTTGGTAAAAGATTCAGGGCTGCGCGGCCGAGGTGGTGCAGGATTTTCTACCGGATTGAAATGGAGCTTTGCCGCCAAAGCTAAAGGTGCCAAAAAATACGTGGTTTGCAATGCTGATGAAGGTGATCCAGGAGCATTTATGGATCGCAGCATTTTGGAAGGAGATCCGCATAATGTGATCGAAGGTATGATTATAGGTGCTTTTGCCATGGGAGCAGATGAAGGTTATATCTATTGCCGCGCTGAGTATCCCATGGCAATTCGTCATCTAAAAATTGCCATTGAAGCCGCCGAACAAAAAGGCTATTTGGGTAGAAATATCATGGATACCGGATTTAGCTTTGATTTGCATATTAAAGAAGGCGCTGGAGCATTTGTTTGTGGAGAAGAAACCGCCTTGATGCAATCTATCGAAGGTAAGCGCGGTATGCCTACTATTCGCCCTCCTTTCCCCGCAGAAAGTGGCTTGTGGGGCTGCCCTACCAATATCAATAATGTGGAAACTTGGGCGAATATTACTTGGATAATCAATCATGGAGCGGAAGAATTTCGTAAGATTGGTACCCAAAAAACTCCTGGTACTAAAGTGTTTGCCCTTGCCGGAAAGATTGCCGGAAGCGGCCTGATAGAAGTACCAATGGGGATCACACTGCACGATATCATTTACAAAGTAGGTGGGGGCATGAAAACAGAGAAGCCTTTTAAAGCCGTGCAGATGGGAGGTCCTTCGGGTGGTTGCATACCTGCTTCGCTGCTGGACACTACTGTGGATTACGACTCCATCAACGCTACTGGTGCCATCATGGGCTCCGGCGGTATGGTGGTTATGGATGAAGGTACTTGCATGGTAGATGTGGCACGCTTCTTTTTGAACTTTACGCAAAATGAATCCTGTGGTAAATGCACCTTCTGCCGCATCGGAACCAAACGCATGCTGGAGATTTTAACCCGCATTACCAAAGGCAAAGGCGAACCTGAAGATATCCAGCGCTTGGAAGAACTCTCTTCAAATATCATTAAGGGTTCACTCTGTGGTTTGGGACAAACCGCCCCAAATCCTGTGCTGACAACTTTGCGCTACTTTAAAGATGAATACTTGGCACACATCGAAGAGAAACGCTGTCCTGCTGGAGTTTGTACCGAACTTCTGCGCTACGAGATAATCCCCGATAAATGTATAGGTTGCACCGCTTGCGCCCGTAAATGCCCGGTATCTTGTATTTCTGGAAAAGTAAAACAAGTACATGTTATCGATCAAAGCAAATGTATCCACTGCGGAGCTTGTTTTAATGCCTGCAAATTTAATGCGATCAGGAAAGGATGAGACAGATGCAAGTAATATTGAACGGAAAATCAATTGAAGCCCCTGAAGGAATAACAATTTTGGAACTCGCCAAAAGCGAAGGCATCCACATCCCTACCCTGTGTCATGATGAGGAACTAAAACCCTACGGCTCATGTTGGGTTTGCGCCGTAAAAGTGGAAGGTAGAAAGGGATTTGTAACTTCATGCGGAACTAAAATTACTCCCGGCATGCAGATTACTACCAATAGCAAAGAGATCCATGCTGCGCGCAAGATGGCATTGGAACTCTTGATTAGCAACCACTATGCGGATTGTGAGGCACCCTGTAAAATGGCCTGTCCAAACCATGTGGACATCCAAACCTACGTTTCGCTTATCGCTAATGGCAAATACCATGAAGCAGTAAAAATAATAAAAGATACGCTACCTATGCCCCTCTCAATTGGCAGAGTGTGCCCAGCATTTTGCGAAACTGAATGTCGTCGCAGTATAGTGGATGAACCAATTGCTATCCGTCAACTAAAACGCTTCGCTGCTGATGAAGACTTAAAAGACTTTTGGCAATATACTCCAGAACGTAAACCCGATAATGGGAAACTCGTGGCAATAATCGGCGGAGGTCCCAGTGGACTCACCTGCGGTTACTATCTTAGCTATGAAGGCTTCAATGTGGATCTCTTCGAAGCAGAAGAAACTTGCGGAGGCTGGTTGCGCTATGGAATACCGGAATATCGCCTACCTAAGAAAGTATTGGATGAAGAAATTGCCCTGATGTCCAGTGGAGGAATGAAGATTCATTATGGCAGGACTCTAGGTAAAGACCTTGATTTGCAAAGCCTTAGCCGTGACTACGATGCAGTTTATCTGGCTTTAGGCGCTCAAAACGCCGTACCTATGCCTGTACCGGGTAGCAATCTAGAAGGGTGCTATCTAGGCGTGGATTTTCTGAAAGCCCATGCCAAAGGCAAAGCTTACAAAACAGGCAAAAAGCTCGCGGTCGTGGGCGGTGGCAATACAGCTATAGATTGTGCTAGAACTGCAATTCGACTGGGATGCGATGTTACTGTAATCTACCGCCGCACAAAGGATGAAATGCCCGCCGAGCCTTTCGAGATCGAAGCTGCCGAACACGAAGGCGTACAATTCTATTTCTTATGCAATCCGGTGGAGTATCTGGGCGAAAATGGCACTCTTAAAGAAGTAAAAATCGAAAGAATGCGCTTGGGTGAGCCCGATACAAGCGGCAGAAGAAGACCGGAACCAACCGGAGAGTTCTTTATGAAAAGCTTTGATAGCATTATTGCCGCCATCTCACAAGTACCGGATGTAAGCGCTTTTACCATGCCGCACAACGAAGTGCAAGGAAAACAACTTCCCATTTCGCGCTGGCAGACCGCTATTGTGGATGAACACACCATGTATAGCGGAATTGCCAATATCTTTGCCGGAGGCGATTTTCAGCGCGGCGCTGCTACTGCAATCGAAGCTATCGCAGATGGTCGTAAAGCTGCCGAAGCTATCGCTGAATATCTGATAAAAGGTACACTACCCAAAGCCAAGTTTGAATTCAATTCCAAGAAAGCAAAGAAAATAAGCGAAGTCTCAGCCAAAGAGTACGAAGTATTTAAGCAAATTCCACGCGAAATTATGCCGGAGATATCTATAGTAGAAGCGAGAAACACTTTCACCGAGGTAGAAAAAGGATTTAGCGAAGCACAAGCTCGAGCCGAAGCATCACGGTGCCTAGAATGTGGTTGTCAGGTGAACACAAATTGCGCTCTGAGGAATTACTGCTCGGAATACGAGGTTGAGGTAGATCGCTTTGTTGGCAATATCTCCCGCCATCCCATAGATTACAGCCATCCTTTCATCGTTCGCGACGCCAATAAATGCATCAATTGTGCACGCTGCATCCGCACATGTGCTGAGGTTCAGGGAGCAAACGTATTGGGCTTTATTTACAGGGGTTTCGCTACTGTGATGGCACCGGAGTTTGGAGAATCTCTCACTCAAACGAGCTGCATGAGCTGTGGCAAATGCATTGATGTATGCCCGGTAGGAGCCTTGGTAGAACGCAATCTGAGTTACAAGCTAAATCCCGCGCAAAAGGACAGTGTCCGCCAAAACTGTGGTTTATGTGGCATTGGTTGCGACATCTCAGTGGGGGTACAAGCCAGTGAAGTGGTACAAATTACCACTCCTCAAGATAAACCCGGTTTCAATGGAAAAAACCTTTGCTTTATGGGACGCTTTGGATGGCAAAGCTATAACCACAAGCAGCAAAAGCCTCTGATGCTTAAGAATGGTGAATATCTGCAAATTAGCTGGAGCGAGGCGTTGAATGTGTTTAGTACTGCACTGAAATCAGCCCAAAGTAAAAGTGTCGAGATCAGCCCGCACATCAGCCTTGAAGAAATGCTGGTAGCTGATAGAATCGCAAAGTCACTAAATTGTGAGCTAAGTGCTGCTTCCGGTTATAGGGCTTTTAGTGACCAGTATCTGGATATCAGTCCAAAGGAAAACCCCTTCCTGCGCCTTACAGAATTTAATGAACATGTGATAGTGGGAGTGCTTAACCGCACTTTGCTTAGCATAATTCGTCTTGAGCAGATGAAAGGCAAAAAGCTGATCTTGGTAGCGATGCCCGAAGACGAAGCCTACACACGCTTTGCCGATGAAAGCTATCCCGATCTTAGCAATATGCAAGCCAAAGATGGCCGTCTGTATATCTACAATCAGAACCGAATTTCTGAGAAGCTTGCCGGAGCCTTATGGAATCTGGCCGGAACAGAGAATGTAATGCATACTACGGATTATATGAATCACAGCGCTTTTGTGGCGCTAAATCCGGAAGTGGTTAATGAAGAAGAGTGTGATTTTGCCATCGGTTTCGGTGTTGCACCCTCTGCGAAAGCAAGATTTAGAGTTTGTGTATCTACAAATATCCCTGAGGATTGTGACTGTCCACTAATCCTTCCTGGACCCAACTATCTAGAATTGGAAGCTCATGCTATTGGGGATAATGGAAAGCTTTCCCGCTTTCATAATCCGCTAAAATCCACCCTGTTTGGCGAGCTCTCCCGTCTGTTTTACAGCGTGGGACTCATTTCTCCTGCAACGGCGGATATTCCATATTGGAACAACCTCGCAGAAGAACTAATTGCAGAGCTCCAGCATCATAAACCACAGAGCTTTGGCGGGATCGATACGGCTTCTCTGAATACTGCGATTGTACCCTCAAATAGCTGTTCAGCAATAGAGATAAACCGTCTCTACAGTATTCGGAACAACTCCGTTAGCTTCTAGAACAACTGTATTAAAAAACCCCGTCTGCAAGGGCGGGGTTTTCAGTTATCGATATTTTTTGCCTTATTTTCTTTCTACCATTTCCAGTGCGTTTGTCCAACATAATTGAACACACAGGCTACAACCCATGCACTTATCCTCATCTATGCTTGGGTATCCTTCACTATCCAGTTCTATTGCCAAATATGGACAGCGGGTACAATTACCACACTTTACGCATAGATCTTTGATAAGGGAACTGCGTTTATGTTTGGGCTTCAAATCCATAAAGTCCGTAACCGGATGAGGCTGGGCAATTCCAATAAGTTCGCTCACGCTATTTATGCCGCGCTCTTGCAGCAAGTGACTCAATCCGCTCTCCAATTCATCAATTATGCCGTAACCATAACGTTCTGGCAGAGTGCAAAACTGTACGTTTCCCGCTCCTAAGGCGAGGAAATTAGCTGCATCATGATGGTTCATAGCACCGCCATTTCCAGAAATGAATACTCCCATACTACCGGCACGAGCGAGGCTGAGATAGCTGATGGGTAATACGCCTTCACCACTCATGCCTACAATGATGCCTTTATCCCATTTGCCCTCTGCTTGCCGAAAGCCCAAAGTAGGGAATGTATTGGCAAGAGTCACGCCTGCTTTTTTATTCGGATAGCGATCAAAAACCTCTTTTACGGCACTGATAATTGGATAAATGGCAGTTACGGCTCCGGTTAGTTTGAACAATTTAGGAATCTCAGGATCGGAAATCTGCATCACCCAATCGATAATTTTGGCTGTAAGGGCAGGATCTTGTGCTACGATGTCGCCATTTGTGCCATCTCCACCCTGAGGACAAGAAAGAGAATATTCGATACCCATGGCACCTGCTGCTTCCAGCTTTTTGGTGTTTGATTGCCAGCCCACTTTGTCACTGGTGTCATCTCCCGTGACGGGACCACCGGTGGATGCCATAGTAAGGCGATCAGGGTATTCTTTGATGAGGCGGGCTACTTCTGCACAAACTCTGTCGATAGGGTGTTCGGATACATTGTCACAATTGGCGAAGGTTTTGCCCTTATCGCCCCAAACAAACATATATTCACTGGGGATATGAATATCCAGATTGTCGAAACTGGTCTTCATAATTCCCCCTGCCCACCCTGCTTCATAAGCGGTTTTCATCTGCTCGTAACCGTCTGATGGTGGCGCAGCAGAGAGGATGAAGGGCGAGCGCAGCTTACGCCCGAAGAAGTCTGTGTGTAAAGATACTGGCAGTCTATTCCAACCCGGTACTCTGTTTGTACTCTTGGTTGTCTTTTCTGGTTTGCGATAAGTGTTGATCTTACGCAAATCGGCATCAAGCTTGAAAGCTGTGTTTTTGCCGGAAGCAACTGCTTCCACCACTGTGCTGGGTCCATTCACCATATCGCCTGTACTGTAGATGCCTTCGCCTTCAATCTTGAATGCTGGACGGTTGCCTACGGCGATAATTACCAAGTCGAAGTTGCGGAATTGATCGGTAGAACCATCTTCATCTTTGATGCGAGAGGGGTGGAAGCTTTCGCCTTGTGGTAAAACCACTCTGCGTAGCTTAATCCCCACTGTACGTTCGCCTTCATTCACAATCTCGGCAATGCGACTCCGATGACTAAAAAGTACACCGTTTTCTACTAGTATCTCTTTTTCTCGCTCTGTTAGCGGCATCTCTGCAAAGGTTTCCAATGTAATCATTTCCACGTGAGCAGCTCCTGCCTGGGCTATGGTTAAAGCTTGATCGGCAGCGATCGCACCACCCACCAAAGCTACTTTTTTGCCTGCAAAGAGGAAGCACCCAGGTTGTTTTAAAATTTCCATGCCATAGATTGCTTTTTCGTCCCCCGGAATGTTCAAACGGATGGGATCATTCAAGCCACCGGCCACAACAATTGCAGTAAAACCCTGATCCAGAAGTGCTTTGGGATCAGGTATGTTTTTCTTGTGGTGAACAATCTTGAAAGCTTCGCTTACCCACATCAAATCAGCCATTAACATACCCCGATCTAACCTGCCGGGAGGAATCAAAGCAGCCTGCCCGCCTAGCTCGTCTGCATCAAAGATTTCGGGCTCATAACCCAATTGCCGCAAACTGACTGCAGTACCGATTCCGGCGGGCCCACCACCGATTATTGCAATCTTGATACCATTACTCTGCGGAAGGATAAACTCCGGATTTGCACCCATTTCACGTGCTTTCTTGATGATAGTGGCTTGCACTGCAGGGATTTGGATAGGAGTATCGAACTTTTCACGTGCGCAGGCTTCCACACAATGATGATCCGGACAAACATCACCGCAAATCCCACCTAAAGGATTGGATGCCAGTATGATGCCGGCTGCTCTCTTAAAATCTGATTTTGTCCCGCCTGAGGCAGCCATCATAAAGTCTGCCGGAGAACAATCGCAGGGACAGGCGGTTTTACAGGGTTTGGTGGCGCAATATTCACAGCGCCGGATTTCGCTCATCAATTGGGCATCGGTTAAATACATGTTTATCTCCTTAATTACAAACAATTACATAAAAAACAAAATTACGGTATCATCACCTTATTGTCAAGGTTTAATGTTTCATCGTTTTTTACCACCTTGTTTCTTATGCTTGCATCTTCCGCAGCGAATATTCTTTAAGAATAGACCATGCCCATGATGCTTACAACAAGATGCACAGTAAGGCATTATTAACAATTATGTGATATATGTCTCTCTTCATTCTCAGTTAGCCAGACTAGAATTACCCAAGAATCAAGTTAGGATTATCGTTGCAGAAAGGAGAATCTCCGGATAAACCACAGGTAGTGCTTCCCTGAACTGTTTGGAAAACAGGCGGTAGGTCATAAAACCATTGGAGCCATGCGCAAAGCTCTTCTGCTTATAGATGGCCGTTGCACACCTATAGATAGCAGGTTTTTTATGCACGAGATATCGGTTTGGTGGGCTTTATTCTGAACAATGCTATTGGAGTTCATGAGGCCTATTAAGTTCCTGCTGATATTGAACTTAATAGGCCTCATGGACTTCAAAAGCAGGCGCGTAATCATGCACGGCCTTGAAGTCCAAACCGCCCATAAGATATTAAATAAGTGATAGTTAGTTTATGCGCTTTGAACTCCAATGCCTCAATTGGGTTTATTCTGATCGTAGCTATGCTTACCCATCACTCTGGCTTTACCCATGCCCCATTTATTCAACGGTCTTATATGCTTTCCATCGCATTGTGTAGCAAGAGAGAATCTCATCAAGCATTTGGATGTTACACAAGAAGTTAGAAAATACCCAGACTCTGTCTACTTTTTTGAATAATATGATCAGTAGTTTATTTAGAATATTACCGCTTAGCTAAATAAGCGACGTGACTAAGTTGAATTGGAGTAGATATGTTTATTTGATGATTCCCAGCCGTTGTTGTTGATATTTTTTATCCTGGATGTTCTTCCACCACTCACGGTTTTCCAGATACCAGTAAACAGTTTTTCTTATTCCTGTTTGGAACGTTTCTTTTGGTTCCCAGCCAAGTTCTCGCTCAATCTTGCTAGCATCGATAACATAGCGCAGATCATGCCCGGGGCGATCCTGCACAAAGGTGATTAGTTCATGGTACTTAATGCCTTTTGCCGAGGGTTCCAGCTCATCCAGCAGGTCGCAGATAATGGTGACGATATCGATGTTCTTCATTTCATTATGTCCCCCAATATTGTAGGTCTCACCTATTTTCCCCTTGCGGATGATGGTATTGATGGCTTCACAATGATCGCTCACATACAGCCAATCGCGTACATTCAAGCCCTTACCATATAGCGGAAGCGGTTTGTGTCCCAAACAGTTTAGGATCATTAAGGGAATGAGTTTTTCGGGGAACTGATAGGCCCCGTAGTTGTTTGAACAATTCGAGATTGTAACTGGCAAGCCAAATGTTCGGTGCCAAGCCCGCAGCAAATGGTCACTGGCAGCTTTGGAAGCGGAATATGGCGAGGAGGGATCGTATGGTGTTTCTTCGATAAACCTACCCGTTTCACCAAGCGAACCGTACACTTCATCTGTAGATACATGGTGAAAGCGAAAGCCCTCTTTTTGTTTGTCCGACATGATTTTATATAGTTTTAGAGCTGCTGCTAAAAGCGTTGCTGTGCCCATAACGTTTGTTTGAACAAACTGCAAGGGTCCATCTATAGAGCGATCTACATGAGATTCAGCAGCAAAATTAACGATGGTATCTGGACAAAAGTCTGTAAAAATTTTGTTAATACGATTGGCGTCACAGATATCCGCTTGTTCAAAGAAATAGCGGCAACCACCAAATTTGGCTTCTAAATCGCTCAAGGATTCCAAATTGCCCGCATAGGTTAAGACGTCGATATTCAGTACTTTTCCGTTGAAATCAGGATCTGCAAAAAGCTGATGAATATAGTTTGCTCCAATAAAACCGGCGCCACCGGTTACTATCACATTATGCGTTTTTACCTCAGTTTGTTAAGTATATGCTTGAATTTTTCCAGCTCTTCGAGGTTTCTATATTCAAAGGTTACCTTTCCTCTGCCTTTGTTTTCCGAAACCTTTACTTTAAGTTGAAACAGTGAACTCAGCTCTTGTTCCAAACTTCGCGTGAGTGAGGTTTTTCCCTCTACTATATCTTTATTTAATATATTCTGAACAAAGCTTTTAGCCTTAGTTTCCGCTTGCCTTACCGTAAGAGCATATTTTACAATGAACTCGGCAAATTTGAGTTGAAACTCCGGTTCCACCATCAAAACTGCCCGGGCATGACCAGCACTCAGGCTTTCTTCGGCTACCATATTCATTACTTTTTGAGGTAGTTTTAGCAGGCGTAGGCTATTTGAGATAGTGGCTCTATCTTTGGACATCACCTGAGCAATTTGAGCATGTGTAAGCCCAAAATCTTCCGCTAATGCCGAATATGCTAGTGCTTCTTCGATGGGATTTAGGTCTTCACGTTGAATATTCTCAATAATTGCCATCTGCAATTGCTCTTTTTTAGATACTGAGCGAATCACCACCGGAACTGAATCTAATCCTGCCAGCTTGGCAGCTTCTAATCTTCGCTCTCCCGCTATTAGTTCATAATTACTTCCGGCGCTTTTTGTTACAATAAGTGGTTGAATAATGCCATTTTCCAAGATCGATTGTGAGAGTTCCTTCAGTTTATCGGGGTCAAATCTTTTACGGGGCTGATATCTATTGGGTAAAATACGTTCGATGGGCAGGATGCCGATTCCTGCTTCGCTTCTTGTAGCACTGTCATCATTTGGAATAAGAGCTGAAAGTCCTCTGCCTAGGTGTTCGTTCATATATCCCTCTTCATCTGCTGCGTTCAATTACTTCATTTGCCAAGTTTAGATAACTCATGGCTCCTGGCGAGCGGATATCGTATAAAAATATGGGTTTGCCAAAGCTTGGAGCTTCAGTTAATTTGATGTTGCGTGGAATAACGCTGCGAAATACCTTTTCCTTAAAATAGCGATGTACCTCTTTGGCTACTTGCATACTCAGATTAACCCGCTTATCGAACATTGTTAGCAGGATGCCGATGATGTTTAAAGTAGGATTTAGGTTTTTCTGGATCAAGCGAATAGTATTTAGCAATTGGCTTACTCCTTCCAGGGCATAGTATTCGCATTGAATTGGAACCAATACGTCTGAGGAAGCAGTCATGGCATTTACTGTTAATAGTCCCAATGATGGTGGGCAATCAATCAAGATATAATCCCAATCGCTCAAAATTGGTTTAAGGGCTTCCTTAAGCTTATGCTCACGGGCAAATTCGTGCACCAATTCTATTTCGGCTCCGGTAAGATTGATGTTCCCCGGTACACAATACAGATTTTGGGTATTTGTGGGCAAAATACAATCCGTAATCGACTCTCGGCCAATAAGTGCATCATATACTTGCAGTTCCACATTATCTTTTTCGATTCCTACACCACTGGAAGCATTCCCTTGCGGATCTAGGTCTATAAGCAAAGTACGCCGCTCCAATACGGCTAAAGCTGCTGCCAGATTGACTGCGGTAGTGGTTTTCCCCACTCCCCCCTTTTGATTTACAATCGTTATAATCTTTGCCATAAACTATTTATATATATCCTTAATATTAGCGTTTCATCAGGTCGCGCTGGGCAATCTGTAGCAATCTACGCATCCCCAGATGTTCATCTTCGCGAACCAATATTTCTTTAAACCTTATTCCTTCAAGATCATCAACTGACCGCGATTTATACATCACTAAGTGACCTGAAGGTTTAAGTAGCCGTCTTAGCGGAGAGTAATACCTTTCCTGCAGCGCAATCGCTCGGCACAAGATTATATCAAAACCGGGACGCCGTGCCAAAAAGGCATAATCCTCCAACCTGGCACATTCCACACCAATTTTGTGCAGAGACAGTGCTTCAACCATTTCCATTAGCACCTTCGTCTTTTTGGCTATGCTATCCAAGAGCACTAGCTCACACTCTGGCTTAACAAGTTTGATGGGAATGCCGGGTAAACCTCCCCCAGAACCAAAGTCCAAAACTGTCTTATCTGTAAAATCCAAACATTCCACAGCAAGGAGACTGTCAAGAAAATGCTGTATCCAATAATTCTGGGGCGGCATTTTTCTGGAAACCAGATTCACCTGTCGGTTGTGTTCAGTAAGAAGACTGTGGTAGTGTTCAAATTGCCCCATCAATTGGGCTATATTAGGCAAATCAAGTTTGTTTAGGT
>Ga0265295_1008370_pt1 | contig 11517 bp, 14 predicted proteins | sample Munlansysbiofilm_FD_192503 | JGI IMG/M metagenome (GOLD analysis project Ga0265295, IMG submission 192503) | Leachate microbial communities from a municipal landfill in Southern Ontario, Canada - Methane capture system biofilm | ecosystem: Engineered > Solid waste > Landfill > Unclassified ... | reverse complement strand
TTAAAATCTAAAAACACTACATAAGGGTTGAAAATTATCAACCCTTAAGCACTTCTAAATCATTATCCCTTTTATCATGAAAAACAACATAGCTGCTAGAATTGCCGCTGCAGGAACAGTCACAACCCATGCAGTTATAATCTTTTTGATAGCTTCTCTTTTTACATACTCAACTTTTTTGGCTTTTTTGATACTCTTTTTTGTAGATTTTATCTGTACTTTTTCTATAGCTATGTTTTTATAGAGATCCACAATTCTTTCATAGTCTTCTTGAATTTTTCCTTCTTTTGCTTCTAAAGTTAGGAGTTCAGAATTTAATGCGTTAAGAACTTCTCGGTCTTCGATAATGCTTTGTTTATCATCTTCTATGGTTCTATCGACTGTATTTAAGTCCATCCACTCTCTTAAAAAGCCAACACCAAAAACACCACCAATAGCGATGTGGGTTGAGCTAACAGGTAATCCTAGCTGAGATGCTATGATGACTGTAATAGCTGCGGCCATAGCAATTGAGAATGCCCTTATTTGGTCAAGCTCTGTAATTTCGCTTCCTACAGTCTTGATAAGGTGTGGTCCATAAAGAGCAAGTCCTAGAACAATTCCTAAAGCACCAACTGCCAACACCCATAAAGGGATCGAGGAGTTAGAAGTTATTCCGCCATTTACAACTGCATCGTTAATTGCAGCTAATGGGCCGATAGCATTTGCAACATCATTTGCACCATGAGCAAAACTCAGAAGTGCAGCTGCGAAGATTAGAGGGATAGTAAAGAGAGTATTTACAGATGCTTTTGTGTTCTCAAGTAGAGTTGTGTTTGAGTTAACTCTTTGCTTTACAATAAAATAGACTGCTACAGCTGTTATGAGTCCTAGCGTAAATGCAACAGACATAGCTGGTTTTTCGCTCATATCTATAGAGACAAAAGGGATAAAGTTTAATATATCAACAGTTTGTGGCCATATTTTTGAAAAGCCTTTTAGTATAAGATATGTTGTAAAAGCCCACGCCATAATAGAAACGAAAAAAGGGACATATTTTTTTGCAGCTAAAATTTTATCATCTTTAAAAATTATTGATTTCTTAATAGCAAAAAGAAAAAGTGCAGCAACAATTCCACCCATAATCGGTGAAATAATCCATGAGGAAGCTATTTTTACCATAGTACTCCAAGAGACTACAGAAAATCCAGCAGCGGCAATTCCAGCCCCCATAACGCCTCCAACTACAGAGTGTGTAGTTGATACTGGAGCGCGCATCATAGTAGCGAAGTTAAGCCAAAGTGCAGCTGCTAAAAGTGCTGCCATCATCGCCCAGATAAAAGGGTTAGGGTTGTCTCCAAAGGCTGTGATATCTACGATACCGCTTTTAATGGTATTTACAACTTCTCCACCAGCAATCAAAGCTCCAGCGGCTTCAAAAACAGCGGCAATGATAATAGCTGTAGTTAGAGTTAGCGCTTTTGAGCCAACTGCAGGGCCTACATTGTTAGCTACATCATTAGCCCCAATATTCATAGCCATATATGCACCAATTAGTGCAGCTATAGCTAAAAACATATTGTTAGAAATTCCACCATTGCTTAATAAACTAAATGTTAAAACACCTATCATAAAAAAGAGAGAGAAACCTAGCCTTGTAAAATCAGTTCCACTCTTTTTTAGAGCAACTTTTTCTAGTTTTTTAAAAGTTGAAATCTCCATTGTTACCTCATAAATATAGTTTAAAAATTATAGCTTGATTTGCATTAATGAGTGTACCAAAATTGGCATAGCAAATTTTTTAATGCTCAATATATTTGGTCCTTTTTTTGCAAACAGACATACTATTTTATATATGCTTTTATAATCTCTTGGCGCTCAATGGGTCTATCTGCACCGCTAGAACCAAAAGTAGCAACTCTGTTTAATTTTTGTATAGTTAGCATAGATTCTTGTGTTACTTCGCCAAATATTGTGTGCCTTCCATTTAACCAAGGAGTCTCTGCTGTTGTTATAAAAAACTGACTTCCATTTGTATGAGGTCCAGCATTTGCCATAGCTAAGATGCCAGGTTTGTTGAATGTTTTGTTTTTATACTCATCTTTGAAGCTTTTGCCCCAAATACTCTCTCCTCCACGACCACTCTCAGTTGGGTCTCCACCTTGAATCATAAAGTCTTTAATGATTCTGTGAAATGCTATACCATTGTAATAACCATTTTTTACATGTGTAGTAAAATTTTCTACTGCCAGTGGTGCAATATCATTAAAAAGCATAAGCTCAATATTTCCTTGTGTAGTCTCTAAGATTACACTCTGTTTTTTCTCATCCGCACTTAGGTTCATGCTTAGTGTTAGCATAATTAAAAGTAAGATTTTAATCATATTTTTCCTTTTGTATTTTGTGCTTCGGCACTTTTTTTATAAAATTTATAGAGAGCGTATTGTAGCTAAATCGAAGAGGCTTTGAGTTTTGATTTATCAAATTATTTGTTTTTTAGGAGAGAGAGAAAAAATGAGGATATACAAATATACTAAAACTCACTGCTAAAGAGCAGCAAGTTTTAAAAGATTACTTTCCAGCAGCAACGCGGTCTTTAAGACCTTTACCAGCTTTAAACTTAGGAACCATTTTGTCCTGAGTTGTATAAGTTTTATCAGTTCCTGGAACTTTACCACTCTTACCTTTTTGAAGGCTTGAAACGAAACTACCAAAACCAACCAAAGATACATCCTCTTTTTTTACTAGTGCCGCTGTTACAGCTTCTGTAAATGCCTTGATTGCAGCTTCTGCTTCAACCTTAGTCTTATACTCACCACATGATTGTACTAATTCAACAAATTGAGCTTTATTCATATATTTACCCTTAGATTCATAAAGATTTCCGAGATTATTTTGCGTAAGCACCACAAATACTTATGCTTAAATAATTCAGCTATGGATACTTTATAGTTTATTTGCTTAATTTTTTCTTCTTTTTACTAAAAATAGTGATAAATTGCGATAATTTCGACTCTTTTATTCCTATTTTAGCCATCTTAAGTAGCCTAGAGACATTAAGACTTATGTTTTTAGAGATGTTCATTGATGTGTATTGTTTCAATCTTGAGTATTTATCATCGCCTTTGCTAATTGAGAGAAAAATCTCTTCTAGGGAGTCTCTCTCTTGCTTTGTTAATGCACCCATTATCGTTCCTCGTGTAGTTTATTTATTTTTCTAACAGCTCTAATGATTTCATCATCATCCAATTCACCTAACATCTTCATCACAATAGTAGCAGCTTGAGGCTTCGCGCGACCAAGCTTCCAGTCTTGATATGTGCGCATAGGTATCCCTAGTGAAGCAGCCATATCTTTTAGGGATATTTTTTTGCCATTATTTTTTGACTCTAAAGAGTTATGAAGTATGTTAAATAGATCATCAATTTGCATAAAAAATTATACGAGTTAAATACTTAAATACACATTTAATATGTAATAATATAATCTAATATGTATATATTATCGTTAATAAATATCTTAATAAACAGTATATAAAAGTTTTTATACTTTTAAAGATACTAAATGCACGGAATAACGTGTAAAAATTATAAAAAAATATTTATATAAATAAATATTTTAAAAAATTCTTTTATTTTGGTTTTTTAAAGGGAGATTGATTTTCTAACAGGTTCTAATATTATTTTGTCATCATTTACACTTAAGTAGAAAGGCTTATAGCTCTTTGCCTCTGTTTTATAGACCAATTCTTTAGAATTAGCTAAAGTAAATACTATAGAATTTAGCCCTTTTAGCGGTTTATGGATGGTTATTTTAGCTCTTAGAGCAGAGTCTTGTATAGTTAAAATTTCATCTTTTAAGAGCTTTATCTCATCTTGTATCTTTTTAACACTAGAAATATCATGTCTTTTTGCAACTTCGAGTTCATCTTTTAGTTTGTCTATATCTGCATTTAAAAGTTTAACTTTTGAGTTAAGTATGGGAATGTCTTTGTAGCTTATCTTAAAAAGATTGTCCTCTCCGCTAACAAGATTTATCTCTATTGACTCACTTGCATAGACTTTTAGGTTGCTCTTTACATGCCCAATTTTTACATTTTGAGCGTAAATTGTTCCGCCAAGACAGGCTTCAATCTCTACATTTGTCGCATTTACTACTCCGCCCTCAAGAAGTGCAATCTTTGCATCATGGCATCTTAGAGTGCCTTTATGCCTATTTATCTTAGCAGTTTTTGCAAACTGCATAGAATCTTTGTGAGTAGCTCCATCTATTTGTAAGTCAAGTGCTTCTAAGATGCTGTTTGCTCCGATATGGCCATTTACGTGAATTTTTTCGCTCTTTAGCTCAACTCCCTCGCCAATACTATCTTTAGTAGTGTCGCTTTGAGATACAAGAACTTCTATATTGTTATCTTCAGCTTTTGAGATGCTACTTTCAATTCTTGAGAGTTTTTTCATTCTTAATTTATTGTTAACGCTAAAAATTTTCTCATTTAGTATGACAAAACCTTTGCATTTACTTTTATAAAATTTCTTATGCTCATCTTCTTCTATGTAGATGCTGTCTTCATCGATGGGAGTTTGTAAGTCATCATAGCTATTTAAATAGCTACTATCGATGTGCTCTCCAAGAGAGTTGAAACCACTTTTTGCATAGCTTGGTTTTTTGTACTCTGCTAAGATTTCATGTGCTTCAACTTCTATAACTTTTTGTTTTCTAAGTGGATCTTTTTGTTCAAACCAAAGTATAAGTTTTCCAGCTTTTGCAATATTTGGCTCTATACCATCAAAAAGTGGTATACGCACTTTTTTTACAAACTTACCTTCATAAAGATGCTTTATAAAGGCTCTTAGTGCCTTTAACATACCCTCATCAAAGAGCTCTATAAGGATATTGTTTTTAGCTTTTATCTTGTTAAATTCTCTAACTAAAAGAGTATAAGTCTCACTAGGTTTGCGGCTTTTATAAAGTATGTGTGAGTCTGGATGCAAGATGATTTTTGGATGAGTTTTGTGAGAGTCTTGCTCTAATGTATAGTTTAGTTTTACTATTACCTCTGTTGGAATTTTTGGAACTATAGTATAGATTTGCTTTAGTTCTAGGCGATTATTTAAGATAGAAGCCTCATCTTTATAGTGCTCATGGATATTTTCATTAAAAAGCCTAAAGCTTTCATCAGAGCTTGTTTTTATATATGTTATAGTCTCTTGTATCTCAAAATCACACTCATTTAGTGGAGTTAGATGCTCAGCTGCAAAACTACTCATAGCAGCTTTTATATCTTTTGTTTTAATGCTTTTTAATATTCCTTGATCCATAAGCTGACTTGTTCCTTAATATGAGAGGAGGTCACTATAGTCATACTTTGAAAAATCCAAATATAATTTCCCTTCTTTTTGAAGCACTCTAATATCGTTGTCGTAAACAGACAAAAATCTTCTTTTAATAACTTTTCTTTGATAAGACTTAATATTTAGTCCCTTTAAATACTCTTTTAGCTCAACTACATCAAAGCTTTGTTCTTTTTTTTGAGCCTTGTTTTCAAGAGTTTGGACTTCGTGTACGGTCTGTCCTTGCTGCTCTTGGAGCATCTTTGCATTTATAAGTTCTAAGATATTTTTTAGTTGTTCATCTTTTTTGTTATAGAGTTGCTCTATTTTGTTCATCTCATCGCGGAGCATCTGCTCTTTATCATCTATGAGCCCATCTATTTTCTCTTCAAGTTGTAAAATCTTCTGTTTAAGCTGTGCATTTTCTCTTTGGTAGAGTGCTATAACAGTTGCAACGGTTGTTTTTGGTTTAGCTGGAGCTTTTGCTACTGTTTTTGTTTGTATGATTTTCTCTTTTTCTTTTTGAGATTCGCTAGCTAAAACTGCATCATCGACTAGGATATAAGTTATAGAATCTTCAATAATATAGTCTAACTTTTTCGCTCTAAGTTTAGAGTTTATCATCTCTTTTGACATTTTAAATCTTTTTGAATACTCATCTGTAGTTAGTCTCATACTAATGTCCTTCTTGTAAAAAGTTGAGTGAAAATCTGTGTTGAATTTAAGTAAAATATATGTCACTAAATTTTTTAGCCATTTTAGCATAAAAACATTACAAGAAAGTTATTTCAAATAAAGCTTATATTATAATCACATCTATAATCAAAATTTAGGAAGTGACATGAGCAAAGGTGTATTAGATATCGTAAAACCAGGCGTTCTTTTTGGAGAAGATGTACAAAAAGTATATAGTATGGCAAAAGAGGCAGGGTTTGCTATTCCTGCTGTAAATGTTGTCTCAACCGACTCTATCAACGGAGTTTTAGAAGCTGCTGCAAAGGTAAAATCACCTGTAATTATCCAGTTTAGTAATGGTGGTGCATCTTACTTTGCAGGAAAAGGTCTTAGTAATGAGGGCGAAAAAGCTGCAATAGCTGGTGCAATAGCTGGTGCAAAATATGTTCACATGATGGCTGAAGTTTATGGTGTGGCAGTTATCCTCCATACAGATCATGCTGCAAAAAAACTTCTTCCTTGGATAGATGGGCTTTTAGATGCAGGTGAGAAACACTTCAAGCATACTGGTAAAGCACTCTACTCATCACATATGTTAGACCTCTCAGAAGAGCCAATAGAAGAAAATATTTCTATATCTAAAACTTACCTAGAGAGAATGAGTAAAATCGGCATGAGTATCGAGATAGAGCTAGGAGTTACTGGTGGAGAAGAAGATGGAGTTGATAATACTAGCGTTGATAACTCTCTTTTATATACACAACCAAAAGAAGTAGCTTACGCTTATGAAGAGCTAAGCAAAGTATCTTCACACTTTACAATAGCAGCATCTTTTGGAAATGTTCATGGTGTTTATAAGCCAGGAAATGTAAAACTTACCCCAAAGATCCTAGAAAGCTCTCAAAAATATATAGAAGAGAAATATAGTACATCAACAAAGCCTGTAAATTTTGTTTTTCATGGCGGTTCAGGCTCAGCTCCCTCAGAAATAAGTGAGGCTATAAGTTACGGTGTTGTTAAGATGAATATAGACACAGATACTCAGTGGGCTTCTTGGAGTGGTTTAAAAACCTATATAGAAAAGTATAGTGATTACCTAGAATCTCAAATAGGAAATCCAGAGGGTGAAGATAAGCCAAATAAAAAATACTATGACCCTAGAAAATGGCTTAGAGCATCACAAGAGGGATTGGTTAGTCGTGTTGAAGAGGCTTTTAAAGATTTAAATGCGATTGGTAGAAACTAAGAACATCTGACTTAAAGGTTTTATCCCTTTAAGTCTTTGTATATATCTGCTACATTGTTAGTATGTGGATTTTCTAAGTGGTAGTGGCTTAGTAGTTGGTTTAGTCTATTTTGGTTAAATCTCCAAAATTTCTCTTTGTTAAAAGTCTCATCACTCTTAACTCTTTTAAAAAGCTCTTCACGATTTAGCTCACCTTCGGACTCTTTTATAACCTTTAGTATAACTTTTAAAAGTTCCTCTTGAGACTCTTTAGTTGTATCATCATCTGCTAATGGCTTGTTTGGCAAAAATGCATAAATCTTCCAGATGCTAACAGTAAGCAGTGCTACAAAAAAAATCAACATCCACGATGAAGTAGTTAGTTCCATAAAATAACCCTAAAAATTGAAATAGTTCTAAAAGTTTAGCTAAAATCTCATTATGAATGATAAAGTATTTACAAAACCGATAAAAAAACATTTTGAGTTTGATGAAGAAGTTGCTGCAGTCTTTGACGATATGCTAAAACGTAGTGTTCCTTTTTATGAAGAATCACAAAAGATTACAAAGTTTTTTGCACTAAAGAGTATAAAAAAAGATTCTATTGTTTATGACTTAGGCTCATCGACTGCATCTTTACTTATTGGCATCTCAAAAGAGCTAGAAGTAGATGCAAGACTAATTGGACTTGATAACTCAGAGGCGATGCTAGAGCAAGCTAGAAAAAAAGCACAAGCTTTTGGAGCAAAGATTGAGCTTGAAAATGCTGATATTTTAGAGTATGACTACAAAGACGCAGATGTTTTTATAAGTAACTACACCCTACAATTTATCCGCCCTTTAGTTCGTGAAGAATTAGTTAAAAAGATATACAGCTCACTAAAAGACGACGGCATTTTTATCTTTAGCGAAAAAGTTATAAGTCATCACTCAAAACTAAACAAAGATCTCATAGAGTGCTACTATGACTATAAAAAAGAGCAGGGCTACTCGGAGTATGAGATAGTTCAAAAAAGAGAAGCACTAGAGAATGTCTTAGTGCCTTATAGTGAGGATGAAAATATTAAGATGGCTAAAAACTGTGGATTTAAGCACTGTGAGGTGGTCTTTCGCTGGGCAAACTTCGCAACTTTTATAGCTATAAAGTAAAAACTGCTTCATATTTCGTCGTTTGGTTTGCTCAATTGGCATCAGCCAATCTTCACAAACCTGCCTAGAACTATTTTGCAGTTTTAACTTTATACTGCTTCATATTTTGTTGTTAGGTTTGCTCAATTGGCATCAGCCAATCTTCACAAACACGCCTAGAACTATTTTGCACTTTTAACTTTATACTGCTTCATATTTCGTCGTTAGGTTTGCTCAATTGGCATCAGCCAATCCTCACAAACCTGCCTAGAACTATTTTGCACTTTTAACTTTATACTGCTTCATATTTCGTTGTTAGGTTTGCTCATATATTGTTTATATTTACGATGCAAGTAGTCTTGGCTAGTTAGTGCGTCTACCAGACATTGCCCTTAGGTTTTTCTTCTCTTCCTGTCCATGCATCCACAACCTTTCCGCCTGCTTCTATTATGGTTTTGTAGGTTACTATATCATCTTCTCCGCACTCTTTGTGGTAGTAGCCTTGTAGGTCGTAGTACTCTTTACAGTCGCTATAGTATTTTGCTGAGATGCCATGTTTGTTCATGCATCCAGTTAGAAGAAGTGTTGAGATTATTAGCAGTATAGTTTTTATCATAAACTTTATAAAGCATTAGTTGTGCCAAATGCTTTAAACTTTAAAAGTCTCTTTTGTTTTGCAAAGCTCAGTTAAGAAACACTCATCACATTTTGGGTTTTGAGCTTTACAGATATAGCGGCCAAAAAGAACCATGCCTTGATGAAGAGCTTGAAGATTGTTTTTAAATTTTCTAACAAGAGTAGCTTCTGTTTTTGAAGCAGTTTTGTCATCACTAAGTCCCAGTCTATGAGAGACTCTAAAGACATGAGTATCAACTGCCATGAGGTTTGCGCCAGTGTACTCTATCATCACAACATTTGCAGTTTTTTGTCCAACTCCAGCGAGAGTCATAAGCTCTTTTTCGTCCATGGGAATCTCTCCATCATAGACTTCAACAACTCTTTTTGCCATTTCTATAATGTTTTTTGCTTTGTTGTTAAAAAATGAACAACTTTTTACAAGCTCTTTTACATCATCTAAGGATGCAAGCGCCAACTCTTGCGGATTTGGGTACTTCTTAAATAGTTCTGGCGTTATAAGGTTTACTCTTTTGTCTGTACACTGCGCAGAGAGAGCGACAGCTACGACTAGCTCATAGGCATTTGAGTAGTTTAACTCAGTTACAGCGTCACTATACTTTTGTATGAAGAGTTGATGGATTTGTTCTATCTCTTTTTTTGTTGCTTTTTTCATAAAGCTAAGTGTACTAAAATTTGCCATATAAACCAAAAATCGGGTTTGTTTAATAATGGTTAGTATAAAGCGTATAAACTTTTTGTCTAAAACAGATTTAGATGATTTTTTATTAGCAGACAAAAAATGAACTAAATTGAATTTTAAAAGATTTAATACTCAGGAATACTAATGATAAAAATGACTAAAATAGTTGCGACTCTACTTCTTGCGAGCTCACTAGCATGCGCTACAACACTAGTTTCAGTAAATGGAACTAACATTACTCAAGAGGATGTTGATACTGCTCTTATGAATGCTACTCAAGGCAGATTTAACCAAGTTCCAGAGGATAAACAAGCAGAGTTTAGAAAACAAGTGCTAGAACAACTCATTGCAAAAGAGTTAGTTTACGAAGATGCTGAGAAAACAGGTGTGCTAAAGAGTAAAGACTTTAAAGATGAATATGCAAAAGTTCAAGATAGAGTTAAAAAAGACCTAGCTATCCAAGTTTGGCAAAAACAGCAGTTTGACAAAGTGACTGTTTCTGATAAAGAGTTAAAGGCTTACTACGACAACAACAAAGAAGAATTTAATGAAAAGAGCAGCGTTCACGCTCGTCATATCTTAGTAAAAGAAGAGAGTGAAGCAAAGGCGATAGAAAAAGAGTTAAAACCACTCTCAGGGGATGCTCTTAAGACTAAATTTATTCAGCTTGCAAAAGAGAAATCAACTGGACCAACTGGACCAAAAGGTGGAGATCTAGGCTATTTTGCACAAGGGCAGATGGTTCCAGAGTTTGATGCTAAAGTGTTTAATATGAAAACGGGAACTATATCAGAGCCTGTAAAAACGCAGTTTGGTTATCATGTTATCTATCTTGAAGATAAAAAAGCTCAAAAAACACTATCTTTTACAGAAGTTAAATCCTTTATAGAACAAAGACTAAAGATGGAAAAATTTAAAGTCGTTGTTGAAAAGAAGATGCAAGAGCTAAAAAACAAAGCAACTATAAAATAAGTTCACATGAATATCTCTGCTATCTCTAAGATAAAACTAGAGGGCAGAGAATTTTATGTAAAAAGAGATGACCTCATAGATCCGTACTTAGCAGGAAACAAGTACAGAAAACTCTACAAACTGCTAAATACTCCTCCAAATAAACTTAACAAAATCATCTCTTACGGTGGAACTCAATCAAATGCTATGCTAGCTATTGCTGCTATGTGTAAAAACAAAGGTTGGGAGTTTGATTACTATACAAAACCGCAAAGTGATACTCAAAAAACGCTCGATATTGGAAACTACTATCATTCCATAAAGATGGGAATGAACCATATAGAGATAGATTCAACGCTTTATAAAGACTACATTGCATCTCTTTTTTTAAACATAAATGAGAGTGAGTTTATAGTACATCAAGGTGGAGCAGTTAGTGAAGCTAGAGAAGGCATAGAAGTTTTAGCAGATGAGATAAGAAGCGCATCTATCGACGTAAAATCTGTTGCCACTCCATCTGGAACAGGAACTACTGCGCTTTTCTTAGCCTTAGCTCTTAAAGAGTTTAGAGTTTATACTACGCCTTGCATCGGAGATGTAGCTTACTTAAAAGAGCAGATGCAGGCTCTTCATGAGATACCAGAAAATTTAATAATACTAGGGCCTAAGAAAAAATACCATTTTGCAAAACCTTATAAAGAGTTTTTAGAGATGCATAAAAAACTCATAGATGCTGGAGTGGAATTTGACTTGCTCTATGCACCTTCTATGTGGGAGACTCTCTTGAGAGAGACTAAAGAGAGTGTTTTATATGTTCACAGTGGCGGCGTAAGTGGAAATGAAAATATGCTTGCAAGATATAAGAAAAAAGGTTTCTAAACTACATTCTGACTATAAAGCCACACATCACT
>Ga0265295_1008369_pt1 | contig 11519 bp, 6 predicted proteins | sample Munlansysbiofilm_FD_192503 | JGI IMG/M metagenome (GOLD analysis project Ga0265295, IMG submission 192503) | Leachate microbial communities from a municipal landfill in Southern Ontario, Canada - Methane capture system biofilm | ecosystem: Engineered > Solid waste > Landfill > Unclassified ... | reverse complement strand
AAGTTACGGGTCTAAACTCGGGAGCTACTCAATTCCTCCCACTGAATTTTCAAACGCTGAGTTGGCACATCTCTTAATATACACGTCAATCGCGCACGCACAGAAAAGGTGAATAATGAAAACTTGCGCCCCACATCCTTCTTTTACCCTGAAACAAACCCTTGACAAATAAAAAGCGCTGCCATTTCAATAGACTAACATCATCACCAACACAACCTGTTGATAAGGTGTGGACAAAGCTGTTTAAGGCTGGCAGCACGCAGTAATAAAAACAACCTTTGCCGCTTTGCCTATTATTTAGGCACAACTTTTATTCTTATTAATTCAAATACTTAGGTTCACAAGTCAAGAAAGTAGTGGATATTTACCTCTTTGACTGTTAAAACCTCAAATACCGCATTCAATCCACTTGCAGGAGCAGCAAATATGTTAATAACGTTGTTTGCGACTATAATCGTCGTGCCCATTCTTGAGATATATGTATTGATTTCGGCGGGGAAAATCATTGGCTTATGGCCCACCTTAGGACTCATTGTTTTAACCGGGATAGCCGGAGCTTATCTACTCCGCACCCAGGGTGCAGATATCCTCGTGAAGATAAAAGCATCTTTGAACCAGGGAGAACTCCCAACAGAAAACCTCATAGAGGCCGCCATGATATTTTGCGGCGGGGTAACCCTGCTCATCCCTGGATTCTGCACCGATATCCTAGGCTTTGCGCTGCTGCTTCCCATAACCCGACCTTGGCTTAAGGACTGGTTGAAGCGCTACTTCACGCGGCATATTCAAACCCGGACCATATATATACACAAAGAATAGACCGCACCTACTGTCGGCGCACACCCCAGACAAGAAATACCGGATAGACTTTTTCCTCTCCAGCACGCCGCTTTATAATAGAATGAGCTAAGGTGTTACCACGATCGGCAAGCCCTAAACGTTCAAGGGTCTGCATGAGCCAGCTGCTTTTAATCCCAGACTGCACCACTCCATCTGGCTTGTCGTGGAAGGTACCGTCGTCATCTTCAAGGTCACTTAGAGCAAGCACCCCACCGGGTTTAAGCGCGGCAACCAAACGTGCGAGGACAGGCTCTATCTTGGGCAGATGATGTAATACCATGTTGCTGTAGATAAAGTCGTATTCCTCGCTTCCTAGCACACTGAGATCATCTTCAATCAATTTGGTGCTCACCTGCGTAGCGCCAAGAGCCGCAGCCTTCTTTTCTACAATAGCGAGCATCTCTTCAGCACGGTCAACTGCCACAACTTGAGCAAGAACATCGATGAGATTAAAGGTGAGTAGACCAGTGCCACAGCCAAACTCCATAGATTTCCCCCCGTGCACAAAGGGAACATGGTGCCGAATCGCTTCCGCCACATCTGCCGCAAGCATGACCCTACGCGGTTTTTCATCCCAGGTTGCTGCTACCGTATTAAAATCCTTAACGTTTACTTCCATTCACTCAACTCCATGTCTTAACTGTTCTCTTTATCTACCATCCACCTGTCACCGCTGCCTCTTGGCGGCTATGTGCCCCCAAGCCTCGTTGAAGCCTCAAACCTCGCACCAGCCCCCAAACGCGGGGAAATATAACCCAGCGCGACACTGACGCTCCGCATCAAACTGCTGCAGCAAGATGCGATAACGCTCAAGTTGCGGTGCATGCTGTTCAGCTTGACGCTGATAAAACACCTCCAGGGCTTCCCCTTTTTCCGGTGCGGCTGTTTTATAGTCAACAATCCAACGTTCCTGCGTCTGGAAATCAACAAAGGTTAAGTCAAGCACTCCGGTTATCAGATCGCCGTCGTGCAGACCACACAACTCAAGTTCAGCCACGCGCGCGCGCTGCTGCGCCAGTATCCAGCGCCCCTGTGAACTAGCGAGGGTGTTTTTCAACATGACGAGGCACTCCTGCGTCATGGTCTGTGCCGCGGACACATATCCAGCAAGACTAAAACGTTTTTCCAACCCAGCGCGCAATGTTTCCACATATTCGGGTTTCTGTCGCTCTGACTCTTCTCCGAGAAAAGCCAGGTATTCATGGGTAACGGTGCCAAGAATGGCACTGCGCTGCACTGCAGAAGATACCGGTCTGTATGTTGAAGCTGATTTCTGCTCAAGTGAATAGTGCTGCGCCTCCTGCTCCACCCCAGCAGCTGGGAACACCGGAGGGAAACACTCCAACGGTAGGCGCTGAAGATGCACCCCCGCATCCTCCCGGCGTTCCGTTTTCTCTATACTTGTGTTTTCTTGAATCTCCAGGAAACTTTGTGCTTCTGGGGTAAAATAATCGCGACAAACTGGCCACAATAGCTCCAATAACGAGCCTGATGCCGGCGCACACTTCCCATCGGCACCGAGAGCTGCATACGCATAGCAGTACAATTTTTTACGCGCCCTAGTCATCGCTACATACAGCAGACGTCCCGTTTCATATGCTTCCTTACGTTTATCCATACGTTCAAGCATGGCGTATACTGGATTTGCATCTTTGGCACCGCGTTGTGCCAATGGTGCCAACAATAGCCCCAACTGTGCATCTTCCTCCCAACGCAATAACGCCTTTGGACTTCTGCGTGCCCTGCGCCCCAATCCAGGTAAAATCACATGATCAAACTCAAGCCCTTTGGCTTTATGGATGGTCATTACATGCACTCTGGCGTCTGGATACATTTGATCCCGCGCGAACAACAGCTGGATCTGGTGTTCCATGTGGGCAAAATTATCGATGTCTCCCCCGCTGTCACATCTCTCCAGCACGGTACCCAATTGCGCCAGGTTCTCCAACTCCGAGCTGCTCCAGCAGCCTTGCACCTTAAGTGCAGTCAGACACTCTTCCCACAGATGGCGCACCGAGACGCGCCCTCGCTGCCGTTGCCCGCGTAGCAGAATGGTGCCCACAAAGTAAAAACGGCGACGGGCACCTTCATCCAGTTCAGTGGCAAGTTCGTCACTCGCAAGAGCTGCACCAATGGTGGCAAATCTGGCTATATGGCTCATATCCGCCAAAGATAGCCCACACCATGGCGCCCGCAACACACTCAGCCAGCTTAGCTTGTCCGCTGGATGGAGCAGCGCCTTCAGGAGCGACACCCCATCCTGCACGACCATTTTATCCCTGAGTGGGTCAATATCCTGAGCCTGATACGCTATTGCTTCTTGCTGCAACAATGCAATGATTTCGGGCAGGTGTGAGCGGGAACGCACCAGGATGGCGACGGTATCCTCCGCGTTTGACGCAAGCAGCTCTTTGACCTGATTGACAATCGCTTCTGCTTCGCTACGCAGGTCTGGTTGGGGCATAGGGAGAAAACACAGGGCTTCCCCATCTTCAGGCTTGACTGGAACGCCGCTGGAAAACCCAACCGCTCCACTTGCGGCATGTTCCCGTGTGGGGAATACACTGGCAAACCATTGGTTGGCCAGGGCAACCAGATTGCTCTGTGAGCGAAAATTAGCCGTCAACTGCAGGGGAACAAGGGGGATCTGCCCTATCCCTTCACTCCCGGCGCGCAAAAACAGCCCCACCTGCGCCTCGCGAAAGCGGTAAATAGACTGCATTGGATCCCCGACAATAAACAGAGTGCGCCCCCTACTCTGATCCCAGCCGGCGACGAGGGTTTCCAGCAAGCTGAACTGCAGCCAGGATGTATCCTGAAATTCATCCACCAGAACATGCTCAATCTGCTGGTCAATCTGAAGGAGTAGATCGGTCGGATTACCGCAATCCACTAGCGCTTGGCGCGCACTTAAAGCTATTTCGCTGAAATCCGCTTCTGCACTGGTGCGGAACTCAAGCCAAAGCTGCGCCACCAGACGTGGCAGCACGGTCACGATGGCCCGCAGCACCTCCCACGCTTCAGCACCGTAGTGCGGCTCTGGGAGTAAATTAACCTCACTCCACAGTACTGGGTCAACTGATGTGCGCAGCTCTTCCAGCACTTCAAGGGCTTCGGTCTTCATCTGTTTTGCGTATGGATCTTTACCCGCAGGGAAGCCGCAGTTTTTATCCATCCTTTTACGCCATTGTCCCTGGGTGGTAAGCAACATGGTGGCGACAGCCTGCCACTGCGCCAATTCTGGGGCTATGGGTTCTGGAAACGAAGTGGCGGTGTAATCACATATCTGGCTTGAGGCATTGTCACAGTTCGATGCGGCAAAAGTAGCCAGCGCGTGGAGACGTACGGCTGTGGCACCACTCAAACTGCGCTGCGCTTGCTGCAGCACATCCTCAACCTTTTCCTGCAGGCTCTGCTCCAGAGCGGTACGCATCTGCTCCGGATCGGTCAGGAGATGACGCATCCACTGATCCCGCCGCCATAGCAGATCAACCAACATCCCCGCCAAAATATCGGCGCGGTTATCTAGATGGGCCAGGATGGTATGTAAGGCGGCAGAAACTTCAGGTTCTAGGCGCAGCTTAAACAAGAAGCTATTGACGGCATTCAGATAATGTTGTTGCGGAAACTCACTGACTTTAGGCAAGGCGCCCAGACGCGACAACCACGGCATGCGGCGTACCAGCTCGGCATTCAAGCTGTCGATGGTTTGAATGCGCAATTGTGCGGGGGCAGAAAGCAGGTTCCAGTTCAGCTCGGCATCTCGCTGCAAAACCGCGCGCGCCAGAGCATAAGTTTTACTTTGATGCGCAGATGCATTCGAGGCAAGGGGTACTACCGCCGCAGTTAACGCTCCCAAGATGCGTTCGCGCATCTCGGCGGCTGCCTTACGCGTAAAGGTTATGGCCAGAACTTCTGACGGCTTCTGTACCCGAGCCAGCACCACCAGAAACCGTTGAATCAACAGCTCGGTTTTACCCGAGCCAGCTGGCGCGCGTACAATACACGATATGTCTGGATCAAGAGCCCGCTGCCTGGATGTCGCATCACTGAGCTCCGTCATAGCTGCATACCTCCCTCCGCCACGTCTGTTTCGTCTGATCCAACCGTCGCTTCTGCTTTATCTGAACGTGTCTGCTGTTTAATCCGGCACAAGGCCGAAAGGTCACAAAACTGACATACGTTATCCTGTACCGGAGCCACGTCGGCGCGCCCAGCTGCGATATCTTGCGCCAGCGTATCTAGTTGAGCGCGCCACTGTGTGCGCGCAGCGTCCCACTCTGATACATCCATGCTTTTGACCGGCAATGGCGGCAAATTATCTTCATCTGCCACACACGTCCCTTTCAAAACACAGGCACCTGCACGTACCTGCGCCACGGCAAACCCCACTACGGGTTGATGCTGCCCGTGAAGGGCATACACAGGCAGTTGCGGCTCCAACATATGTTCTCCCAAGATATCTTTGAGTGCAACGACACCAGTTTTATAGTCAAGCAACACCATCCCGGCGTTAGGCAGAATCTCGTCTACCCGATCCGCGATGGCATTAATATGCAGCGGGCCTACCTGAAGCACCTCGCGCTCCTCCACACTCAGCACCCTGAAGGGAGGACGATCTTTATCTATTTCAAGCCACTCCAAGGCCAGCTTCACCAGACGATCCAACTCCAGTTCGTGCAAATTTTGGGGCACATATGCATGTTTATTATCCTGCATAATAGCCTGACAGCGTCTAGTAAGAAGCAAACGACATTGCTCTGTGCTCAGCTGCAGGAGTTGTTCCTGCGTCTTGACCTCTTCCCAGAAGTGCTGCAGCAGCAGATGGATCAGGCTTCCGCGCACGCGCATATCTACCCCCTCGACAGGAGCTTCCAACGCACGCGCATGCATACGAAAGTGTGCATATGCGCGAAATGGGCACATAGCCTGCTCTTTAAGCAAATAGGTTCCGCCCTTAACCGCATAGGGCGGCGCAGAAATAAAACGTTCATCCCCATAACCAACATCTATTTTATCAGGATCAGCCGCAAGGGGTAAGCCGGCACAATCCTGAATCAATTCCAGCACGCTTTGTTCCACCTCCGGACGTTCTGCAGTAAGCTGAAGGGCACTTTTTAGCCACTGTTCCGTGCCGGACTGTGCTACAGGCAAAAAAGGGCTCGCCCCGCGCACACTGCCATCTTCAGCGCAGCGGGCATAGCTGAAATTCACCTCGGGGGCTAAAGCGTGCAGTTGTTGCAGTAGCCTGGTGCAGAATTCCATCTCTCGTTCCATGCTTGCACGCGGCATAGCGTAATGCTTCTGGATCGCCACTGGGATGAAGGTGTTGTAGTTCAGGGCGCTTGGGAGCACCTGATCGTGCAAACCTGTAACCCATACCGCATCGCATGCCAGCGCTACCCCTTCAAGAAGCCCTACTATATGCAGGCGTTTGTCTCTGGCTGCGGCTTGAAATACACTATCGGCGCACAAGCGCTGGAGCTGACGTGCCGCCTCCATCCGGCTCATCTTGGGTTCAACGGGTGTAAGGGAAGCAAATAAAGGCAATATCTGCTCCTCCCATGCGCGCAGCACTTGATACATCTGCGAATCGGGTGGATAGTCACCGGGCCAGCCCACTTTCTGCAGGGTCTCGCTGAAGGTCTCTAGCCAGGTTGTGGGCGCTTTACGCTCCTTAATATCCACTAGATGTTTGAGTGTTGCGCATATGGATTCAATTCCGGAGTGAAAATAACCTTTCTGCCGCAACAAACGTGTGTAGGTATCGATATTGGCTCTGGGGCGTGCACATGTGCGTAAGAATGCCTCCGCCTCCGCGTGTTCATCCATCTGATGTTGCCCACCGTTGAACCATGGAGAACGGAGCAAGTATCCGAACTCATCCAGATCAAGGGGCTCTTCAACCTGTAACAGACGCAGTGCGGCTTGAATCACTCCATACTGACTTAAAGGTTGTCCCACCGAGAGGTTGAGCTCGATATTTTCTGTCCCGTAGGTTGTTTCATACTGTCTGAATACCCGCTCAATACTGCTTTGATAACGTTCAAGCTCCGGTACAATCACCCCTACACTGTGACCGCGCGCAATATGGGTATAGGCCCAATGGGCTACCAGCTCCAACTCGGCAATGGGGTCGGCACAGGCATAAACCTCAGAAAAGCTGTTTTTATGCTCTATGTCCGGCACTACAATCTGTGTGCCCTTCTGCGCCAAGGTCTGGGTGAAAGCCCGCAGTTGCGGCGCAACCTCATCAAAACCTACCAACCACAACTCAGCTGGTGGAGGGAAAACCCCTTGAGAGAATTGTTCTTGCACATATGTGCCCAGACGTTGGGGGTCCATATAGCTGTGCGAAGTACAGTATTCCATGTAGGCAGAGTACCAGCGTTTAAACGCCTGCTCTTCTGGTGTTGCTGCGGTATAAAGATAAGGAGATGCAGAAGAATCGGGATCAATAAGGTAGTCACACAAACCGGCGTAGGCTTTCAGCGCCTGTTTAACCGTGGCATCCACCTGCAGAAGCGCATATTTACGCTGCTTCAAATCGTTGCGGATAATCCGCCGCCATATTGTTTGTTGCTGGGCGTGGTTCAGCAAACTTCCGCTAGCAACGTTCTGCAGCAGACAGCGCTGCCACCACGCGGCAGGGGTAAAAACCAGCGGCTTTTCCCATACACTGTTGCCGTGCCTAAGCTGCCATTGGCTGTACTCCTGTAACAGGGTGCGCGCCATCCGTTGATTCACCGTAAGAATCAAGGCATTTCGATGCGCGGCAGCACATAACTCATCTACACAATATAACACTGTAATATTTTACCTTTTCTACTCCGGAGAAGATGGCATGTAGGCATTTTCTGAAACAGAGTCAAAAACGAACCGGTACACCACCCCTGCATAAGAATCAGCAAGATACAGATTTCCGTCAGGGCCAACCGCAAGAGTTGCAGGTTGCCCGTGCACATGCTTTGACGTCGCCCACCCCTGTGCTATCTCGATTCCCCAGCCGGTGATGTCACCGTGTGCATCCAGGGGTAGCCCCAGAACTCTGAAGCCCTGGCGATGCATATCATCCTGTTGTCCCGCTAGGGCCACATACACCATAGAGCGATAGTACTCAGGTGCATCGAGAAGCGCCCCGAAGGCAAGGCCCGCGGGGACACTGTGGGGTGGAAGCGTCAGTAACGGCGCTGCGGTATCTGCGCACATAGTAGTGGTGCCCAACTGGCGATCCGGAGTCTTGAAGCCATAACAGAAAGGCCAGCCGTAGTCTTGCCCAGCACACACGACATTTATTTCATCCTCCGGTGGCGAAAAATCCAAGGTCTGGGGCGAATCTTCCCCCAGCCACAGCGCACCCGTTTGCGGATGCCAAGCCATAGCACGTGCATGGTGGATCCCAGCGGCAAACAAGTCCACCTCTGCGTGGGCCGATATTTGGAGAATTGTGCCTCGCTGCCACTCCACGTCCAGAGGATCGGAATTTACCGCCCCAACAGACAGATAGATACATCCTGAATCATCCACCAGAATAGCTCTGTGTTCAGCTTGCGCCGCGGGCGGGAGATTGCCGACCACGGTTTGAACTGCAGTGGTCCGAATTATATCGACGGCGGGGGCAGCAGATTCTGCTGGAGTGAGCTTAACCACGGCTGTGCGGGTGGCCACATACAATGAATCAGCGTGCCATGCCAAACCCGTGGGTCTGTCGAGGTCGGAACTTACAATAGTCTTGTGCCACAGTCTCGAAGGCTCCATTGCGCTTAAGTGTGCTTCTGCAGAGGTAGGAGCAGGTGGTTCCAACCGATATATGAGGCCAGAATCGGTAGCGGAGGCATACAGCGCCTGATCGGCGCCGAAAACCAACCCCGAAACACCCTTGAGTCCACATGCGACCGGCTGGAGTTCAACGTCAGAGACAAGGACAAACCGTGGCGCAACATTGGTATCATCGGGGCAAACCAGCGTCAGAGATTGGGTATGCACTACTGGACGAAAACGCTTTTGCTGATGCTGCAGCTTCGCTTTTTCTGGGTTAAGACAGTACATCCGCGCAAACTCCTGCGTAGATAGAGCTGGGGGCAACAAACGTTGCGCTGCGGCATAGGCGAGCAGCACCGCCAGTGCTGCTGTCAGCAACAGCGCTCCCCGGCCCCAGCGTTTCCCAATCAGAGCCAGAACAAACCCGAGTCCCAGCATAACGACAAACAGCAGAGGCGGACTGTCGAGGGCGTAGGTTTTAAGTCCTAAAATCAGCAGCACCGCACACCACAATAGGGCAAAGCAGGCCAAGAAATAAAATACAGCTTTCATCTATCCGTTCCGGTCTTTTTCCTGCCCCAGGTGATGAGATTTTTGCAGATAATTGACGACATAATCATACACTGCGCTGTCCAATGTATGTTGTTTCCCCGTATAACCGGCGTCACGCAATTTCGTCACATCTGAGCAGGTATAGTATTGGTAACGCGAACGTAAATCATCGGGCATATCGATGTACTCAATACTAGGGATACGCTTGAGGGCAGAAAAAATGGACCCAGCCAGCTCGTTCCAGGTATGCGCACTCGAACTACCAATATTAAAAATGCCGTTAACTTCAGGATGTTTGAAGAAAAACAGGGTCATATCTACTACATCCTTGATATACACAAAATCGCGTTTCTGTTCTCCGTCGGCATATTCAGGGCGGTATGATTTGAACAGACTTATTTTTCCGCTGTCCATGATCTGCTCATAGGCTTTGATCACCAGCGAGCGCATGCTCTCCTTATGGTATTCATTGGGGCCAAACACATTGAAAAATTTCAGCCCGGCAATGCTGTCGAGCATCCCCTCGCGCCGTGCCCACAGATCAAACATCTGTTTTGAGTAGCCATACATATTCAACGGACGCAGGTTATCCAACTCATCTTCCGCATCTACGAAGCCATTGGCACCATCGCCATAGGTAGCCGCACTGGAGGCATAGATAAAGCGGGCATCACTATGCCGCGCGAGCAAAGCCATATGTTTGGTGTATTCAAAGTTGTTCTGTACCAGATAGCGTGAATCGGTTTCCGTTGTGGCCGAACAGGCCCCCATATGGAAAATGGCTTCAATGCCCGCAGGACCAAAATCGCATACCTGATGCAAACTATCCCCTTGAGCAAGACGCAGAAAATCGTCTTTCTCTACGTAATCGGCATACCGCAATGGCACAAGATTACGCCATTTTTCCGAAGTACCAAGTGAATCTACGATCACAATATTATCGTAACCCAGCTGGTTCAGGCGCCACACCAGGGCACTGCCGATAAAGCCGGCTCCACCAGTTACAATTATCATAGCCTGTCTACTCCCGTATTTAAGGTTATGGCTGCACCCGTCACAAACATTCATATATGTGTCTGCGACCACTTGCACCCGCAAATAGCGTGTACCGATGTTAAAATTAATCCGTCCGTACTGAAGCGTTCATCCGCAAGATATTAACATTGCCGGTTGTGCAGACGCAAACAACAACGATACTGTCATCAATCCTACCAACTATTTAAATAGTCACGCCTTCACATCTGTTAAACAGTGTTCTATATTAGATAAACACTGGCGTATTATTCTTGACAATTCTGTCGCTACAAGTCTATGTTCGTTTTTCAACAAGCCTAAAATTACATGTATTCATGCGCTGAATATAAATACTGTATGTAAGTGCCATTCCACTGTAACTATGTATCCATTATGCACCACTTTCTGTTCCCACAGCGCTCCTCAAATATTTTTTACTCGGACTAAAATTGAAAGGAAATGCGTAATGCCAAAAAAACGCGAGGCACTCGAATACCACAGCACTGGGCGCAAGGGCAAAATTGAGGTTGTAGCTACAAAACCGTGTATGACCAGCCGCGATTTATCCCTTGCCTATAGTCCCGGGGTTGCGGACCCTTGTCTTGAAATTGAAAAAAACCCTAAAGATGCTTATGAGTACACCGCCAAAGGCAATCTGGTCGGGGTTATTTCCAATGGCACTGCGGTGCTGGGGCTGGGCAACATCGGGGCCTTGGCCAGCAAACCGGTCATGGAAGGGAAAGGTGTTCTGTTTAAGCGTTTTGCCGACATCGATGTATTTGATATCGAATTGGACACATTAGACCAAGATGAGATTATCCGTACCGTTAAACTCTTGGAACCCACCTTTGGCGGTATCAATCTCGAAGATATTAAAGCTCCAGAATGTTTCTACATCGAAGAACAGCTTAAAGCACAGATGAATATTCCGGTATTTCACGACGACCAGCACGGTACCGCCATTATTGCCAACGCCGGTTTAATCAACGCTCTTGAAATTATCGGCAAGGATATCAAGAACGTGCGCATCGTGGTAAATGGCGCGGGTGCCGCAGGTATTGCCTGTGCCAATATGGCCATAACCCTCGGCGCCCAGCTTGAAAACATGATCCTGTGTGACAGTAAAGGAGTCATCTTCAAAGGACGCTCCGAAGGGATGAATCCCTACAAGGAGCGTCTGGCTACAGAAGGCAAAGCACGCACCCTCGAAGAAGCCATGCAGGGGGCGGACGTGTTCTTTGGCGTTTCAGCTAAAGACGTGGTCACTCCAACCATGGTCGCCGGCATGGCACCCAACCCCATCATCTTTGCCTTGGCCAATCCCGATCCGGAAATTCTCCCCAGCGAAGCTT
>Ga0265295_1008368_pt1 | contig 11519 bp, 9 predicted proteins | sample Munlansysbiofilm_FD_192503 | JGI IMG/M metagenome (GOLD analysis project Ga0265295, IMG submission 192503) | Leachate microbial communities from a municipal landfill in Southern Ontario, Canada - Methane capture system biofilm | ecosystem: Engineered > Solid waste > Landfill > Unclassified ... | reverse complement strand
GATACAGCTCAACCAGTGAGTCAAAGCATTTGTGCTGTTCAGGTTTAGGGTTCGGGAGGGCCAGCCCATCGGTGAAAATAAGAATATCAGTGACGCCATCCAATGACTCGATTCCCGAGTGGAGGAAAGATTCCGCTGCCTGTTCTCCGTTGAGTACGCCATAGGTCTGGTTCATGCCGGCTCGAATTTTCAGGATCTGGTCTTCCAGGGCCTCTCGGATGGTCAGAGATGTGGAGAGTGCCATTTCTCTCCACATGGACAGGGTTTCATAATCATGGTCCTTTGTTTCACCAAGAACCTGGGAGGTATTATCCCCATATACCAGGATAATAGAGCAGTCCCCGGACTGGACCCATTCCAAGGAACTGCCGTTTAGCCGGATAACGGCCGCACTGGTACTCCAAAGGCACTCCCGCCGGGAACAGTCTACCCCGTGATTGAGCATCCCGCTTAAGATGGCATTATTGGCATCTCGGGCAAGGTTAATCAGGGAATCTCCATTCTTGGCGAAAATTTGCGAAGCTGTTGTCGAAGCTATAAACCCGCCGGTTTCACGGTTATCAAAAACGGTTTTGACAAGGCTTGTGGCTCCGTCAAACACCCCGAACATGGTACTGTCCATTACTATACAGTCTTCATTGATCAACCCTGAACCCTTTTCAAGTATATGGTCTGTTTTCATTGCTGCCCAACGTCAATTAGTATTTACCCCTATCCAGGCTGCCTGGAATTCGGGTTTCCGGATCTTTCCGGCCATAGGAATAGTCTATCCACGAAGCCAATTATAGAGACCTCGACAGCTATGTCAAAGCGATAATTTCCATGAAATTCACACGCCCCATAGAAAATACCAATGACATGCTGGCTTTCACGGATGGCGGAGAAGTTTTCAATCGCTTTTTCCGCATGGCATGGGGAATAGCCCACTCGCATACATGATATTTATATGTTCTATGGAAAGTCAAAAAAACATGAAAAAATACTATTGGAATAATGGGGAAGAACCATATATAAGTACGCAACCTTGGCTTGGGTGGTACTTTATTTTGCAGCGATAAAGATATTTGCTATAGACACAAATATCAGTTAATCAAAAAAATTATTTACTAAAAGGATAGAAAGTTTAATGAAAAAAATAATTGTTGTGTCTGTTTTATTGTCCCTTCTGGGGAGTACTCTGTTGATGGGTTGTGGTGGAAGTAAAGATAAGAACAGTGATGAAACTGTGAATGAGAAAACACTCACAAAAATGAATGTCGGTTACCTGGCGTCTCCGGAACATCTTTTGTATTTTGTAGCAAAGGAAAAAGGCTTTTTTGAAGAACAGGGAATTGACGCCGAGTTGTTCCAGTTTACAAACTCTGCTGAAGGGTTAAATGCAACCATTGCAGGTAAACTTGATGTCGGCAGTTTTGGTGTGTCAGCCCCTCTTGCGTTTATTGCTAAAGGGGCGGATGTAGTAGTAATCGGAGGGCAGAATTCAGGTGCATGTGCACTTGCTTGCGCTCCTGAAAGATATGAAGAACTTAAGGATATAAACAACTATAAAGGCAAAAAAATTGCAAGCGTAAGACTTTCAACTGCGGATGTCATTTTCCGAGGGGCATTGCTTGATGCCGGCATTGACTGGAGAAAAAGAGATGCTGAAATGATCGAAATGGAATCACCTGCATCAACAATGGAAGCCCTTAGAAAGGGAATTGTGGATGCGGCATTGATCTGGACACCGTATGTCGCAATGGCGGAAGATCAGGGAGTTAAAATTGCAATGTACATAACTGATCTGTTTGAAAACAATGTATGCTGTCGTCAGGCTATCATGGGTTCAAATTTAAAAGAGAACCCGGAATTATGGGAAAATTTCATGGCTGCACTGATAGATGCGTATGCTTTTTACCAGACAAATCATGAAGAAACCATCGATATTACGGCAAAATATGTAAGAGTTGACAAAAAATACTTGGAAAAAGAAACCTATGCAGAAAATGCCACGATGATCTGCAGCCCGGACCCTCTCAGGAAATCTACCATTAAATATTGGAATATCATGAAAGAAACCGGATATATAACTTCTGATATTAATATGGATGACCACATCAATGTTACCCTTTACAAGAGCGCTCTTGATAAACTTATCAAAAAGAATCCAAAGAATGAAAATTATAACAAACTATCTGAACAATTTGTAATAAATAATTCCTAACTGTGCATGCCTAATTTAAGGCAATGGTATCTGATAAACAAGTTTGATACCGTTGTCTTATTCTTTTTTGAGCAAAAGGGTAAGAAAAATCATGGGTAAAATAAGATTGGAAGAAGTTTCCTTTGCCTATCAGCAGCAAAATTCAATGGTTCCTGTTATTCGGGATGTCAATATTTCCATCGAAGATGGGGAATTTGTAAGTATAATCGGCCCCAGCGGTTGCGGGAAAAGCACGATGTTAAGTCTTTTGGCGGGGTTGGCTTTTCCTTGTGACGGAAAAATTCTATTGGACAATAAACGGGTTAAGGGTACCGGAAATGAACGAGGAGTGGTATTCCAGCATTATTCGTTATTCCCGTGGATGACTGTCCGCAAAAATATCATTTTTGGTCTGCGACAATTAAATGACCTTAAATCGAAAAAAGAGCATGAAAAAATTGCAGACACGTATCTCGAACTGGTGGGACTCAAAGATGTGGGTGATAACTATCCCAATCAATTGTCCGGTGGAATGCAGCAAAGAGTTGCCATTGCAAGGGCATTTGCAATGAATTCGGATATTCTTCTGATGGATGAGCCCTTCAGTGCTGTCGATGCTAAAAACAGAATGGGACTGCAGGAACTGCTTCTGTCTCTCTGGAATAATGGAAAAAAGAAAAAAACAGTGGTCTTCGTTACCCATGATGTGGATGAGGCAATTATATTGTCCGACAGAATAATTGTCATGTCAGCCCACACAAAAGGTGTGAAGGAGAGTATCCCGGTCTCTTTCAAAAGACCCAGAAACAGATCGGCATTGATGAGAACAGAAGAGTATGCAGAGATGCGGAATCGGCTGGTGAATTTATTGTTTGACGATATGTTGGAAGAAGTTGACATTGCAGTTTAGGAGAATTTGTGGTGATGAATGTTTATGGACAAGTAAAAACCCTCAAGTGTTTTGATTATAGTTTTATAAGAACCCTAGCAGGCAAAACATTTAACGGGGCAAATATTTTTTTTATTCTTTCCATGATCCTGGCCCTTATGCCTGGGAAAAGAATAGCTGGCATGGAATATGAGCTATACCTTATCGGTTTACTCATGTTTATTGAAGCTGTTTATCTCTTGAATCTTATACTGAGAAAGGATGAGATAAAAAAAAGATCAGCTGGAGATATAACAGTCATAGTCTTTATTTTCGTGATGTTTTGTGAACTCATGACAACGAAACTTAATCTTATGGAGCACCTTCTTTTTCCCGTACCGGGAAAGGTTGTTGCTGTATTTATAAATGAGCTTCCTGAATTTGGAAGATGTTTGTTGAGTTCTCTTCAATTGTTGGGTGCAGGTTATACGCTGGCATTAGTTACTGCTATTCCACTGGCCCTGGTGATCGGATGGCGAAAACGGCTGTTTGCTGCTGTTAATCCAATGACAAAGGTATTGGGGCCCATTCCGCCAATTGTATATATCCCCTATGCCATTGTAATTTTGCCCACGTTTAAATGTTCGTCAATTTTTATTATATTTGTGGGTGCTTTCTGGCCAATATTTATCAATACAGTAAATGGCACATTTAACATTGAAAAACAGATCATTGACTCTGCTAAAGTTTTAAATGTTAACGAAAGAACAATGCTGTTCGAAATAATTCTTCCCGGAATCATGCCTTCGGTGATCAGCGGTGCGACATTAGGACTTGTCTTTTCCTTTATCCTTTTAACTGCTGCTGAAATGATCGGGGCTTCATCGGGCCTTGGGTGGTATGTAAAATACTTTTCTGATTTTGCAGACTACCCGAAGGTTGTGGCGGGCATTATTTTTATTGGCATTGTGGTAACAGCGATCACATATTTTTTCGAGTTATTTGAGAAACGGCTGTTGAACTGGCGAAATTAAGTAAAATTTTATATATGTACCAAAAGGAGAAAAATGTCTGATCTAAAAAAACATTTACTGAAAGGGCTGTCAGATTCCGTTGTCAATATGGACGAATCTAAAACAATAGAAATCGCTCACGAATTTATAAAAAACAGTTTCAATGCCTACGAAGCTATTGATCAGGGATTAGCAGACGGCATGGAGATAGCTGGCCGACTCTATGAAGAAGAAGAGTACTATATCCCTGAACTAATGATGTGCTCGGATGCGATGTATGCAGGCCTGGATATCTTAAAGCCCCATTTGAGTAAAAACAAAAGCGGTAATAAGCATAAAGTGGTTATCGGAGTTGTGGAAGGTGACACCCACGATATCGGCAAAAATTTAGTGAAGATCATGCTGGAGACAGCAGGTTTTGAAGTGGTAGATTTGGGAAGAGATGTACCTCCAGTGAAATTTATTGAAACAGCCAAAGAGATTGGTGCCGAAATTATTGCGCTGTCCACACTGATGACAACCACAATGGAAAATATGGAAAAAGTTATGCAGATGCTAAAAGATGAAAAGAATGAGACCATTAAGGTTATGGTTGGTGGCGGATGCATCTCTCCTGGCTTTGCAAATAAAATAGGTGCTTACTATTCAGGAGATGCTTCTAAGGCTGTTAAACTTGCAAAATCATTGGTTGCGGAGGCAGTAGTATGTTAACGGATAAAATAACTCCCATGGAAAGGGCCAGAGCTTTGGCAAAGGGGGAAACTGTTGACAGGCTTCCTTGTAACCCAAACGTTGCAAACGGTGTTGCCCGTGTCTACGGCTGCAAGATATCTGAATTTAATACAAGTGCCAGAACCATTGCAAATGCTCAAATAGCATCCTATCGTCGTTTTGGTTATGATGGGGTTAGAATCTTTACAGATCTCTTTCCATGGGCGGAAGCCATGGGCGCCGAGGTTAGTTTTCCAGACGACAATACGGCAAATATGGCAAAACCCGCAATTGCTGATATCTCTGAAATTTTCAACCTGCAGCCTGCCGATCCATACAAAGATGGCCGTTTACCAATTCATATTGAGGCGATGAAATATCTGATAGATGAACTTGGAGATGAAGTGGGCTGCGCAGGTGGCATTGTAGGACCATTTACCAACGCTTTTTTTCTGTTGGGCACTGAAACCCTGATAAAACTCATGTTTAAAAATAAGGAGGCTGTACACAGGGCATGTGAAGTATCTTTGGAAACCTGCATCAGATACGCACAGGCAATAATCGATCAGGGACTTACCCCCACTATTTCTGAACCCCTGTCATCCTGCACGGTTGTCAGCCCTGCACATTTTCGTGAATTTGGTGCTCCCTACATAAAACGTCTGGTTGAATATATTAACTCCAAGGGTAAGCCTGTAACCATGCACATTTGCGGGAAAACGGCTAAAATATGGGAAGATATTGTCGATATGGGCATTGCCGGATTCAGTGTTGACAATGTGGTTGACTTGAAAAAATGCGCTGAACAAATCGGAGACCGGGTAAAGATTCTAGGTCATGTTGATCCTTCCGCCATCCTTTATTCGGGAACCCCGGCCGATGTCAGAAGAGCTGTTGTGGAATGTGTTCAACAGGCCTGGGATGCACCCAAAGGGTATGTGATCATGTCCGGATGCAGTCTGCCGGTGGAAACGCCATTGGAAAACATTGAGGCCATGATGGACGCTGCAAGGGAAATCGGGTATCCGGTTAATCCTGAAAAATTAGAAAAAATGCTGTCTGTTTAAAATTAATCCTTTGACCGTTAGATTTAATTTTACCAGTAAAATATATATAGGTATTGATATGCTAACTCCCAAGGAGCGATTAAAGTTAACTTTACATGGACAGGAGGTTGACCGGATACCCTGTATCTGTCCCGGTGGAATGATGAATATGATTGTGGAAGAGGTCATGGATATTGTGAAAATTTCCTGGCCGGAAGCACATGAAGATCCTAAATTAATGGCTGACTTAGCTATGGGGCTCCATGAAAATGGAGGTTTTGAAAATTATGGTGTTCCTTTTTGTATGACTGTGGAGGCTGAAGCCATGGGAGCATCTGTGTCCATGGGCAGCAAAATCAATGAACCCCGCATAATTTCTTACCCTTTAAAATCAGTCTCAGAGTGGCGGAGGCTGAATAAAATCAATATGGAATGCGGAAGAGCAAAAGTTGTTATAGATGCCATTAAACTTTTAAAAAATGGTAAATCAGACATTCCGGTAATAGCCAATTTGACTGGCCCTGTGAGTTTAGCTTCATCCCTGATGGAACCTGTTGTATTCTATAAGGAGCTGATTAAAAATCCCCTGGGAGCTCATGCACTAATGGAATATGTCACTGACAATCTTATTGCCTTTGGCAAGGCCCAGCTGGATGCCGGGGCAGATGTATTAACAATTTCAGATCCCAGTGCCACAGGGGAAATCCTGGGCCCAAAAATGTTCAGCAAATTTGCACTCCCCTATTTAAATAAGATTATTGACTCTCTTGGAGAAATTGCGGATGTGGGTACAATAGTTCATATCTGCGGCAGATTGAAAAACATTTATCAGCAGTTGAATGGGTTGAGAAGTGACGGGATCAGTTTTGATTCGATCACCAGTGTAAGACAGGTGGCAGAAAATATCAGCAACAAGGCAATTATGGGGAATGTGAGTACTTTTGCTCTGGAAAAAACTACGCCTAAAAAAATAAAAAGTATTTCCAAACATTGCATGAAAAGAGGTGTAACTATTTTATCTCCGGCCTGCGGCCTAGGACCAAAAACAAGTTTGCTCAATATCCAGGCCATGGTTGAAGCAGCTAAAGAGTATAAGGTTAAGTAAGAATGTCTTTTTTAAACATAGAATCAGAAGATAAAACGTATGAGTTTCTTCCACAAGGCAGTCTGTTGGAAATCTTCCAAAATCATGAATTGGTGACAGAGAGCGCCTGTGGAGGCAAGGGAACCTGCGGCAAGTGTAAGGTTAAAATCATTGACGGAGAGGCAAATGATCCAACGGCTGAAGAGTTAAAACTCCTGACCAATGGAGAACTCTGCCGGGGGATTCGGTTAAGTTGCCAGGTCACTCCTTCAGGCGATATGACTGTCAAGTTGTTGGACAGCAAAAATCTGAAACATAAAATTCTGGCAGATGGCTATCTGCCTGAATTTGAGATAAACCCCCTTATTTCCAAGAAAGTTTATACGATCACCAGGCCTCGGTCAGACAATAATTCATCCTATCAAGAACTATTGGAAAAAATCCTGGAAACACCCATCCCGCAAGATTCTCATGATCTTTTGAGAAGTTTGCCTAAAATATTTAAAGGAAAGAAGCTGACTGCAATCTTTACAGGTGACACACTTATCGGTGTGGAAGCAGGAGACACCAGCGATCAAACATATGGAATTGCAGTTGATATAGGCACCACAACTGTTGTGGTATCCCTGGTTGATTTAAATGAAGGCAGAGAGATTGGATCAAAAACTGCAATTAATCCGCAAAAAGAGTATGGGCTGGATGTGCTGTCACGAATTGATTTTGTCAGAAGAAAAAAAAACGGGCTCAAAAAACTTCAAGGGGCAATTCTTGAAGGCTTAAATCAGTTGACATCAAAAATATGCATGGAAAACATGGTAGCTGTGGAAAATATTTATGAGATTACCGTTGCTGCCAATGCGACAATGATGCATTTACTTTTAGGCGTTGACACAGCTTCAATTGGTAGAACACCTTTTTCCACTGTTTTTTCAAAATCCCAAAATCTTGCAGCCGGGATATTGGGTTTTAAAGCCTCCCCGTTTGCAAGACTTTATTGTTTGCCAGGCGTGTCAAGCTATATTGGTGCAGATATCGCAGCAGGCGTTGTGGTCTCACAATTAAAAGAGACCCGCAAAAATATTTTGTTTGTTGATATCGGAACAAACTGCGAGATCGTTCTGTCAAAAGCTGGCGATTTATCTGCCTGCTCCTGCGCTGCAGGGCCGGCTTTGGAGGGTATGAATATCAGCTGCGGCATGCGGGCTTCAGAAGGTGCCATAGAAGGGGTTAAGATCAATGGCAATAAAATAGACATAAAAGTCATTGGTGAAACTGAACCTGCTGGTGTTTGCGGCAGCGGTATTTTGGAGGCCATTTCTGAGATACTGAGAGTAGGATTGATCGGAAAAACAGGTCGGCTGAAAAAAGGGGAAGAGGTACAATCTGATGTGAAATTACAGGGATTGGCTCAATTCTTGATGGAAAAGAACGGCAAGAGAAACATCATCCTCTCTCAAAAGCCTGAACCAATAGTTATTACTCAAGGCGATATCCGCCAGGTGCAGCTTGCCCGTGGGGCAATTTTATCCGGTCTTTATTCTCTTCTGGAGTTGATGGAAATCACGATGGAAGACTTAGACAAGGTTATAATTGCCGGACAGTTTGGCAAACATCTGAGTGTAGACAGCCTTGTAGGTGTCGGTATTCTTTCGGAAGCATTGAGGGGAAAAATTGATTACATCGGCAACTCTTCCAAAACCGGTGCTTTAATGTGTTTGCTTTCAAGGGAAACAAGGGAAGCCATGGAGAGCATCTCTGAAAAGATTCATTATTTTGAATTATCCACAAAAGAAGGATATGAAAAATTATTCACAAAATGTTTAACGTTTAATTAAAACATTCTTTAGCCCTCCTCTGTCTGCTTAAAATTCATGAGACCTGTAAAATTTATTTAAAGAAGCCTTATATGGGGATTGATATTTTGAAACAAAAAGTAAAATTTAAATGTGCTAATAATGGTGCTGAAGAAATTCCCAAAGAACTCTTTAAGCTTACAGGTTCTGGCTTTCCCGGGATTCATACCAATATGAACGATATGGTAAAACTATCCAAAGGGCTTAAAAATTACAGAAAAGACACAATCTGCAAGCTTCCCTTTTGTGCAACGGTCGAGGCCGAAGCACTGGGGGCCTCCATAAATCTTGGAGACGAAAGAATTGGTCCAAGAGTTAAAAATTATGCATTTAACACTATCGAAGAACTGATAAATATCAAAGATATTGATTTGTGCAGAGGACGCATAGGCCAGGTATTAGATTCGGTTGAAAATTTAAGCGATCAGAATGAAGTGGTCTGCCTGAACATTGAAGGGCCTTTTACCATAATATCCTCACTTGTTGATCCTGGAATATTTTACAGTGCAATAAGAAAAAAAAGGGATATTGTTGATAAGTTCATGCATTTTATTGAAGAGAACCTTGCAGCGTATGCATTGGAGGGTATCAAAAGAGGAGCTAAAATAATATCATACGCTGATCCTGCGGGAGCCATGGATATTGTCGGCCCAAAGACCTATAAAGATCTTAGCGGAAAAAGCTCTTGTAATCTGCTGAAAAGTGTACTGGAGAATAAAGGAGACTTTATAATACACCTTTGCGGAAAAATGTCCACAGCCCTTGAAGAATTAGGCTTTTGCACCTCACTACAGGTTGAATATGATAAAAAGTTCACCTATGGTGAAGCGATAAACCTGCTATTTAAAAATGATGAAGATGCGAAGATTATAGGTCACAGCTGCATTAAAAGAACTCCTTTAAAAATTAAAAAACCGATCATATGGAACATAAAATTAAATTAAAAAAAATGCCGTTTTTTCAAACAGGGAAATTAACCATGGGAAAGCGCAGATTTGCTCCATATGTTATATCCGCTTTTGTGCTGTTGATATTCATTTTTGTAGCACCACATATGATTACGAATAAATTATTAGTAAATCGGCTGCCATTATTATACTTAACGATTTTTTTCCTGGGAAGCCTGATCATAGTTGGGGGTATTAAAGGGGTAAAAGCTATTTTTACCTTAGTTTTTACCATTTTTACCGTCATGAAAATTCTTCTCCCCATGATCCTTAACGGATATGATCCGGTTCTGGTCTCAGTGGGCATTTGCGCTATTGTGATTGTCGTAACATTATTTGTTATCAGCGGTATAAATCAAAAAACATTGGCCGCTATTATCGGAACGCTTGGTGGCATTTGTATTGCAGGCTTTTCAGCACTACTTTTCGGCCATATGGCAGACCTTTCCGGACTTGGAAACGAAGAATCCATCCATTTGGTTCTATATTCCCGTCATATCGATTTTAGAGGCTTACTCTTTGCCGGAATTATTATAGGGGCTCTTGGGGCAGTTATGGATGTGGGAATGTCAGTTTCCTCTTCCATGTATGAAATTCAGCTAAGAAATCCGGAAATTAAAGAAAAAGACCTCATTGCCGGAGGCATGAGTGTAGGACGGGATATCATGGGGACGATGTCAAACACATTAATCCTGGCATATGTGGGCAGCAGCATGAATCTACTGCTGTTGTTCCTGACTTATGATATGCCTTTGAATGAAATAATTGGCCGGGATAATATGGCTGCCGAAGTTGTAAGGTCTCTGGCCGGGAGTGTCGGGCTTATTTTCACAATCCCGTTGACGGCTGTTGTGGCAGGTAAAATTGCAAACAATAAAATGATAGATGATTTTTTTAAAACTTACTCTTCACTTCTGGAACGTAGAAAATGACGGTAAAAAGAAAATTTCAACTTTCCAGCTCAAAAACATGGTCGCAGATATTTTTTACCTGGTCATGATTGTGGGAGACCATGACAAGGGTGCATCTTTTCTTGAGATCAACCATGAGTTGTTCGATTTTTTCTCCTGATGCAGGATCAAGGGACGAGGTTGGTTCGTCAAGGAGCAAAATCTCAGGATTCATAACAAGGGCCCTTGCCATGCAGAGTCTCTGCTGCTGACCTCCTGAAAGAACGGATGCCTTTTTATCGAGCCTATCTTTTACCTCGGGCCATAGCCCGCAAGACTTTATAGCTCCTGTGACAAGCTCTTCTACCTCATTTTTTTTGTTTATACCGGCGAGTTTTAAGGGAAAGGAGACATTTTTGAAGATGCTCATGGGCAGGGGATTGGGCGTCTGGAAAACCATTCCCACCGCTCGTCTCAGCTCTAGGACTGAAAAATTAGGAGAGTTGATATTACAAAATTCTTTTTCCCTATTCCCTGAAAAGCGCACAAGAACACTACCCTCGATTTTTGCCCCGGGAATGTTTTCCCATAGCCGGTTAAAAAGTGAGAGAAAGGTTGATTTACCTATCCCTGAAGGTCCAACAATTGCTGTTATTGCATTTTCAGGGATGGTTTGGTTGACCTGGGATAGAATTTGATGGTTCTTGTAAAAAAAATCCAGATTCCTTATTTTTATTTTTGAGCGGTTCACCGGGGCGTCTTCTCCTATCGGGTGTATAATAAAACGTGCTGTGCCTTTTTTTGAATCAGGACAGCAGCGCTGAAAAGGGTTGCGCAAATAACGATAAGTATGATGCAGGCGCCAAATCCTTTGGCAAGTTCGGCCTCGCTCGTGTACTGGGAGGAGATGTAATAGATGTAAAAT
>Ga0265295_1008367_pt1 | contig 11522 bp, 12 predicted proteins | sample Munlansysbiofilm_FD_192503 | JGI IMG/M metagenome (GOLD analysis project Ga0265295, IMG submission 192503) | Leachate microbial communities from a municipal landfill in Southern Ontario, Canada - Methane capture system biofilm | ecosystem: Engineered > Solid waste > Landfill > Unclassified ... | reverse complement strand
AAATCAGCTTCTTCACGTTTCTTAGCATCTGCTTCAGCCATTTCTTCAGCATCTTTAACCATCTTGTCTATTTCAGCATCAGTTAATCCGCCACCACCACTAATAGTGATTTTTTGTTCTTTATTTGTTCCTAAATCTTTTGCCTTAACTGAAACAATACCATTTGAGTCAATATCAAATGTAACTTCAATTTGTGGAACTCCACGAGGTGCAGCAGGAATATCTGATAATTGGAATCTTCCTAATGTCTTGTTATCAGCAGCCATTGATCTTTCACCTTGTAATACATGAATATCCACAGCAGGTTGATTATCTGCAGCAGTTGAAAATACTTGTGACTTAGAAGTTGGGATTGTTGTGTTTCTTTCAATCAACTTCGTAAATACCCCACCAAGTGTTTCAATTCCTAATGAAAGTGGTGTAACATCAAGTAATAATACATCCTTAACATCTCCAGCTAATACTCCACCTTGAATTGCAGCCCCCATAGCAACAACTTCATCAGGGTTTACGCTCTTATTAGGTTCTTTACCTAATTCCTTTTTAACTAAATCTTGAACAGCTGGAATTCTTGTTGAACCACCAACTAATAATACTTGGTTAATGTCCTTAGAAGCCATTTTAGCATCGCTTAAAGCTCTACGTAATGGTGTTTTTAATCTCTCAATTAAAGGACTTGTTAATTCATCAAATTTAGCTCTTGTTAAATTTAATTCAAAGTGAACTGGACCACTTGCTCCCATACTAATAAATGGTAATGATATTTGTGTGCTTGTAACACCACTTAGTTCTTTTTTAGCTTTTTCGGCTGCATCTTTTAATCTTTGCATTGCCATCTTATCTTTTGATAGATCGATTCCTTGTTCCTTCTTAAATTCAGAAATTAAATAATCTACGACGATATTATCAAAGTCATCTCCACCTAAAAGGTTATCTCCAGCAGTAGATATAACATCAAATGTTCCATCTGCTAATTTCATGATTGAAACATCAAATGTCCCACCACCAAGGTCAAACACTAAAACTGTTTGTTCTATATCGGTTTTATCAATTCCATAAGCCAATGCAGCAGCAGTTGGTTCATTAATAATTCTTCTTACATTTAAACCAGCAATTTTACCAGCATCTGCTGTTGCTTGTCTTTGTGCATCATTAAAATATGCTGGAACAGTAATAACTGCTTCTGTAACTTTTGCTCCTAAATAATCTTCAGCTGTTTTCTTTAAGTTTTGTAAAATCATGGCTGATAATTGTTCTGGTGTATATTTTTTACCACTTATATCAACTGTATAATTCTTTTCACCCATGTGACGTTTAATTGATGCTACGGTATTAGGGTTAGTAATTTGTTGTCTTTTCGCAACTTCACCGACTGAAACATCGTCCCCTTTAAATGCAATAACAGATGGTGTAGTTCTTCCACCTTCGGCATTAGCAATAACTTTTGCTTCTCCACCGTCCATAACTGATACTACAGAGTTTGTAGTCCCTAAATCAATCCCGATAATTTTATTTGTTTTTTTACTCATTTTCTTCACTCCATTCGTTTACTTTTACCATTGCAGGTCTTAATATTCTATCTTTATACATATAACCAATACTTGTCACTTCTACAACAACACTATTTGGTTTATCTTTATCACTAATTTTTTCTACCGCATAATGAAAATTTGGATCAAACTCTTTGTTTAATGCATCAATCTCTTTTAATCCGTCATCTTCTAAGACTTGATAAATCTTATCATTAATCATTTTAAATCCAATTAAGAAGTTTTTTAAAGTTTCATCATCAACACTCATTTCAACAACTTTCTTTAATTGATCTAACGGTAGTAATAATTCACCAATTAAATTGCTAGCAGCATACTTTCGATCTTTTACTCTTTCTTCGTTCATGCGTTTTTTAAAGTTTTCAAGTTCTGCTAAACTTTTTAAATATTCCTCCTTTAAAGATCGATTTTCTTCTTTTAATCTTTCAATCTCTAATTGATCCTTTTTCTTAACTTTTTCAGACTTTTTAGTCGTTTTTTTATCTAAAATATCTTCATTATTATCAACTAAATCATCAACAACTTTTTCTTCCACTAATCACACCTACTTCTTATATAATTTTCCTAAATTTGAGGCTATATACTCTAACAATGGAATAACCTTTGAATATTCCATTCTAGTCGGACCTAACACAGCAATCGTTCCTTTTTCATTTTCGTTAATCCGGTAAGGAATCGATATGATACTAAAGTTTTCCATCGGCTTGAATTCAATTTCACTACCAAAGGTAACACTTAATCCATCTTTATCACCAATCAAGTTAATGATTTCCCTTCGATCAAGCATATTAACAAAGCGTTTCAAATGATCAACACTGGTAAATTCGGGTTGATCAAAGACATTAGTTATACCCGATAAATAGAAATTATCTTCAGCAAACTTTGAAAAAGCATTAATAAACGAATCAAACAGCTGCTTTTGATAATCCATAAATGATGATATTTGATTTTTAGCAAATTCATTTTTTAGAATTTCACTTGCTTCTTCTAAAAATCTATTATGTAATAATTCATCGAGGGTCTTAATTACTTCTTTAACATCATTCGCATTTAAACCATCAGGAATAACAATATTTTGATGTTGAACGTGACCATGATCAGTAACAATCAACACCACAGCTTCATTATTGGCAACTGGAATAAAATCAATCTTTTTAATCTTTGAACTATTGTTATTTGGCCCCATAGCAAGCGCTGTATATTGGGTTAAGTCACTCAGAAGATTAATTGCCTCTTCAACAGCCATCTTTCTTGAATAACTATGCTTAGATAAAATTTGATCAACAAGTGGAAAGTCATCAACAACTTCATCATCTCTAGTAACTAAATGATTTACATAATAACGATATCCTTTTTGTGATGGAATTCTTCCACTCGATGTATGAGTTTTCTCTAAATAGCCTAATTCTTCCAAAATTGCCATATCATACCTAATTGTTGCACTAGAATAATTCAGATATGGCATTTCCGTTAAAGCCTTAGAACCTACTGGTTGAGCATCTTCGACATATTGTTCAATGATTGCTTTTAAAATCAATTTTTGGCGACTGGTTAACATCCTTTTTCACCTCTTTGGCACTCCTTATCGGTTTGTGCTATTCTCATTCTACACTAAAGAATTGGCACTGTCAAGTAAAATGTGCTAATTTATCTATAAAAAAATAAGACAACTTTGTTGTCTAATCTTTTAATTTTGCTCCACAATCGAAACAATACTTATCTTCAATCTCATTTAGTGCTCCACATTTAGGACAAACTCTTTGTTTCTTATTCTTATCATTAGTTCCTAAAATATCCTTAATGTTATCCTTAGTTTCATTTAAAATATAATTAGCTGATTTTGCAGCAGTTGGAACCGTTTCTTCTGCAAAATACTTGAACAATGATCCCATATATCCAAACTTTAAGAATACGCCACCTATTGCCATCAACGGAAAGCCAACAAACGGCATCCATGCATCTTTAAAAATAGAGTCTCCACTATCAAAATCTCCAAAAGCACTAAAAAAACTAATAAAAAATAAAATCGTAAAAACTGCTCCTATTCCCAATAAAATAAAACCAACAATTCTAAAAATACGTCTTTTCTTTGCATTTGCATCCTTGTCAAAATTTGTCATATAATTTACCTCACGCTTTCTTTAAAAACTCTGATTTTAAACTTATATTTCCAAATCCTGTTATTCGGCAATCAACATTATGATCACCTAAAACGATCTTAATATTATTAATCTTTGTACCTTGTTTTAATGTTTCACTTGACCCTTTTACTTTTAGATCCTTAATAACTATAACACTATCTCCATCAACAATTTTATTACCGTTTGAATCTAATGCAAATACCTCGTCATTCGATTTATCCCATTTAAATTGACAAGCGGAACAAACTAATTTATCATCTTCCTCATACGTGTACTCAAATCCACAACTTGGACAATTCATCTAATCATTCCTTTCACACTATTAATTTTACTAAATATTTGTCACTAAGTCAAAATTATGTGAAATTTTCCATTTGACTTATTTAAAATACCGTGTATAATTATCAATACCCCTCAAATTACGAGAAAATTTTTTTATGAAAGGAGAATATTGAAAATGAAAAAAGAAGAAAAGGTATATGTTCCGATGGATAACCGGCTTAACGATGTAAAAAAATATGAAGTCGTAAAAGAAAAACTTCGTGAACGTGGCGTTGAGTTGATACAAATCGCAGAGCTTACTTGCGAATTACAAAAACAATACGTTAAAGATATTACTGTTGAAACTTGCTTGACTCATGTTGAACGCGTCGTTATGAAAAGAGAAGTTCAACATGCTATTTTAACTGGACTAGAATTAGATATATTAGCAGAACAAAACAAATTATCAGAACCACTTTTAAGTATGTTATTAGGTGACTATGGACTTTATGGAATTGATGAAGTTTTGGCTTTATCAATTGTTAATGTTTACGGATCAATTGGTTTTACAAACTTTGGATACATTGATAAGTTAAAACCGGGAATCATCGGTGAATTAGATAACGCAGGTAAAGAATCAGGTCGTTGTAATACATTTTTAGATGACATCGTTGGTGCTATTGCTGCAGCAGCTGCAAGTTCAATTGCCCATAAGTATTCAGTGTAAAAAAACAAAACACTCAAGAAACAATTCATTTTAAGAAATAGTTTCAAGGGTGTTTTTTATTTTACTCCTAATATTTGATTGTCTTTAAGTCCATCAATGATAGTTGCTACTTCATCACTACATTTAATATCATAAAAGAATGAACCATCAAACTTAATCTCAATGATACGAACTAACCCAACTTTTTCGATTGTCTCTCCATCAACAATATATAAATAATATGAATCTTTACTTAAAACTATACTCTCGTCTATTTCATTATTTTCAATTTGGTATAGTTTTACATTTTTAACAACCATGTTTTTTGAACAGCCAATTAAAGATACTGTAGCAACAATAATAAGTGCTAATGTCAAAAATTTTTTATACAAATTTATATCCTCCAAAAATGATAAAAGCCATTCACTCAAAAGAATAAATGGCTATATTTTTTACTTGGTCCCCGCGGCCGGATTCGAACCAGCACGGATCACTCCACTGGATTTTGAGTCCAGCACGTCTACCAGTTTCATCACGCGGGGTATTAAGCATTAATAATTATAACACTTAATAAACAAGTTGTAAACTAAAAAATATAGATTAGTTATTTTTTTATGTGCGTTTACAATAGAATGTGTAAACGCACACTCGGTCATTACTGATCGATACGCATTAGGTTGATATGTTGTATCATCCATTTTTAAGGGTATGAAAATATTTTTTTTAGCAACCTCGCTAATACTTTCTTGACATATTTTCTCAATGATAAGACCTAGTATCATAAACCCTGTATCCGAATAAACAATTCTTTGATTTGGTTCATAGACAAATCTTTCGGCAAAGATTTGTTTGACAACATCATTTTTTGTTAATAACTTATCGCTATTACTCATCACGGGTCTTAACCCAGATTGATGAGTTAAGAGTTGTTCAATAGTTGTTTCAGTACTAAAAAAGTCTTCTAAAACATCTTTTACTTTTGTTTGAAGCGTAAGTTTCTTTTGTTCTATCAATTGAAAAACTAAGGTTGTTGTTACCAAAACTTTTGTTAAGGAAGCAATATCATAAATCTCACTTCCATCAAGCTTTTTTTTCGCTGGTAACCGATCTTTATATCCATAGAAATCACAGTATATCTTTTTATTCTCAATGTAAGAAAACTGGCCGCCAGGGAAATCACCTTTATCAACCCCAGCTTTGATAATAGCTTTAATTTTGTTTTCATTACTTCTTCTCCAAAAGTTTTTTTAATTCATCCATTCCTTGTTTTGAAACATCCTTGTAGAGAAAATTTTTATAAGTAAAGAAAACATTGCCACTTACATTTTTTAAGTTGTTTGCATACTTAACTTGATTACAAACCTCAAGAGGATTTTCATATTCGCCCTCGTTTCCTAATCGGTATGATGCATGTCCAATGTAAAGTTTAACTTTTGTCCCTTCAACAAGGTCATTCCACCATTTTGCTAAGTCAGCAAATGGTGCTAAATTATGACCAAACTCCCAATATAATTGCGGAACAATATAATCTATATACCCTTTTTTGACCCATTCATACGAATCGGCATATTGGGTTTCATAGCTTTCACTCGTATTCTTTGCAGTATTTGAACCTCTTGGATCATTTTCCTTACTCATCCAAATTCCAAAAGAAGAAACTCCAAACTGCATGTTAGGTTTAATCTTCTTTACAACTAAATAAACCTTCTTAATAATATCGGTAACATGAAAACGCCGAAAATCACCAATACTCATCTTTAAATCTTTCCGCATCTCATAATCTTTTAAATCATTACTTTCTTCACTTAGTGCCGCATAAGGATAAAAGTAATCATCCCAATGAATACTCGCAACATCATATTTTTTAGCAATTTCAATCATTGAAGCAAGGATAAAATCTTTAACTTCATTGCGAGTTGGATTTAGAATTAATTTATTATTAGCATCCATTATTAAATGTTCCGGATATTTCTTAGCAAAGTTTAAATCATCTAAGGATGCCAAATATGTTTCTTTAGACCCCTGTAGTTCCATTGAAACTCGATATGGGTTACACCAAGCATGAATCTTTATTTCATATTCTTTTCCCTTTTCAATAATATATTCAAATACATCAAAAGGTGGATTAACACCTTCTTTTCCCATCAAATATCGACTAGAGGGATTAAGTTCTGAATAATAAAACGTATCATTTAGAGGACGGACTTGATAAAATATATTGTTAATATTGAAAGATTTTGCTGCTAAAAATATCTCTTCAATTTTCTTTTTATATTGATCTTCATTTTCAAAAATAGGAAAGCCACTATTGACAACATTTGAAACCCAAAAAGCTCGTAATTCCTTTTCATGATAAACTTCCGGAATCGTAACTGCTTCATTTGTTTTAAAGTAACAAATCTTTTTTTCCTTGTTTTGATAATAGGATAATTCTTTCATGGCTTTAACCTCTACTTTTTTTATAATCGTTGTTTACAACTAGATTATAAATGATAACGCTAACAGTATTGGACTTTTTAAAGTATTATAGCTTATTTTTCACATACCGAAAATTTTATACATAAAATCCTGTTTTTTTGATTGCTTTTACCTGAAATTTGTTAAATTTTTCATATTTTTTATTATAAATACAAAAAACTTCGTTTCCGAAGTTATTTTGTATTAAAGTGATTATGTAATTATTATTTACTGTTTTTTAAAAAGAGAGATTATTTTAAATCCTATTAATAAAACAAGGTATATAAAACATGTTACGGCAACAAATACAAAGAATCCATCAGTTGCTACACCAATTTTATACCCGTGCACAGCATAGTAGCTCATTTTATTATCAAATGAAATATAAACAAATATTGATAATGCTGCTCCAAAAATAATAGTAATGAATTTTAGAACATTTTTATTAAAAATAAGTGACATAACACCTGCTAAAACTAGTGTTATTCGTAAGCCTAAAACAACAGTAAAAATTGTACCTGTTAGATCTGAAAAGTATATTATTTCCGATAAATATGTACTTTGAAAACTAATTCGTTCAAAACTAAGTGTTTCAATAGCAATATTGACGATAATTGCAATTATTAATGGCATAAAGCGATTATTTAAGCCCTTATAAATGCTTTCAAATATCTTTTGAAGATTAATCGGTTTAAAGTTGTAATTTTTCACTGCTACATTAACATTGATTTTTGAACTTAATGAATCATTTATCCGATCAACAATATGGAAATACAGTTTTTTTAAGACTGCGTATAAAATGATGAAAATAATAATAAACACTAACAAGTACACTGAAATTACTTGACCAATACTAGTGAATGCGTCAGGATCATTGACTGTAACAATTGTTTGAATAATACTAGTTAATAAACCCGCGATTAGATATGAAATACCTAGATTCCATAAAACAAATAATCGTTTAAGTGGCGCTATTATTTTATACAAAGCATCATCTTGTTTAATTACATCCTTATTGTTATTAAACTCATAAATAGCATTATGATACAAGTAGTTACTAGCTGAAACATATAATGTAATCGATAAAATAATCAAAATAATAGCTAAAATACTACTAAAAAACATACTAATAACCGCCGAAACTCCTAGGACTAGGGCAATAACCATTCCCAAATTTGTCCAATCAGGTTTATATTGATGTTTATAATCATCAGTTTCATTTTCAAACTCTGAAAAATCTCCAACATGTTTGATTGCTTCTACATAGGCTTTTTCTTCATCTTGATACTTTTCAAATAGATCTAAATATCGATCAAAGATATTTGCTGTAATCTCTTCAATTACTTCTTCTTTGTTTTCAATATCTTTTTTTCTAAAGATATATTCAACATATTTTCTTATTTTATTTTTCATTTTCATATCCCCCTAAAAATTTATCAATTATTTTCTTATTTTCTCCCCATATTTTTTTATAGATAGCTAAATACTTTTTTCCTTCCGTTGTTATCGAATAATACTTTCGCTTAGTATTAGTTCCATCCTGCCAATAAGAAACAATAAACCCATCTGATTCAAGTCGTTTAAATGAGGTGTATAACGTTGCCTCAGTTAGACGCAATTTCTCATCTGTAATCGTCGTTATATGAGAATTTATTTGATATCCATAATTATCTGCTTCATCTAAAACTGAGAGAATTATTGCATCCGTATAACCTCTTAAAAAGTCACCTTCAACTTTCATTTTTCATCACTCCTATACCTATTCTACCTATGTATAAGTAAATTATACGCCTCTATACCTAGGCTGTCAAGGTATAAAATTAAAAAAAGACGTGATTGCTCACGTCTACATTTCAAATTGACTATTGTATAATTCGGCATAAAAACCATTTTGTTTGATTAATTCATTATGATTACCTTTTTCGATCACATCACCATGTTTCATAACTAGGATTAAATCCGCATTCTTAATCGTTGATAAACGGTGAGCAATAACAAAACTCGTTCTCCCCTTCATTAACTCATCCATTGCTCTTTGAATCATCACTTCTGTTCTTGTATCAACGCTACTTGTTGCTTCATCAAGGATAAGTAATGGCGCATTCTTTATCATCGCTCTTGCGATAGTAATTATTTGCTTTTGGCCTTCAGAAAAACTACTCTTGTCACTTAAGATAGTATTGTATCCTAGTGGTAATGTTCTTATAAAGTGATCAATTCCCAGTTTTTTACATGCTGTTTCAACATCTTTTTCGGTAACATTTTCTTCACTGTAAATAATATTATCGTAAATAGTTCCTTCAAATAACCATGTATCTTGAAGAACCATACAAAATTGGTCATGAACATTTTCTCTTGAAACATCTTGAGTGTTAATTCCATCGATTTTAATCGTTCCATTTTCAATTTCATAAAACCGCATTAGAAGATTAACAATCGTTGTTTTTCCTGCTCCTGTTGGTCCTACGATTGCAACTTTTTGACCAGCCTTTATCTTAGCACTAAAATCATGAATGATTGTTTTTTCGACATCATAACCAAATTTAACATTCTTGAATTCAACTTCACCTTTTGTTTTATTAATCTCTTTAGTTTTATTACTTTCATTGATTAATTCTTTTTCATCTAAGAAATCAAAAACTCTTTCGGCAGCAGCGGCGGTCATTTGGAAGTTATTTGAAGCTTGAGCTATTTGTGATAATGGATTAGTAAACAGTCTAACATAAATCATAAAGGCAATGATTACACCAAATTCAATTTTACCTTTAGCTGCTAAAACGGCACCAACGATTGAGACTGATACATATCCTAAATTACCAATAAAACCCATTAACGGCATCATAAGTCCTGATAAGAATTGCGAACGCCAAGCACTTCGGTGTAACCCGTTGTTAATGATTTCAAATTCTTTAATTGATTCTTTACTACCATTATATGCTTTTACAACATTATGATTTGTATATATTTCTTCAATGAAGCCATTCAAATCACCTATACCTTGTTGTTGTGCAATAAAGTATTTTTGTGATTTACCCATAATAAATCCGATTAAAAGAAAGCCGATGAAACTAGATGCAATAGCTGTTAATGCTAAAATCCAACTCGTTGTAAACATCATAATCATTGACCCCGCAAACATTACAATTGCCCCAGCAAAACTTGCAATACTTTGATTCATCGTTTGACCGATTGTATCGACATCATTAATAACTCTACTAATCGTGTCACCATTACTTGTCCCATCAAAATACTTTAATGGAATCTTATTAATTTTACTTGATAAGTCAGCACGCAAGCTGTTTTCTAGCCTTCTTGTAACTGTTGACATAATAAAGTTTTGAATAATACTTAAAACCATCGAAATAGCATAGAATAATACTAATGTAATAGTTATTCGATATACTGCATCCATATCAACTGTACTTTGAAGCGGAAGAACTATTAAACCGTTATCATCAATTGATGGAAAGATTTTGGAAATTTCATTAGTTAATTCCTTAATGCGATCTGGTCCTAATATTTGTAAGACTGTTGAGGCAATAACAGCAGCCAAAGAAATCATTATTAATGGTAAGTATTTTTTACTATACTTAATTATTTTTTTCCAAGTAAGTTTAAAGTTTTTAGCTCGTTCTTTTTTTCTTGGTCCTCTTCCTCCATGTCCACCTGGTCTCATGCTAATTCCTCCTCTGTTAATTGTGACATCGCAATTTCTTTATACACGTTACATGTCTTTAAGAGCTCACGATGCTTACCAATCCCAACAATTTTACCATCTTCTAAAACGACGATTTTATCGGCATCCATAATTGTACCAAGCCGTTGTGCAACGATTAAACTCGTTGTTCCACTAGTTCTTTCTTTAAGACTTGTTCTTAACAAACGGTCAGTTTTATAATCAAGTGCCGAAAAACTATCATCAAAAATATAGATTTCAGGTTTTCTAGCAATCGCACGCGCTATTGCTACCCGTTGCTTTTGACCACCTGACAAGTTTGTTCCACCTTGTGCTACAGGAGCAGACAATTGTTCTTCTAAAGTGCTAACGAACTCTTTGCCTTGAGCAATTTCAAGCGCTTCCCATACATCATCATCTGTAATAATGTGATTACTGTTTTCACCATAGTTCACATTACTATTGATCGTTCCTTTAAACATAACTGCTTTTTGTGGAACATAACCGATTTTACTATTAAGTGTTTCAAGAGTATAATCTTTCACATTAACACCATCAACTAATATTTCACCTTCAGTAACATCATAGAACCTTGGTATTAAATTAATCAAAGTTGATTTTCCACTTCCGGTTGATCCTATAAAAGCGACTGTCTCGCCTTTATTAATTTTCATATTTATATTGTTTAAAATGTATTCTTCTGCTAATGGATATTTAAAATAGACGTTTTT
>Ga0265295_1008365_pt1 | contig 11525 bp, 11 predicted proteins | sample Munlansysbiofilm_FD_192503 | JGI IMG/M metagenome (GOLD analysis project Ga0265295, IMG submission 192503) | Leachate microbial communities from a municipal landfill in Southern Ontario, Canada - Methane capture system biofilm | ecosystem: Engineered > Solid waste > Landfill > Unclassified ... | reverse complement strand
TTAGTTTTATTTTAGCTTTAAAAGTGGCTCTTAAATCAAGAGATGCTTATTTTGGTAGTGTAGTGAGTTTTATAAGACTTTTTGCCGTAGAAGCATTGAAAAGACCAAGAGAGTTATTTTTGCCTGTAAATAAAAAGGAAGAAGACAAAAAAAATGAGGAGGTTTAAAAAACCTCTCTCAAATATTTGTTATCTATATGCAGCGTCAGTGATATTTCTAGTATCTACAACATAAGGAACTAGTGCCATATGTCTTGCTCTTTTGATAGAAAGCTCTACCATCTCTTGAGCTCTTTTTGCGTTACCAGTCAATCTTCTTGGCATAATTTTGCCTCTCTCACTCATAGAGATTTTTAATAGGTCAAGATTTTTATAATCAATGAAATCTACTTTCATCTCTGTATATTTACAATATTTTTTACCGTATTTTCTTTTTTCAGCCATTTTTAATCCTTTTTCCTAAAATGGAATTTCATCATCATTTATATCATACTCAGGTATGTAGTTTTGTTGTTGTTCAACTCTTTGCATACCACCAGCTTGCCCAGATTGATTAGCAGGTTTATTATAGTTTGATTGATTGTTATCATATCCACTATTTGTATTTTGATATGGTTGTTGACCTTCGCCAGCAGCTTTTGAATCAAGCATTTTCATAGTATCAACTCTTAATGAGTGTTTTGTTCTACTTTGCCCATCAGTACCAGTCCATTGTTCTAAAACCAATCTACCTTCTAATAAAACTTTCGACCCTTTTTTTAAGTATTGGTTAGCAACTTCGGCACTTCTTCCAAAAATATTGAAATCTAAAAAACAAACTTCATCTTTTTGTTCACCAGTTTGAGTTTTGTACTTATAGCTTGTAGCTATTGCACTTTTTGCAACGGCACTTCCACTTGGTAAGTATCTTAGCTCAATATCTCTTGTTAAGTTTCCTATCATTACTACTTTGTTATACATATTGGGTCCTTATTTTTGCGTTTTATTTACGCTTTTGCAGCAGCTTTTTTTGAAGCGTCTTCACTCATTTTAGTCCAAGCAGCTACTTCTTTTTTGCTCTCATATTTGATGAAAATAAATCTTAAAATATTCTCATTAATTCTATAATTTCTCTCAAGCTCTAAAATAGAGTTTGCAGGAGATTTGAAATATATTACAAAATAGTAACCTCTTTTGTTTTTGTTGATTGGATATGCAAGTTGTCTTGAACCCATATCATCAGTTGAAACTATTTCTCCACCATTTTTTTCGATATTGCTTTTCACAAGATCAATCTGTGCCGTAATCTCTTCAGCTGTAAGAGTAGGCTTTACTATAAACATCGTCTCATAATGTCTTACTGACATATATTCTCCTTTTGGGTATATATAACCGATAACATATAGTTACCAGTAAGGCTTTTTTGATAAAAAGTTGGCTATTATATCAAAAAAAGTTTGAAAAATTCCTTAAACTAGTCTGTAAAAAGCTATTATTACAAATATTTGTAGAACTTTTTAGCTTTAATTCCACATCAAATAAGTACGAAAACATATTTAAATAGTTTTCATTTTGAAATTTGATTGCTAATTTCGCCCTTTCATCTTCTATATTCTTTGGAAGTTTATAGCCCAAAATTTCACTTGAATTGATATATCCATTTATTTTGATAAAACTATTGAACATAAATAATTGCCATACAAACGATGTGATTTGATTGATAATAAATACCTCATTTATCCCTTCATCAAGAAGATAAGTTAAGTCATTTGATATATCTTTTTGTTGTAATAAATTTACTATAAAGTCATCCAAATTTACATTTCCAAATCCAAAGCAATGATTATCTACAATTTTTGTAGATATTGAAGTATCTAAAATCGATAATTTTTCCAAATCATTATAGGCTAGTTCTATATTATTTCTGTGCATATTTAAAAGATGATGCAAAACAGTTGGATTTTCTACCAATAAATTTAGCTCACTAGCTCTAGTTTGTAAAATTTTAATAGCTTCAGAAGCAAAAGGGTTGAAAAATCTAATATTTACACCATTTGTTTTTGTATCAAAGTTTTTTGCCATATCTCTAAAATCTGCATCACCAAAACAAGCTACTATCAGCGTACTTGAGCTATTGGTATTTGCTGCTTCGATTAATTCCAAACACTCTTTTTTTGGTATTGGCTTTTCTATTTTCAAAACCAAAGTATTAGAATCACAAAAAAGTGATGATTGTAATAATATATCTTTTGCTTTTTTGAAGTTATACTCCTCAAAATAGAGTTTTTGTATCTCTTCAACTTGAGGGGTAAAACTTTTTGAAACAATTTTTGTATAATAATCAACCAAAAAAGAAGACTCACCAAAAAATATATATGATTTAAAGGTTTTGTTTTGTTTTAGTAAATTATCAAATTCGGCTTTATACATATTTACTCCGTAAATTAGGTGTTAGTTTTTAGTTTGTAGATGGTAGAGAGTATTTTTAGGTAAGTAGGTATTAGGTGGTAGTTTGTAGAGAGTATAAAGAACTACACCTACAACCTACCATCTATAACCTCTACCCTCTACAACCTACAATCTACAACCTAAAAACTACAACCTAAACAATAGTTCCTACAATTTCTTTTGTTGCAATATTTGCACTTTTTATTTCTACTCTTACTTTTGAAAAAAGTTTTTGACCTTTGTAGTTGTCAAATTTGACTCTTGCACCTATTGCACCTTGGGTTAGTACTGCTACTTTTTTCTCAACATCTACAATCTCACATACAAAAATACTACCAATTCTTTTTTCAATCCATCTTACAAATTTTCTATCTTCAAAATCCCAAACAGCTTGGTCTATTTCTCTTTCTTTGATACTTATTTCATCACAAACTGCTACGATATCAGAAGGAATCTCGCTAGTTTTTAGCATCCTATGCAAAACTAAATCGGCATATCTTCTAATAGGAGATGTAAAATGTGAGTATCTGTCAAAGCCTAGTCCAAAGTGACCACTTGCTACTGAGCTATATACTGCTTGTTGTTGAGCTTTTATTATAAGCTCATCTACTTCTGAAGTCAAAAGATAGTTTTTGGCTTGTTTTTGAATATTTGCTATTGTTTGATGAATATCAGATTTTAGACTTACATCAATACCCAAAAGACTCAAATCTGTGAGAAGATTTTGTATTGATTTTTGAGAAGGCTCATCATGAGTTCTGAAAATTCCTTGTTTTTTGAGTTTTTTGGCTGAAGCGATATTTGCCAAAAGCATACATTCTTCTACCAAAGAGTGTGAAGGTGTTGATTCTTCCACATCAACACTTTGCAACTCAAAGTTTTTATCAAGTCTTAGGGATGATTCTTTGGTTCTGAAATCATAGCCTTTCAAAAGTCTTTTTGCTTTTAGTTTTTGTGTTAATTTATAAAGTTTTATCAAATTATCAAAAATTCTTTTTTCATTTTGAGTGTATGTGTCAAATTTCCCATCTAAAATTCTATCAATTCTTCCATAAGTAAATCTTTTTTTAGAAACTATTGTTGCTTCAAAAAGCTCACTTTCTATTACATTTAGAGTATTTGGGTCTAGTTTCATTTTGAATACGAAGCTTAGTCTTGGAACATCTGGTTTGAGTGAGCATAAATCACTACTTAGTTTATGTGGAAGCATTGGAAGCACTTTGTGTGGGAAGTAAAGAGAAAATGCTCTTCTTCTTGCTTCTTTGTCTATTTGAGTATTTGGCAATACATAAGCACTAACATCTGCAATTGCTACATAGATAGTATTGTTTTCTTCATCATAATATATTGCATCATCAAAATCTTTTGCAGTATCAGGGTCAATGGTACAAAAATCAAGTTCACTTAAATCTATTCTATTTGGGTTTGTTTCTGGTATATGGTACTCCAAATCTTCAAAGTTTGGTTTTAGTCTATAGTCTTGATGATATAAAATCAAAGAAATTTCTTCATCTATCTCTGGATTTGATAAGTTGCCAAGATTTCTTGCAACCATATTTGTTTTTGTATCAAGTAAGATTACATCTAATTCATTGATGTTTTTCAAATCAAATGCAAAAGTGAGTGGAATATTTTCTTTTACAGTCCATAGCGTATAGTCTTTTTTATATACAAGCACTGTTGCATTGTTTTTGGATATAACAAGCTCTACTTTGATTTTGTTTCTTGATCTTGGATGAAATACTTTTTTTGCAACAACTATATCACCATCATATGCTCCATTTAGGTCATCAAACTCAAGATGAGGAGTATTTTCCTCATCTTCAATGTGAAGTAATGCATATTTGTGTTTTAACTCAACAGTTCCAATTAAATATTTAGTATTTAAAATATATTCACCATGCTTAAATTTTATTATATCTTTATTTATTAGTTTTTCTAACATGTTGTTTTTCTGTAATGAACTTAATATATTTTTATTCAATTTTAAACCTTTTTCAAAACTATTTTTGGTATAATGACATAAAGTTGATTAGAAAGGATTTAAAGTGTTAAATCATTTTAGGGTGATACTTGTTAGTTTATTTTTATTTTCTTCATTTGCTTATGGGGAACAAAAGACTGTTTTAATATATTGTGGTATCACAATGGTAAACCCAGTAAAAGAAATGGCTGATATTTTGGAAAAAGAACATAATATAAAAATAGTAATGACTCAAGGTGGAAGTGCAGATTTATTTAATGCATTAAAGACTTCTAAATTAGGGGATATCTATATAGCAGGAGAGTCTAGATATATTAATGATTATGTACAAGAAGGTTTTTTTGAAGATTATATGAGATATATTGGATACAATCAAGCTGCAATTTTTGTTCAAAAAGGAAATCCAAATCAAATTAAAAGTATCGAAGATTTTTTAAGAACAGATATTTCTACTATGCTTTGTGATTATAATACTGGAAGTATAGGTAAAATGACAAAAACAGTTTTAGAAAATTATGGTGGAAAAAGATTTTTTGAAGATGCTTATTTAAATACTATTCAAGTTGGTACAGATTCGAGAAATATTAATGCGTCATTAATTAGAAAAGATATTGATGTCGCTATTAATTGGAAATCAACAATGACATTTGGTGATAATAAAAATGTAATTGATGTTATTAATATTGATGAAAAATTTGCTCCTAAAATGCAGATACCAGCAATTTTATTGAAAAGCTCTCAAGACAAAGAATTGGCAAAGATAATTATTGATTTTATGGTAAGTGATATAGGTCAAGGTATTATGAAAAAATATGGATTTGTAGACTAAATGCAGACAACTAATAATTATAAACAATTAATCGCATTAATTTCTGTTTTTATCATTGGTATATTTTCTATAGTTGGTGTGGACTTTATTTTTTCAAATTTATTAAGTCATTTAGAAAAAGAGACTGTAAATCACAAAACCAAAATAGCTATAGGTGAGTTTATATCACATGATATTGAGAAATTAAGAGGTTTATTTTTTGAACTTGCTACAACTTCATCAAATGTAAGAATGATTAAAGTTTTAGATAGTGAAATTATGAAAGTTGTTTCAAATTTGGAAAAAACTTTATATGTGTTAGAAAATGGTGGGAAATTAAAAAGAGTAGTTAGGCTTAATATTGTTGATTTAAGTAGTATAGAAAAAGAAATAGTATATGAAAAAAAATCCAATGATATAGTAATGGAATCCATAGATATAAGACCCAAGATTGAAGAATTTTTACAAATTAAAGAAAAACTTATTGAGCTTGTTTCAAAAAGACAAGAAGCTATGGGTGAATATGATTTAGATGAATTTGCACAAAGTGTTAGGGATTTGAGATTGTTTTATAGATCAGTTCCTGCTTTTTTCATAAGATTTTCAGAAAATAATTCAAGATTACTTTATGAAGGTGAAAAACAATTAAATATCATTGAAGGTGAAATAAAAAATAAGAAAAACCATTATATTTTAGTTGAATTAATATTGGTTGTATCAATATTAGTTGTAGTTTTATTTTTAGGTTCAATGATTGCTAGAAGTATTAATACCACAAATAAAAAACTTTTGGACTTAAACAATAAATTAAATATTAATCTAGAAGAGTTAGAACAACAAAAGCTTTTTGTTAGAGGGATACTTGATGCACAATCAAATATGGTAATTGTAACTAGTGGAGATAAAATTATTGATGCAAATCGTGCTTTATTTGAATTTATTGAAGATTATATTAATCTTGAAGAATTTTTACTTGAACATGATTGTATATGTGATTATTTTGTTTCTTTTAATAATGATAGTAGATATATATTGAAAAAAAATTATGGTGAATATAATTGGGCAGAATATGTTTATAATAATTCAAATTTAGAGCATTTGGTAGCTATCAATAAAGATGGTAAAACATACCATTTTAAACTCAATATTGACCGACAATCTTTCTTAAATGAAGAACATATTTTGGTTGTTGCATTTAATGATATTACCAATGAAATTGAAAGCCAATCTAAACTGAAAGAATTAAATGATAATCTAGAGCATATTGTACAAGAAAAAACTCAAGAATTGCAGGAACTTAATGATAACTTGAAACAAAAAATCATTATAGAAGTCGAGAAAAATAGAAAAAAAGATCAACAACTTATCCAACAATCTCGTCATGCAGCTTTGGGTGAAATGATAGGAAATATTGCACATCAATGGCGTCAACCTCTGAGTGCTATAAGTACAACAGCATCTGGTACAAAACTACAGATGGAACTAGGTCTTATAGATAATCAAGAAATTCAAAAAGTTTTTGAAGATATTATGGAATATGTGAAATTTTTAAATCAAACAATAGAAGACTTTAGAGGATTCTTTAGACAAGATATTAAAAAAGAGCCATTTAATGTTATTGATGTTGTAAATAATACACTGAAAATAGTATCAGCATCATATAAAGATAATGATATCAAAATTATTACTAAATTTAAAGATAGTGATTTGAGAGTGATGGGAAGTCCTAGTGAATTGGCTCAAGTGTTTTTGAATATTTTAAATAATGCCAAAGATGTATTGGTAGAAAAGTCTCCACAAGAGAAAAAAATTCATATATATGGTGAAGTTGTGGGAGATGAAAATTTGATTTATATTCAAGATAATGGTGAGGGAATACCTATTGAAGTTATAGAAAAAGTGTTTGACCCATATTTTACTACAAAGCACAAAAGTCAAGGAACAGGAATCGGGCTTTATATGAGTAAAGAGATAGTTGAGAAAAAATTTGAAGGTTTCTTGAGTGTCAAAAATAGAGATATAATGATTGATGGTGAATCATTTTATGGTGCTTGTTTTATTATTTCTATTCCTTTGTATAAAGCGTGAGTGCTGAGTGGGTGCCGACTTCTCTTGTGGTCGGGTGCTAAGATTGATGTATCTCTTTGAATTTTCCTAGTGTTTTTCTTCAAATCCTTAATTCTTTTTATTCCGTATTATTGTTTGTAGCATTTTATGTACAAAAAGTTTATTTATGTTTTTTTTGGTACAATAAGCAAATAAAAAAATTTGGTATTTTAAATTGTTAATAGGCATACTATCTGACATCTTATAATTTGAGGAAAGACTCATAATCAGAATGTTAATTATGGCGAATTTGCCGTAATTAAATCTCAAGTGTGGTTTAATAGTTACGCTCAGAAAAATGATGTAAAATCTGGAGCAGTTAATTAATTCAAATTTTAAACCCGTCGAATTCGATGGCTTTAGAAAAGCTAAAGGTTATAGAAACTGAATAAAACTGCTATTAGTCAAATGAGGCTTTTGAGTGCTGGAGATGTGAAAGAATTTGAAAAAATAGAAAGTACTAATGATGTATAGGAAAGTAAATAATATGATAAACATAAAATTAATAATTATAGGTCATTCTGATAGAGTTGTGAATTTTGATTTAATTAAAAAATACAAATCAAAGTTTTTTAAATTCTCAGATATTGAGCGTATTCATATTATTAAAAAAATTGAAAATTTTATTTTAAAATACCCATTATTTTCTGTTTTAGTAACTTTCTTTTTCTCAACATTAATTAATTTGTTTTCAAATTGGTTATGGGAAATGATAAAATGAATAAAATAAAAAACCTACCCCTAACCCACCAACTCGAAACCTCAAAAGTCCTAAAAAAAGCAATATCTGCTAACCGTGCTTTGGCAAACTTAAACGGTGTGGCTCGTATCATCCCAAATCGTGCGATACTTATAAACTCTTTGGTACTTCAAGAGGCAAAAGATAGTAGTGAGATAGAGAATATCATCACAACTCACGATGAGCTGTATCGTGCAAATCTTGACATAGAGAGTGTGACAAATTAAGCCAAAGAGGTACAAAACTACAAAGAGGCACTTCTTGGAGGTTTTGCACTGGTCAAAGAGCATAAACTACTTCTCAAAAAACACATTGTAGAGATACAAGGAGTTTTGGAAAAAAACGATGCAGGGGTGAGAAGACAAGCAGGGACTAATCTCAAAAATGCACAAACTGGAGAGATTATATATACTCCCCCACAAGATTATGAGATAATCCAAAATCTCCTTACAAATCTTGAAAGCTATATCAATGAACCAAATGAACTAGACCTGCTTGTGAATATGGCGATTATCCATCATCAATTTGAGTCAATTCATCCTTTTTATGACGGAAACGGGAGAACGGGGAGGATTATCAATATTTTGTATTTGATACTTAAAGATTTGCTTGATATTCCTGTTCTTTATCTAAGCCGATACATCATCACTCACAAGGCTGATTATTACAGACTACTCCAAGAGGTGCGGACTGAGGATAAATGGGAAGAGTGGATATTGTATATGCTTGAAGCAGTGGAGCAAACATCACTTGAAACAATAGAGCTTATCAATAATATCAGTGAGTTGATGATAAAAACTCAGGATAAAATCTCTAGCGAACTACCAAAACTTTATAGTAAAGATTTGGTAGAGATACTTTTTATGCACCCATATACTAAGATTGAGTTTTTAGTGGATAGATTGCACATCACAAGAAAAACAGCTTCAAAATATTTGAGTGAGCTTGAAAACAATGGCATATTAAAAAACATACAAATCAAAAATAGTAAATATTTTATAAATGTTGAGCTATTTGATTTATTAAGAAAAGGGATATAGGTAAAATATGCAATAATTTACCTATATATTAAAAGCTATGAGTAAAAAATACAAAAATTTACCCATAGCTAAAAGCCTATGTTAAAAAACTAAACAAATTTACCCATAGCTCATAACTTATGTCAAAAAAAGTTAAAAATTTTGATACATCATCTTTGATATGTCAAAAAAACAGTAAAATTTTTACATATAAAGACAAAATAAGTTAAGATAGTAAAATAGTTTGCTTATCCCTCTTCACGATTCACAACTCACGACTCACAATTTACTTAATTGAGAATTAATCTACTTTTTGGTAAAATCTCAAAAATTTATACAAAAGGTAAAATATGAGCTTAAATGTTTACTACGATAAAGATTGTAATATAGATATAATCAAAAGCAAAAAAGTTGCGATGATAGGATTTGGAAGTCAAGGTCACGCACACGCTGAAAACTTAAGAGATAGTGGTGTAGATGTTTGTATAGGACTTAGAAAAGGTGGAAGTAGTTGGGCAAAAGCTGCTGCTAAAGGTTTTGAAGTTTTGACAGTTGCTGAAGCTACTGCAAAAGCTGATGTGGTAATGATTTTATTACCAGATGAGTCTCAAGGTGATATTTATACAAATGAAATCGCACCAAATCTTAAAAGTGGGGCTACTATAGCATTTGGACATGGTTTCAATATCCTTTATGGAAGAATAGTTCCTGCAAAAGATATCAATGTAACAATGATTGCTCCAAAAGCACCAGGACATACAGTAAGAAGTGAATTTGTAAAAGGTGGTGGTATTCCTGACCTTATCGCTATTCATCAAGACCCAAGTGGTAAAACAAAAGAATTAGCACTTTCTTACGCATCAGCAATAGGTGGAGGAAGAACTGGTATTATTGAGACAACTTTCAAAGATGAGACTGAAACTGACCTTTTTGGTGAGCAAGCTGTTCTTTGTGGTGGTGTAACTGCACTTGTTCAAGCTGGATTTGAAACTCTAACAGAAGCTGGTTATCCACCAGAAATGGCATACTTTGAGTGTCTTCACGAACTAAAATTAATCGTTGATTTGATGTTCCAAGGTGGAATAGCTGATATGAGATATTCTATATCAAATACAGCAGAATACGGCGATATGGTAAGTGGACCAAGAGTTGTAAATGCTGAGTCTAAAAAAGCTATGAAAGAAATTTTAACAGAAATCCAAAATGGTAAATTTGCTAAAGATTTCATCTTAGAGGGAATGACTGGATATCCAAGAATGACTGCTGAAAGAGCAATCGTGAGAAATCACCCACTAGAAGTAACTGGTAGAAAACTAAGAGCTATGATGCCTTGGATTGCTGCTAATAAAATAGTAGATCAAGATAAAAACTAATCTGATTGAGAATATAGGCTGAAGCCTATATTCTTAAACTTCCCTATGAGAATATATGTCAACACTTAAGCCAAAAAGAAATACTAATACTTCAAACAAACCAAAGATAACAAGAAAAAAAATAAAAAATAACGAAAATAAAATACAATATATTTTAATATTTATAATAATATTTTTAACATCTATTATTATCTCTTTTGGAGCTTATATATATCTGACTTCACAAGATACACCTACCCAAACAAAGCAATTGCCTCAAAAAGATAATATTCAACAACAAGTCGAACAAAAAGTTTCTAAAGAATATAAACAAGATATTTTAGATCAAAAAATTGAAGATATCAAAGAAAAATTGAAAACTAAACAAGAAATCGAACCTGTAATAGTAGAATCAATAGAAAATGAAACTATAATTGATGAACTACCAAAACATGAACAATATAGTACAGATTATAAAGATACACCAGAAACTGTAGTTGTAATTGAGCCAAAAAAACCTATCATTAAAGGTGTTAAACCAAAGTTAGCTATTGTTATAGATGATGTTGTTTATGAATCTCAAGTGAAGGCTTTGAAAAGTCTTGGATATCCTATTAATATGTCCTTTCTACCACCAACACCAGATCATCCAAATTCATCAATTATTGCAAAATCTGTAAGCAAATATATGATTCACCTTCCTTTAGAAGCTATGACTTTTTCTAAAGAAGAGGAAAATACTCTTCATATTGGTGATAATATAACAAAAATTGATGAAAGAATACAAGAGTTAAAAAAATATTATCCAAAAGCAAAATATATCAATAATCATACTGGAAGTAGATTTACAAGTGATGAAGAATCAATGGACAAATTGATGTTTGTATTGAAAAAACATAATTTAATTTTCCTAGATAGTAAAACTACTGCAAAAACAGTAGCACATAAATATGCAAAAATTCACAAAGTTCCGTTTCTCTCTCGAGATGTGTTTTTGGATAATGTCCAAGAGTTTGATTATATTCAAAAGCAGTTAAAACATGCTATTACATTAGCCAAACAAAGAGGATATTCTATAATTATTGGTCATC
>Ga0265295_1008364_pt1 | contig 11525 bp, 10 predicted proteins | sample Munlansysbiofilm_FD_192503 | JGI IMG/M metagenome (GOLD analysis project Ga0265295, IMG submission 192503) | Leachate microbial communities from a municipal landfill in Southern Ontario, Canada - Methane capture system biofilm | ecosystem: Engineered > Solid waste > Landfill > Unclassified ... | reverse complement strand
TTTTCCGTCAGCTTGTAAATAACTAACAACCGAGTTGGTGGTACCTAAGTCGATACCGAGAATAACTTCTTTTGCCATAATAATTTAACCTCCTATGATTAAGCGTCTTTATTGACGCATGTATCCTTTTTTTGTTCTCCGTCTTTATTTTCAGTCTCTGCGGTCGAGCTTTTTGCTTTACTAACGATGACGTTCGCCGGACGGATAAGGCGATCTTTTAATTTATATCCTTTGTTAAGGACGCGGATGACGAGGTTTGCCTCCCCATCTTTTTCTTCAGCTTCCACCGCATGCATCGTTCTGACATCGAAGTGCTCACCTTCTTTGGGGGCGATTTCTTTAACGCCTTCTTTTTCAAGGACAGCAAGCATATTTTGGTAGATGTATTGAAATCCGATTAAATAGTTTTTTAATTCCGGATTAGCTGGCTCCATCGATAAAGCGAAATAGAAACCATCAAGAATAGGAAGCAGGTCGCCAATGAAGCCCTCTGCGCGGTATTTTATCCCTTCGCTTAATTCGCGTTCCACACTTTTGCGCAGATTTTGCGTGTCGGCATAAGCTTTGAAATATTCGTTTTTCCAGTGGTTGGCATCCGCTTTCCACTTTGCGATTTCCGCTTCTTTAGCTTCTAACTTGTGGCGGAAGGAACGTCGCTCTTTGTCTTTACCTTCCTCGTGTTCAACTTGTTCTTCTTTTTTTACTTCGGATTTTAGTTCTTTTTCCATCCGTTTTCATCCTCCTTTGTTGGTTGTTGTTCCTCTTGATTATCGTCGTATGTTTCAAAATGCTTTTCGATTGATTCGACGACGTATTCTAAATAATTAATAACCTTTGCATAGTCCATGCGGCGTGGGCCAACGATGGCGATACTGCCTTCTTTTTGTCCTGGAACCTTAAGCTTGGCCGAGACGACAGCGACATCTTCATAATCGTTATCATCTTCACCGATGCGAATCGTCAACTCGTTATCCCCTTCCTTAGTTATATCTCTTAATAAATCGGGGGAGTTGAGCATTTGTAGGATCTTCTTCAACTTATGAATATCAGTCGAATACTCAGGCTGATCCAGGAGTCGTTCACGACCATAGAGGCTGAGGCGATCAGAAGCAAAGCGCAGGAAGGTTTCTAACATCGCTTGATATAAGATATCATGTCCAACAATCAAGTCGCTAATTAGCGGCTTAATGGCCTGCATTTTAATAACTAATTCTGAGATCGGTGTTCCCGAGAGACGGTCGTTTAATAATTTGACGCACGATTGAACATCATCAATTTTAATTTTTTCGCCAACGTTAAATGTTTTGTTCTCAACGTAACCAGTGTCAGTAACAAAGACGGCAGTTGCTGATTTTTCACTAATCGGAATAATTTGTAGACTAACCAACTTTTCTTCATTGGCGTTAGGTCCTAAAACAACACTGACGAGATTGGTCATGTGTGAAAGTATCTCACAAGACTCCTTAATTACTTCCTCGGCTGATTGAACTTTTTGATTTAAAACTGTTTGTATCCGGTGTTGAATCTCCTCATCGAGAGATTTTTCACGAAGATTATCAACATAATAGCGATATCCCTTACTCGATGGAACGCGGCCACTTGAAGTATGAGTTTTTTCTAATAGCCCATCGATTTCTAAGGCGTTCATTTCACTGCGAATGGTCGCCGAAGAATACTCGAGATGATATTCATCGAGCAAAGTTTGACTTCCAACCGGTTGGGCGGTTTTGATAAAGTGATCGACAATTAGTTTTAAGATTTTATCGCGACGGTTCATTTTTTGTCCCTTTTTAGCACCCGAATTGCTTGAGTGCTAACTATATTATATAGAGTCTTTTGGCACTGTCAAGTATGAAGTGCTAAAAATAACAAATTTTGTACAAAAATTAAAAAACCACATTCATGTGGTTATTCAGTAGAAAGATGAGTTATCGATGGCGATAATCGACAACAACTGTTTCTGTTATGCGATCAAAAATAGTTCGTTCGGTATGAACACTTATCATGTAAACGGCATTAACAAGAACCATTGGCAAAACCCCAATTGTCACGCCTCTTAATAATGCTTCACGCGCCGTGAGTGGTACACGATTAGGGTGCATGATTTTAATACCCATAATCAAAGAACCTAATGTAAAACCTTTGCTGATCATCAAAAAGAGAAAGGTAAAAATGATGAACAAAAGGTAGGTCGCCAGTTCAACTGCTAAGAAATAAAAATAAATAGGAATATTCGTGTTAAAAGGAATTTGAAAGTAGATGACAATACCGAGGACAAGAGGGGGAATAAAAGCAATCAAAAGATCGATTAAGTAGGCGATAATTCGTTTTTCGTAGCGGGCGATTTCCATATTTATATAATTTTTAGAAGAATGCGATCAAGAATCATTATACCTTCATCCGACAATCTAATTCTTCCATTTGATTTTAGCACAAGCTTATCTTTTATCGCATCATGCAAAATAGCAAGACGTCTATCTAATATTTCCTGACCATATCGCTGCAAATACTCATCAATAGCAAAACCTTGTTCTAGACGTAGATTTAAGAGCCAATAGTATTTCTCATCATCTTCAAGGGAAACGAATTCTTCGCTTTGGCGGCGGACGCCTTTTAAGTACTTGCTCATGTTACGTGTGTTTTCGTAACGAATTCCCATAACATAGCCGGAAGCACCAAGTCCGACCCCGTAATATTCTTTGTTACGCCAATAAGTAAGATTATGACGAGAAAAAAAGCCCGGCTTTGCAAAATTGGAAACTTCGTAACGATCATAACCTTTACTCCTAAGAAACTCTAAAATGAGGTCATAATGATTACGCGAATCATCCTCGTTTTGTTCGGTTATGCCTTTTAGATAAAAGACGGTTCCGGAATGAATCGTTAAAGAGTAGATTGATATATGTTCTGGATTAAGGCTGATGAGTCGTTTTAAATCTTTTCTTAGGACTGCTTTGCTTTGCAAAGGCACTCCATAAATAAGATCGAGATTAAGATTATGAAAGCCCATTTGTCGTGCCTGACTTACTACTTTTTCGACATCGCGAAAGCTGTGTTGGCGATTTAGACTTTTCAAGATGGCATCATCGGTTGACTGCACACCGATTGAAAGACGGTTGACACCATACTTTTTTAGTAAAGTTAGTTTTTCAAAATCGATGTTTTCGACATTTACTTCAAAAGTGAACTCACCACCTTGATTAATCAAAGGGCTGATTTTATCTAAGAGCTTTTTCAAAAGTTCGATACTTAAAGAGCTCGGAGTGCCACCACCGACATAGATAGTGTCAACTTTATCAATCTGATACGAATCAATTTCCTCAAGCAAATTGTCAAGATAAGAAAAAGCCATTTTCTCGTCATAGAGCATTTTGGTGAAATCGCAGTAATGACAAAGATGATGGCAGAAAGGAATATGAACGTATAAGGCGTTATTTTTTGTTTTCGTCCTGATCGGACTCAGGTGTTTGTTCATTTTTTGCTTTGAGCATTTCTTCTTTAATCTTCTCATCTTCAATTGGTTCGAGGACGCGGTTTAATTCTTCTTCGATTGCTTTTTCTTCATCGATAGGTTTATCATCTTTGCTTTGCAAACCCTTGATGTGTTTCTTGGCAAAAATTACGCCAAGGACGACTAAACCGAAAAAGGCGAGCAAAGAAAAGAGAATAACTGGCGTCTCCCAGCCAGTGCTAGCTAAGTTGATTGTTAATGTGTTCATTGTTGAGCCTCTTTATTTTTTAATGGGGGTATAAACGAATTTGTTTTTGACATTCTCACGACGATAATAACCGAGTTGGGCTAAATTGTCCATTGAAGTTCTCGCCGTTTCATAAACGACATCCATCTCTTTTTTAAACATGGCAATCGTGTAGTATTTTCCTAAGGTGCGATGACGAGCATAGAATTCGGCTTGTTTGGGGCGCAACAAAGGATTTGATTCAAGTAAGTTTTTAACAACACTTTTTACATCTTCTTCCATAGGAAGCGTCGCGGGTTGAGGAACGACGACCAGCTCAGGCTTTGCTTCTTGAACGACCGGAGATGCTTTTACGACTTGTTCTACTTTCTTCTCGACTGGTTTTTCGACTGGCTTTTCACTGACAATTGGTTTTGAGCTAGGAAGATCGTTTTCAAGAGCTCGATATTCTTTCTTAACTGCTTTCATCTTCACTTGAGTAACTAAGTCAAGAAAGGATTGAACTTCATTCATCATGACGTCAATGATAGCTACTAATGCATAAGTTAAGTCGTTTGTTTTTTGAACTTCTAAAAAGATTTTACGGAAGTTTTCATTGCGCATGACAAGAAGGGACTCCATTGGTAAAAAGGCACTAACTTCGCCAATATCATTATGGGAAAGGATGCTTTTGCAAAGCAAAATCGAAATCTCTTCGTTTTGTGTTTCAAAAGGCTTTACATATTCAACAAAATAATAAGCGGCCACTACTTTTACGACAAAACTGATTTCACTGTTGTTGATGAAATCTAACAAGTCATTCATCAAGAATTCAATCGTGGCAGCTGGCGCAAAGTCATATTCACGACCAATTACTGTTTGATAGGGACGAGCATAGTCTTTTTCGCGATAGAAACTCACTAATTCGTTTTCACCTTTGATGCGAGATAAAAAATCAGCGAGAAAGTTTTCATCAATCGGATCATGATGAAACTCCTCGAAATGTTTCAATGTCTTATAGTAATCAGAAAGGCTTTCATGAGCCGAGTTAAAATTCTGACCAGTGACAATGGCGTTTAAATCAATGTCAGTGGCAACAAGATTATTTTTCTGAGCAAGGTAAGATAAGATCTTAAGGTAACCTTCCTTGACAATTGCTTTTCTTTCAGGAGCATCTTTTTCCAATTGACTATACTGACTCATCGCCCGCGTCAATTTACGTTCGAGGCTAGTAATTTTGTCGGTAATGTTGGGGGTAAAGGTAACGCGCAGTGGGCGTTTTGCGATGTCACGAAGCGACAAAATGCGACTGAACCGGCTTCGGTATTCTTCGATATTGCGCCAGATGGAATCGATTAAACTAGTGTTCAAAGCGCGCATCACATCAGTGCGAGTCGCATACGCTTCATCAGTAAAGCGAATAGATAAATCTTGATTTGCCATAATAAAGTCCTCGCTTACATGATATTAAATGAACAAAAAACGGTCAAGTAAATTAACTAAATATCTACTAAACTTATGCTAAATTATTCATCATCTATAGATAATATCGTCATAAATGCTTGCTGAGGGACCTCGACATTACCGATCGTCTTCATTCTTTTTTTACCTTCTTTTTGCTTATCAAGAAGTTTTCTTTTGCGGCTAATATCACCGCCATAGCATTTGGCTAAGACGTCTTTGCGTACCGCTTTCACATCCGCGCGAGCAATGACTTTTCCATTAATTGCGGCCTGAACAGGAATTTCAAATTGTTGACGAGGAATAATACTTTTTAGTTTTCTGACAATTGAATTGCCACGACTATATGCTGAACTACGATGAATAATGCTTGATAAAGCATCGACGACATTTCCATTCAGCAATATATCCATTTTGACAAGTTTAGATTCTTTATAATCGCTCAGGTTGTAATCAAATGAAGCATAACCCTTAGTAAAGCTTTTCAATTTGTCAAAGAAATTATAAATAATTTCCAATAGAGGTAATTCGTAGTTTAAAATCATTCTCGTGTCATCAAAGTATTCTAAGTCGACATAAATGCCGCGTTTTTCCTGACAAAGTTCCATGATTGGTCCGATGTATTCTTTCGGTGTCATTATCGCCGCTTTGACATATGGTTCTTCAATCGAAGCGATTAAAGTCGGTTCCGGAAGCTTTGAGGGGTTATCAAGGGTGATGGTCGAGCCATCGGTCATGTTAATGTGATAAACGACGCTAGGGGCCGTTAAAATAAGATTTAGACCATATTCACGTTCGAGGCGTTCTTGAATGACATCCATATGAAGTAGTCCTAAGAATCCGCAACGGAAACCAAAGCCCAATGCCTGAGAAGTTTCTGGCTCAAATATTAATGATGAATCATTAAGACTTAATTTTTCTAAAGCATCTTTTAAATCGAGATACATTTTGCTATCGACAGGGTAAAGTCCGCAATAGACCATCGGATTGATGCGCCGATAACCAGGCAACGCTTCCTTTGCTGGCTTTTCAACCGTCGTAATCGTATCACCGGGGAATATATCTTTAATATCTTTAATTTGAGCGGCTATATATCCGACTTGACCAGTTTTTAGAAGGTCAGTTTTCACTTCGTGAGGAGCATGAATTCCTACTTCGGTCACAAGATATTCCTTAGCGTTAGCCATTAAACGAATGCGATCGCCGACTTTAACTTGCCCATTTTTGATGCGAATAAGAGCGATGACACCGCGATATGAATCATAATATGAATCAAAAATAAGAGCTTGAAGAGGAGCATCGTTATCTCCTAAAGGAGCGGGAATATATTTAACAATTGCTTCCAAGACATCTTCAACCCCTGAGCCTGTCTTGGCCGAGATTAGTAAAGCGTCTTCGACGGGAATGCCGATGCGATTTTTGATTTCGTCGAGGGCGACCTCTGGCATCGCGCTAGGTAAATCGATTTTGTTTATGACGGGTACGATAGTTAAATCATTATCAACCGCGAGATAAACATTCGCTAAGGTTTGCGCTTCAACGCCTTGCGTGGCATCAACAACCAATAGGCATCCTTCGCACGCTGCTAAAGAACGCGATACTTCGTATGTAAAGTCAACATGCCCAGGAGTATCGATTAAATTAAAGTCGTATGTCACGCCATCTTTAGCCTTATATTTTAAGGAAACGGCATTTAACTTAATTGTTATGCCTCGCTCACGCTCAAGATCCATGTTATCGAGTAATTGTTCTTTCATCTGTCTTTTTTCGATTGTCTTAGTTAATTCTAAAATACGATCGGCCAACGTTGATTTTCCGTGGTCGATATGGGCGATAATTGAGAAGTTGCGAATGTTTCTTTGATTGTAAGACATAATTTCTCTTCCGTGATATTATAGCAAGAAGTTATAAAACTTCATGCTTTTTTCCAAAAAGATTCAATACTTAAAAGCATGTCTTCCGGAGAAATTACTACATCGTAGTGCGACCACTCATGTTTAAACAAATCGCGATAACGCGTATTTAAAAAGCGGTCATCGATTAAAAGAGCCATTCCTCGATCTTTTTCGCTACGAATAACGCGTCCTACCGCTTGCATAACACGGTTCATACCAGGATTAACATAGGCGTACTCATAGCCTCGCTGTCCCAATTTATCAAAATAGTCGCGAATTAAATCACGTTCAAATCCGATTTGCGGAAGACCAACACCGATAACAGCTACTCCGATTAAACGATCATCGATTAAATCGATACCTTCGCCAAAAACGCCTCCGACAACGACGATACCAATTGTTGTTTTTGTCGGATTACTTGTAAATTTAGCTAAAAATTTATCCTTGTCCGTATCAGTCATTTCACGGTTTTGAATATAAATATCGTAATCTTGATTAAAGTTTAGAACATTTACTAATTCATTTAGATAAGCGTGGCTCGGGGCGTAAATTAAATAATTGCCCATCTTGTGCGAGACGAACGATTCAATATATTGAGCGACAAGTTTATAAGTGTCAGCGCGGTTTTTATACTTTACAGAAACAGTCGGCGCAATCATTAACAATAAATTACTTGCCTCAAAAGGTGAGGGCAAAAGTAAAACGGGGTCATCTTTGTTTCCGCCGATAACATCAACGTAATAATCATGTGGCGATAAAGTGGCAGAAAATAGTATTCTTCCTCTTACTTGGGCCAAACTCTTACGAAGATGGCGGCTGGGATCAAGACAAAAAATACTGATTCTTGCGATATCATCACCACTTTTTGTTACATAGATAGTAAAACTATCATCGATAAATTCTGCAATTTTTAAAAAGCGATTTACATCTAAGAAAAATTGACGAAAGTGCTCATCGACATATTCGTGATGATTGCGATTAATGTCTTGAGCCGCTAATAAATAAGCTTCTAGTGCGCGAATCGTTTTCGCATCTAGGCTCTCGATAATGGTTTCTTGCTCATTATTTGAATCTTTAATTTCTTTAAATAGTTTTGCGATGCGCTTACTGGCATTTTTCATCTTCTTGTGTTCAAGGCGACGAATCGCTTTGCGAGCCCGTTCAAAAGCCAGCGAATCAAGTGAGGCGCTATACATATCGCGGCCCCGATCAACAAGGTTATGGGCTTCATCAACAAGGACAAGCATCCGCGAGGCATCATTATCAAAGTAACGGCGAAAATAAACAAGGGGATCAAATAAATAGTTATAATCGCAAATAATGACATCGACATAGAGTGATAAATCAAGTTGCAATTCAAATGGGCAAATATGATGTGCCGCGGCAATTCGTGATATTCTTCCAGGATCAAAGGCGTCATAGCGAGCCAGCGACTTGGTGAGCACTTCGCGAATCTTCGTATAATAGTCTTTGGCAAACGGGCATTCATCTGGATTACAGGCTTTGCCGACACAAAAGCAGATTTTGTCTTTGGCCGTTACGACGACTTCGCTGAGCTTCACTCCTTTTTCTTTCATGAGTTCGACAGCTTGAAGGGCCGCTTCTTTTCCTGAATTTTTGGCTGTAAGATAAAATATCTTATCGTTTTTGCCTTCACTAAATGAGCGAACAAAAGGGTACAAAGTCGAAATTGTCTTGCCAATTCCGGTTGGGGCTTCGACAAATAAGGACCCGCCATTTTTGGCAATCCCATAAGCATATTTTGCTAACTCGCGTTGACCCTTTCTAAAATTAAGAAAGGGAAAGTGTAGCTGGCCAGCTGTTTCGTTGCGCTTATCTAATCTCTTCAAAATCGTTAGATAAAAGGTGAGGTAAGTTCGAAGATAACTATCGACATCACGGCTTAGTTCTTCCTGAGTAAAAACATAGTTTTTAACCATTTTGTCATTTTTGGTCTGATGAATGTAAGTAAGACGAATACCAACTGTCTCTAGATTTTTTTCTAGGGCGTACATCAAGGCATAGCATTTTGCCTGGCCGACGTGCCAGGCTTCCTGCTCGCGATGATAATCTTCAAGGTCCACTACTGTCGATTTTATTTCATCAACAATCGCTAGATCATCATTGACGATAATGCCATCGGCTCGCCCTTCGAGAAAGATGGTAAAGTCATCGACATAAAACGTGGCGCCCAGCAAATACTCAGATAAGTAATTGCTTGATTGCTTACTTTGGTAAAAAGCGTGAATTCGCGTTCCCTCATTCATGGAGCTGCGATTAAAAATACGATTATCAATATCGCCAGTTCGCAAGACAAAATCAACTAGTTGATGAACGGAGAGTTTCAGCCGTTTGTCCATATTATTTTAAAATGGATCCAATCAGGTTCTTTTGACCATTAATAAAATCTTTATAATTAAGGCGCTTGCGTCCTTCTAACTGAACATCTAGCAAGGCAATCTGCCCATCACTTAATTGAACGATAATGCCGCCTTTAAGTGAGACGATTTCCCCGAGTTGACCAGTCATTTCGGACGAATCTTTTTTTGCTTTATAAATTTTTAACTTCTGCCCATTTAACAAAAGATGAGCGCCAGGTGTCTCGCTTAAGCCGCGAATGTAATTAACCATATCTTCACATCGTAGATTAATGTCAATTTTTTCATCTTCGGGCTTAATTTTGTTAGCGAATGTGACAAGACTTTCGTCCTGTGTTTCGCCAGGCAATTTTCCGTCTAAATATAATGGCAATTTGTCAATAACTAGCCTAGCGGCAACCTCGGCAAGTTTGCGAGATAAAGAAGAGAAATTATCATCATCTTCGATTAATATCGAAGCTTTCGCAAACATTTTGCCAGCATCCATTTTATCAATCATTTCCATCAACGTAATACCCGTCACTTTTTCTCCAGCCATAATGGCCCGTTGAATAGGGGCTGCTCCGCGATATTGAGGAAGAAGGGAGCCGTGCAAGTTTAAACAACCATAACGAGGAATATCAAGAAGACCTTGCGGAATAATTTGTCCGTAGGCAAAAGTTATAATCAAATCGGGTTTTAAAGTTTTAACAAATTCATAATCGAGGCGAATTTTTTCGGGTTGAAAAACAGCAATCCCATACTTTTCGGCAACGATCTTAGTCGGAACCTTGCTTAAAATCCCTTTACGACCAAGCGGCGAATCGCTTTGGGCGATTAAGCCGACAAAGTGATAACCATCATCAATCATTTTTTGTAAAACATAAGCCGCTATTTCCGGCGTTCCCATAAACACTAATCGGTAAGACTTTTTATTCATGAAAGCACCTCGCATCGTTTCGTTTGTTAAGTTCATACGAATAATATAATATTATAACATCTAAGGAGGTCATCACAATGATTTACAATCATATCACCGATTTAATCGGTAATACCCCACACTTAAAAATTGCCGCCCCTAATAATAATGATGTTTACGTTAAACTCGAAATGTTTAATCCTGGTGGTTCAGTCAAGGACCGCATCGCTTTAAACATGGTCAACGATTTGATTAAACGCAACATTCTTTCTAAAGAAAGCAAAGTAGTCGAAGCCACATCTGGTAATACTGGCATCGGCCTATCATTTGTTTTAGCAAGCAAAGGTATTCATCTAACGGCTGTCATGCCCGAAAACATGTCGAAAGAACGCATTGATTTATTTCGCGTTTTTGGAACAGAAATAATCTTAACCCCCGCTCCTCTTGGCATGTCGGGAGCAATTGCCAAAGCCAAAGAATTAGAACAACAAGGATATATTTATATTGATCAATTTTTAAACAAAGCCAATCCTGAAGCCCACATGATGACGACGGCTGAAGAAATAATGCGCGACTTTTCGAAATTGGATTATCTCGTCTTAGGAGTTGGCACCGGAGGAACATTAACCGGTCTAGCGCGTATCATTCGCAAAAAGTATCCAAACCTTAAAATTATCGCTGTCGAACCAGAAGAATCAAAAGTCCTCCAAGGTTTTCCGAAAGGACCTCATAAAATTCAAGGGATCGGCGCAGGTTTTGTCCCACCACTTCTTGAAACGGAAGAAGTCGATCGAATTATCGCGATTACGAGTGCCGACGCTATGCAAAAGGCTAAAGAATTAGCTCGCCAGGGATTATTCTTGGGAATTTCAAGCGCTGCTGCTATTTTGGCAACCGAAAGTATTGCCAAAGAGGTACAAAACGCTGTTATACTAACAGTGGCACCCGATGGTGGCGCAAAATACATCTCAACAGGCGCGTATGAATAAAAAAGAAAAACAAGAAGGTTATTATGCTTCGATAAAACGTCGCGATCCGGCAGCGCGAACTAATTTTCAAATCTTTTTTCTTTACCCTTCAGTTATCGCCATGCGCCATTTTCGCATCGCTCATTGGTTTTGGGCCAAACTCAAATGGAAATTCATGGCTGAGTGGATTATGGCTTGTGTTAAAAGGCGGACTGGAATTGAAATTCACCCTGCCGCACAAATTGGAC
>Ga0265295_1008363_pt1 | contig 11525 bp, 9 predicted proteins | sample Munlansysbiofilm_FD_192503 | JGI IMG/M metagenome (GOLD analysis project Ga0265295, IMG submission 192503) | Leachate microbial communities from a municipal landfill in Southern Ontario, Canada - Methane capture system biofilm | ecosystem: Engineered > Solid waste > Landfill > Unclassified ... | reverse complement strand
GGGATGCTGTTGCAGCTATTCTCATAGGAGCACTAACAGTCCAAGGGTTACAACCAGGCCCACTACTTTTCATTGACCACAAGGTCCTTGTCTATTCCATCTTTCTTGGTATGTTTGTTGCAAACGTGACCATGCTCATTCTTGGCCTATCTAGCTTGAAACTTTTTGTAAAAGTGCTTTCTGTCCCCAAGGCTATCTTGACTCCAATGATTTTCATCCTTTGTGTTGTAGGCTCATATGCTATAAACACTAGTTTTTTTGATGTGGGTGTTATGCTTGCTTTTGGAATACTTGGTTATTTCTTGCAGAAAGTAGATTTCTCGGTATCGCCTGCAGTACTAGGGCTGATCCTCGGCCCAATGGCAGAAGCTAATTTTAGAAGAGCCCTCTTAATGAGCGAAGGAAGTTTCTCCATTTTCTTTGAATCCATTATTGCTTGGGTTTTTGTTATCCTTATATTCTTTACTTTGGGAATGCCTTATATAACTAAGCAACTCAAGAAGAAGCGTCTGGCTAAAGTATAAAAATGTGATTTATCAACTAAAGTAGCAGAAGGCGACCCGTCGGGTCGCCTTCTTATATATGTATCAGACAAAGTCCTGCCTGTTATGCTACGGTTTTCGAGGAGAGCAGCCTTGCCATAAAGCGGCCAAGCGCCTTCCCGAAGTTTGCGTCATAGCTGATGACAGCTTCGTAGACACCGACTTCCCTTCCCTGCTCCAGACTTAGGTAGTAGAGGTGGTCACAGATCTCAAAGAACACATCGGCCCTTCTCCTTCCGGGAAAACTCATCTGAGTTGTCCAATTCTCCATCACCTGACTGATGGGCTGATAAATATTGCTCATCCAAGAGAAGGTCGCTTCATCCCAGGTAATATCAATTTTCAAATTCTTTCCTAAGAAGTATCTATGGCCTTCAATATGTGCCTCAAGTCTATTATAATCTGAATCAAGGAACATATCGGTATCCTTTATCAGAAAATTAATACTATCTCTTTTTGTATTGTTGTTGTCTTTCATGCTAATGCTCCTTTTCAAGTTCTTTAATCTATATGTCTATTATATCTATTTAATAAAACTTGTGCAACCTAACACACCTCTATGGTATATCATTGTTCCGTCCTTTATTTGTATTATACAGCGCTTTTTATTACATGGTACTACGATTTGTATATTCCTGTTACAGTTCTGTCTACAAAGAAAAGCCCTCTCTTCAATTTCTTGAAGAGAGGGCAGGAAACACTTGAAAGGAGACGAAACATTATTTCTTGTTGAATAGGGCACCTACTGCATCCCAGTCAACAACATCCCAAAAAGCTTTAACATAATCACCTCTAAGATTCTTATACTTGAGGTAGTACGCATGTTCCCACACATCGATGCCAAGAATCGGCTTGTCACCCTTCTTGTCCATCAGTGGGTTATCCTGGTTAGGATAGGAGGCGACTGTAAGCTTGCCATCCTTGTTGACGGAAAGGAAAGCCCACCCGGATCCGAAACGAGACAATGCAGCCTTGCTCATTGCATCCTTTAGGGATTCGAGGCTTCCAAAATCTTTTTTGATACTCTCATCCAACTTGCCTGTAGGCTTCTTTGCCCCATTAGGAGCAATGGTTGAGAAATACAGGTTGTGGTTGTAAAAGCCTCCCCCATTATTACGAACAGCTGTACGGAGATTCGTATCAGAGATGGAATCCAGATTACCAAGAATCTGTTCAATGGATTTGTTAGCAAGAGAAGAGTCCTTCTCTACGGCAGCATTTAAATTGTTAGTATAGCCTGCATGGTGTTTGGTGTAGTGTGTTTCCATGGTAAGTTTGTCAATGTGCGGCTCGAGCTTACCAAAGTCATATGGTAGTGAGTACTGTGAAAACATAATAAAACCTCCAGGTTTTTGTAATTCCTAGTTTAATACTAGGTTATTTATACTATACTAATAATCCCATTATATGGCAAGCCCTACAATGGTATCTTGCACAACAATATTGCTACCACGCTACTCGTATGGATCGAGAATCCCACAAATTCCCTATACCATCTTTACCTTTTTATAATTTTGGGATATTGTTCCACCGTTACAACACGCGCCAATAGCTCAGTTGGATAGAGCAACTGCCTTCTAAGCAGTAGGTCAGAGGTTCGAGACCTCTTTGGCGTAAAACAAACAAAGTACTACCTAGAAATAAGATACTAGCAAGATGGCTGGTATCTTTTCTTTTACCCAGTCAACAAGTCACCCTTGACTTACATCAAATTCTACATCAAAACTAGAGACCATGAGACATGAATACACTCTTTTCAAGCGCTACAAGGATGCCAAGAACAAGAAAGGCGTAGTTTGGTTCTTCTACTACTACGATGATGATGGAACGAGAAAACCTAAATCCACAGGCAAATCACTGAAGCATGAAGCCGTTGCCGTAGTGGAAAAGTTCCTCTCTCAGAATGACAGCAAAGACAGAACATTGAATGAGTATGCCAAGACGTTCTTTGTATGGGATGAATGTTTGTATATCAAACGTCAGCTGGCAAAGGGAAAGAGGTTTTCCAAGACCAATGCCACATTGAGAAGAAATCATCTGGACAACTACATCCTACCCCAATTCGGAAAGCGAAAACTTTCCTCATTGAATCGTGTGGAGATTGAGAATTGGCTCGTAGCATTGAAGAGCAAGAACACAGGAGAAGCTTTGTCCAACCAGACGAAGAATCATATTCTCTATGCATTTCGTACCATTCTCAGAGAAGCGGAGCGAGAAGGTATTATTCCCTACAACTGTCTATCGATTGTTGAGTCTCTAGCGGTTCAGCCGAAGACCAGAGATGTATTTTCCCAAGCAGAGCTACAAAAGCTGTTCCCGAGCGACCTCGAAGCGCTGACGAAGATTTGGAGGGAGAAAGAGTATGCATATTACTTTTTCATCCTGGCTACAACTGGAATGAGGAGAGGCGAAGCCAGAGCTTTGAAGTGGAAGCATGTAATCGAGGACAAGAAGCGAAATGGCTTATTGATTGAAGAATCCATCAAGAACGATGATTCCACTGGGAGCACCAAGACAGGAAAAAGCAGAGTTGTGGTATTGAGCCAGAGAGCAGAGGAGATTTTCTATGGGAGCAATGGCAGCAGACCAATCATGGGAAAGACGCTGCAGAACAGATTTCAGAAAGCTTTGGAGAATGCAAAAATAGAGATTAACGGAAGGAATCTGGTAATCCACAGTTTCAGACATACCTACAATACTCTTTTGAAGAATGTACTTCCCTTGGATATTCTGCAAGAGACTACAGGCCATAGTTTAGAGAGCATGACCGAGAGATACAACCACCCTTCTTTGAAGGATAGTTATAGCAGAATCTTAGAGCACGAGGATGCATTTGATGGGCTCTTCTGATTCACACAACCATTAATCATTCTTTCCGCTACACTCGGTGATTTTGGTAAGCAAGCTCACTCAAAATATACGTAGTAAAAGAAGAGAAGAGTTTAGAGAATTTTCTACCAGAGCCTTGGTTATTGAGCCAAGGTTTTGTCTTTATTAGAAGGACTCCAATGAGTCCTGAATATGCATAAACGGCGAGATATGGAGTAATAGATAAACCATATACTCCAATTGTCAACTTTTATTTCGATAGTCAATACTTATTACTTTGACATATTTGCACTTTGGGTACAATATTTTATCAATAGGCCTGTTTAGTTTGAATATATAATGAGAGGAAAAATCATGGAACAACAGAAAATTTTTTTTATCATGCCTTTTACTGATCATTTTTTTGAAGTATATGAAACCATAAAAAGAGAAAGTTCTAATGACTTCATTTTTTCTCACGCGGCTACTTCTGATAACCATCAAAGTATTATAAAAGATATTGTTAAATCAATTTGGGATGCTGATGTTATAATTGCAAATTTGACTGATTTAAATCCTAATGTTTTCTATGAACTTGGTATCGCTCATACATTAAATAAGAAAGTTATCATCATAACTGAGAATATTGATTCTCTGCCTTTTGATTTAAAAAGTTATAGGGCTATAGAATATGGAATGGAGTATGTAAAATTCGATAATTTAATCAAATCACTGAAATCTTCTCTTGAACGAGTATCTTCTAACTCAATTGCATTCAGCAATCCAGTGATTGATAATTTAAGACTTATGAATATAAACAACCTTTCTTTTATCATTGATTCAAAAGATGAGCCTATCTCTTTGATAGATTCTGATAAAGGTTTTTTAGATTTTTTGGCAGATATTCAAGATAATATGGATAGTTTCACTACGAATCTTACCAACATGGCAACTGATATGAATCAGATGACAGCTGACGTTTCAAATAGCGCAGACCAAATGTTAAGAATCCAGAAAAGCAAGACAGGCAACCAATCCAAACTAATTCAAGGTGAAGCAAAAAAAGTTGCTGGATATATCAAAACTTTTGACGAAAAGCTACAGAAATATAATGATTTTTATATCAACATTTGGGATAAAATTGAAAATGATATTTTAGGTCTCATAGATAATAAATATTCAGGTAATGATAATAATAAGCCAGAATTGATGAAGTTTTTGAAGTCTATTGTGCCTCTAAGAGAGGCCATTGATGGAAATTGTAAAACTATGGAAAATCTAAAATCTTCTCTTTCGAACATGCTCGGATTAGAAAAAACATTAACGCAATCAGTATCTATTCTAAAAATTGATTTGAAATCTTATATTAATATTATTCTTCAAATTGATTCATCTGTATGCCGAATAATTGAAAAGGGAAGCCTAGTTGTAGGGCCAATTGAAGCAGACTCTGAAGTTTGAAAGTATCTTACCTCTGCCCCTCTGGACTAGCTTTCTTCCTACACCAATTCTACATCAAATTTCCTAATACTCTCTAATATTGATGTAGAAACGCTGATAGTTCCTGATAAAACTACTTGCTTTATAATGCATGTATTTCTTTATTTATTAATATCTTATGATAATCTCTGATAACAGTTGATAAACCTAATTTTGGGCCTTCTAAGCAGTAGGTCGTAGGTTCGATTCCTACTTGGCGTAGTAGCAGCAAAACAACCACCATGACAAGTTTATTGGTGGTTGTTTTTATTTATCTCTTTTTGAAGAAGCGGGATCGGGTGTAACCCCCCCTATTCTCTTGACGCCTCCATTTCTTACCCATGCAATAAATTCATGAAAGTCCGATGGTTTCTTATTATAACTCTCCTAGTCCTTTGCATGGGATTTCTTAGTGCAAAGCAGGAAGTCACCATAACTTCGTCTTACATTACTGAACCTTTTTTGCAATTCAATTATGGCCCGCCACCTGTATTGGCAGGATACAACAGTGCAGACACAAAGATTTATCCCTCCAATTTGTGTGCTTTGTTAGGCACACTGACCTTGGAGACCGATGGTAACAACTTGTTCGATCCAGCGCTCATCCATATAAACGTAAGCACCAACACATACATTCAAGGCTACGTCAAGGATCCTGGTACCGGGCAGATTGTTTATGCAGATGCGATCCCAGTCACCCTAAGGGCAATATCAGTGACAAAGAAGGGGATCAGCTCTGTTATCGTAGAAAATGGCAGCATCGACCTTGTCCCAGACTCCAATGGAAATGTGCTGGGCAACGCTTCATCAATGCCCATCTATATCGTGATAATAGCCCCGGATATGGGATATAACTATTACATTCCTGGAGTCGTCTACTCCTTGGGTGAAAATAGCACCATCGGTTCTTTTGGTGTTTCCGCTGTAGGACAGGGACAAGAACCGTTTGTCGACATTCCCGTTGAAGTTGATCATAGTGGAGCCCCGACAACCGATGCCCCGTTCATTCCCGGGGCCACTGCCCCTGGAAGCGATTTGGATATTCCTTTTGGTGGTGGTGGATTTGAATTCGATCATTATTATGTATTTTCCATCATAAACAATCCGGCTGAGTTTTACATATACCAAGCCATCTCAGGAATACACCAAACCGTTGCAACAGCTCAACTGCAAGTCTTAGAAGCACAGCCCAGCACTGAGTATGGTGTGGAGATAGCCTTCTCCAGCAAAGATCCTACAGGGTTCAAACTGCACCTCAACGACGACCTCTCTGAATATGCTATTCCTTATCAGCTCTTCTATGGCCAAAACAACACTCCGATCCCACACGCTCAGTTTATCATTTGGGATGGGCTGATCTCCAGCACAAACACCAACGCTTCTGCCACTATGGAAAAAACCATAACAGTGCTTGTGAATGATGGCTCTGAAGTTTCGGGGGCCCCACAAGGTCATTACAGTGATACGGTAACGGTAAACATAATACCCTTGGATACCATACCCTAAACCTTATTGGGGAGTTTAAAACCGACTCATGATCCTCCTCCCCCCTATTTCCAACAGCCCTGTATCTACCTATCTCAAGGGTGTTTTTCCCTCTTGGCATCAAGACATTCAGGCGCGTAAAAATACGTTAGTCGCTTTGGTGCTATCTGGAGGATCGCCAAACAAAAACATCTTCCTAGCTGCAGTCACAGGGATGAATTCCACTTTATGGAAACACTACTGCTCCCTTAGGCCGATTTGTCTATATTTGCATCCTGTCACTTCTTTCAAGGAATCCCCACTATCCCGATAACCAAGTTTTCCCATGTTTCAAAACCATTGTCATGGTTGGGAACTTCGAGAAATGTAGCTGTCGATCGTATTTGATTTATTATAGCATGTCTCGTCTATTCTTTTACCATCCAATGTTTTATCAAATTAACCCGGGAATCTAAAGCCTGCAAAACCCTTGACAGTACCTGTAAAATATTCGATAGTCGCGAGTATGTCGTGAAGGCTCAGAGGACAAGTTTCTCTGTGATATCTATGCCTGAAACGAGCGGAGGGAATGGAAAAGATTGAAAGGTGTTGAAATTGCAGTAGAACAGGTCTCCAGGGCTTATGGAACTTTTAAGGCACTCGATGATGTGAGTGTCAAGATAAAGAAAGGTGAGTTCTTCTCCCTCTTGGGGCCATCTGGTTGTGGCAAGACCACACTTCTTCGGATTATTGCAGGGTTTGATTACCCCGATAATGGAACTGTTGAGTTCGATGGAAAGGACATCTTGCCGCTTCCTCCGGACAAACGCCAATCAAACACAGTCTTCCAGACCTATGCCCTCTTTCCCCATCTTACAGTCTATGAAAATGTCGCTTTCCCCCTACGCCTCAGGCGTGTGGAAGCAAGCGAAATCGATCGCAGGGTACGTGAGTATGTCCGCTTGGTCCAATTGGAAGAGCACATCGACAAGAAGCCATCCATGCTCAGTGGAGGCCAGAAACAACGTGTCGCCATCGCCAGGGCACTTATCAACGAACCCAGCGTACTGCTCCTTGACGAACCGTTGTCAGCACTCGATGCCAAGCTGAGGCAGAACCTGCTCATTGAGCTGGACGTAATCCATGACAAGGTGGGCATCACCTTCATCTATGTGACCCATGACCAGAGCGAAGCCCTCTCGGTCTCTGACCGGATTGCAGTCATGAACAAGGGTAAAATACTGCAGATAGGAACTCCCTACGAGATATATGAGGCACCCGCAACCCGTTTTGTGGCACAGTTCATCGGTGAGTCAAACGTCTTTCCTTGCAAGGTCCTCACCTGTGAGCCCTTTGAGGATGAGTATATGCTCACCGTAGACGTGCCGTCCCTCGGTGATGTGGTCACAGTTACCGACTATGATCCTTTGGAGATCGGATCTGAGGTGGACTTCACCGTAAGGCCTGAAAAGATCAGGATCACACCCAACCCTCCCAAGTCAACAAACAAGTATTTGAACACCTACAAAGGCGTGGTTGATGAGCCGGTTTACTCCGGCTTCCAGTCAAAATTCTACATTCGACTGGAGAATGAGCAGAAATCGATCATCAAGGTATTCAAGCAGCATACGGCCTTCCTTGACGACGGACCGGAAATTGAGTGGCGTGATGACGTCTATGTCAGCTGGACTGCTACAGACGGGTATCTGGTAAAGGTGACAGACCGATGAAGAAGATATTGAAGCCCAGGGAGCGTGAACAACTACTGGGTACAGCCTATGCCTTCCCCATGGGTATCTGGTTTACCCTCTTCTTTACGATCCCCCTTGCCATTATAATCCTCTACAGCTTCCTCAAGCGAGGACTGTATGGAGGGGTGGAGTGGGAGTTCACCTTTGATGCATATAAGCAGATGTTCAACCCCAGCTTTGCTAAAGTGGTGGTCCGTACCCTGTGGATCAGCATAGTTGCAACCTTGGCCAGCATCCTTATTGCCATACCCTGCGGATATGCCATGGCGAAAAGCAAACACCAGACATTCCTGCTCTTCCTCATCATCATACCATTCTGGACCAATTCGCTTATCCGCATATATGCGTGGATATCGATACTCGCTACAGAAGGTTTCATCAATACGCTTCTGATCAAGATGGGCATCCTCACGGAAGGGGTACAGCTTATCTACAACAACGGGGCTGTGGTACTGGTACTCATCTACATGTATCTTCCCTTTGCAATCTTGCCTCTATTCACCACCATAGACAAATTTGACTTCGCTCTCCTGGACGCGGCGCGCGACCTTGGTGCTACCAAGCTCCAGTCAATTGTAAAGGTCATGTTTCCCAATATCAAAAGCGGCCTCAGTACAGCCTTCATCTTTACCTTCATACCCATTTTCGGCGCCTATACAGTCCCCTTACTCGTCGGAGGAAAGGATTCAACCATGATAGGAAACATCATCGTTGACCAGGTTTCCAAGACCCGTAACTGGCCCTTGGCCTCGGCCTTCTCCATGGTGCTTACCCTCATATCCCTGGTTGGTGTCTTCTGGATGCTCTATAACGGCAAACGGGAACAACAGCAGACAAAAAAAACCTCCCAGCAGTCCCTGGAACAGAGCATACGCAAGCACCACTCTCGCAAGGGGGCAGCCAAATGAACAAGCACCGATACAACAAGCGCTCCAAGTTCACCTTCTCAAACAGCATGCTCTACCTGACCATCATCTTCCTGTTCGTGCCTCTCTTCGTAGTTGTCTTCTTCTCTTTCAACAACTCCAAGGGGATGGAGTGGAGCCATGCCTCCCTGATTTGGTACAAGAAGCTGGTCTTTGAAAGCCCCTCACTGTGGACAGCGTTCAGGAACAGCCTCATCATTGCCCTGACCAGCAGCATCACTGCCACCTTCCTGGGTTCCCTGGCTGCCATCGGCATCAAATGGTACCGGTTCAAGGGGAAAAACTACATCACCACCATAAGCTATCTCCCTATGGTACTTCCTGAGGTCATCATAGGTATCTCGATGCTCATCTTCTTCTCGGCTGTGAAGGTGCGCCTCGGCATGTTCACCATCTTTGCGGCTCATACGACCTTCAACCTCCCGTTTGTCTTCATGATGGTCTCTGCCCGCCTCGATGAGTTCGATTACTCGACAGTGGAAGCCGCCCGTGACCTCGGGGCAAACGAGGCGCAGACCCTACGTAAGGTAATCATCCCCACCATCATCCCGGGGATACTTTCCGGATTCCTGATGTGCATAACCATGTCCCTCGAGGACTTTGTCATCACATTCTTTGTTTCTGGACCCGGATCGGGGACCCTCCCCCTCTATGTCTACTCGATGATCCGCTATGGCGTATCTCCGGTTATCAATGCACTGACTTTTGTCATGATATTGGGTACTATGGTCATAGCCTTTACCTTTAGACGATTTCTTAAAACTGTGGCTGCAAGCAGCTAAGATTCGGAGGCAACACTACTTTCAGGAGGTGCGCTTTGCACAAGTTTTCCAAACTCTTCATCATCAGCCTTGTGGCTATCACAATTTTTATATTTACAGGTTGTCAGAAAGACTCTGATAGGAGTGGCAAGCTCTACCTCTACAACTGGACCTACTATACACCCGACTCCCTAGTAGCTAAATTTGAAAAGGAGACGGGTATAAAGGTCGTTATCGACAACTTCGCCTCCAATGAGGAGATGTTTGCCAAAGTGATGGCCGGTGGAAACAAAGGCTATGACATCATTTTCCCCTCCTCTGACTACACCTCCATCATGATCAAGCTGGACAAGGTTGAAAAGCTCGACCACAGCAAGCTACCCAACCTAAAGTATGTCAGCCCGATAATCAAGGAGAAAGCTTCCTATGACCCTGACATGGATTATTCGGTACCCTACTTCATGGGTTCAAGCGGAATAGCGGTCAACAAGGAAAAGGCACCTGCAGACTATAAGCGCGACTGGTCCATCTTCGGCGACAAGCGCATGGCTGGAAAAATGTCCATGCTAGATGATATGCGTGAAGTGATGGCGGCAGGTCTGAAGCATCTTGGATACAACGCCAACACTACCAACGAACAAGAACTGCAGGAAGCGACAGACCTCATAATCAACGAGTGGAAACCCAACCTCGTGAAGTTCGACTCCGAATCTTTCGGCAAGGCCTTCAGTCAAGGTGAATTCTGGGTCTCCCACAGCTATCCTGAAAACATTTTCGCCGAGATACCCAAAAAGAATTGGGACAACATCGATTTCTTCATCCCCGAAGAAGGGGGCATGATGTATATCGACAACATGGTAATTCCCAAGGGGGCTGCGAACAGTGAGGCTGCGCATGCGTTCATCAACTTTATGCATGACCCCGAGAACCACGCCGAATTCCTTGACGAGTTCGGTTTCCCCCCTACCACCAATACAGGTGCCGCCAAGCATATGGACAGCGACACGTATTTCTTCACTTCTGAGGATATGAAAAACTCCGACAACCTCGATGATCTCGGCTCCGATCTGGAGAAATACAACGTCTTATGGCAGTCAATTAGGTACGTACCGTAAACAAACTGCATAAATATGCATAAAATGCACAATTAATGCAAACAATCTCTTGCTATCATGATTTGTTCTAGGTACTCTAGAACAAATCCTCATATAAGAGAGTTGCAATGAACAGTTATCAGCTAATTACCTCCCTGGCCTTCGCGTTATATCTGGGCCTCATGTTGAGCATCGGATTTGTTACCTACAAGAAAACACACAGCACCAGTGACTTCTTCCTTGGGAGCCGATCGGTCGGCCCCTGGTTCACTGCCCTCAGCGCAGAAGCCTCCGACATGTCCGGCTGGCTTCTGATGGGTCTTCCAGGTGTGGCATATTTTACAGGACTTCAGGAAGCCTTCTGGACAGCAGCAGGCCTTCTGATCGGTACCTACCTGAACTGGCTCTTCGTAGCCAAACGGATGCGAAAGTATACGATCCATGCGAAGAACTCCATTACAATCCCAGAGTTCTTTGCCAACCGTTTCCATGACAAGACAAAAGTCCTGCAGACCATCAGCTCGATCCTTATCCTGATCTTCTTCGTAGTCTACACAGCAAGCGGGTTCCTTGCGAGCGCAAAGCTATTCAACACTGTTTTCGGCATGAACTATTACATAGCTCTCTTCCTTGGCGTAGCGGTAATACTCGGCTACACCTTGCTAGGAGGCTATCTCGCCGTAGTAGCGACAGACTTCTT
>Ga0265295_1008360_pt1 | contig 11526 bp, 20 predicted proteins | sample Munlansysbiofilm_FD_192503 | JGI IMG/M metagenome (GOLD analysis project Ga0265295, IMG submission 192503) | Leachate microbial communities from a municipal landfill in Southern Ontario, Canada - Methane capture system biofilm | ecosystem: Engineered > Solid waste > Landfill > Unclassified ... | reverse complement strand
GGCGTTATCTTAGCTAATACATATCATCTCCACCTTCGCCCCGGAGAAGAAATCGTTAGTAAGGCTGGTGGAATCCATAAATTTATGAATTATGACGGTCCGATTCTAACTGACTCTGGCGGTTTTCAAGTCTTTTCTTTAATGGATAACCGCAAGATTAGTGAAGAAGGCGTCGTCTTTAAAAGTCATCTCGACGGTTCAAAACTTGAATTTACTCCAGAAAAAGTAATTGCTATTCAAGAAAAAATTGGGGCCGACATTATTATGTCGTTTGATGAATGTATGCCTTATCCTGTCGAACATGAGTATGCTAAAAAAAGTGTGGAACGGACTTTGCGGTGGGCCAAGCGAGGCAAAGGAGCTCAAACACGAATCGACCAAGCCTTATTTGGCATCGTTCAAGGCAGTGACTATGAAGATCTTCGTCAATTTTCGGCCACTGAATTAGTCAAAATTGATTTCCCTGGTTATTCAATCGGTGGAACTTCAATTGGGGAGCCCAAAGACGTCTTTATCAAAATGGTAGATCAATCAGTTAAATATTTGCCAGCGAATAAACCGCGATATTTAATGGGGGTTGGTTCAATTGACTTTTTGCTTGAAGGCATCGAACGGGGCGTCGATATGTTCGATTGCGTTCTGCCAACACGAATTGCCCGTCATGGAGCCTTGATGACATCAATTGGCAGAGTTAATATCCGCGATGCAAAATATAAAGAAGATTTCTCGCCCTTAGATCCTAATTGCGATTGCTATACTTGCAAGAATTATACAAAAGCCTATCTTCGCCATCTTTATGTCAGCGAAGAAACTTTTGGAAAAAGACTCCTATCAATCCATAATGTTCGCTTCCTCATCTCTTTGATGGAAAAAGCCCGCCAAGCTATTCAAGAAGATCGGTTTGGTGATTTTAAAAATGAAGTCTATCGCTCCTTTGGGAACAAAAAAGGTTTTTAATGGATATAAATCTTTTTGATTTTATTTTACCTGAGCATTTAATTGCTCAATCTCCATCACCAATTCGCGATGAATCGCGAATGATAAGCGTGGATCGCTTTAACCAAACCTTTAAGGATGAACATTTCTTCGATATTTTGAAATACCTTAAACTGGGTGATGTTTTAGTGCGAAACAACACAAAAGTTTTGCCGGCTCGCCTATTTGGAATAAAGGATGGAACTGGTGCCCATGTCGAAGTTTTATTGCTTCGTGAATTAGAAAAAGATTTATGGGAATGTTTAGCTGGTAATGCCAAAGCGATAAAAAAAGACACGATTATTAATTTTAAAGAAAGTGTTTTAAAGGCGGAATGCGTCGAGGTAAAAGATGAAGGAATTCGTCATATGCGCTTTATATACGATGGAGTCTTTCTAGAAGCTTTAGAAAAAGTTGGCTTGATGCCTTTACCACCTTATATTAAAAAGCAATGCGAAGATAATAGCCGTTATCAAACAGTGTACGCCGAACGTCTTGGCAGTAGTGCTGCTCCGACGGCGGGTTTTCATTTTACTCCGGAATTACTAGCAAAAATCAAGCAAATCGGCGTTGAAATCATTGATATTACATTACATATTGGTCTTGGAACCTTTCGTCCAGTTAAAGTAAAAGACACCAAGGATCACGTCATGCATAGTGAGTATTTTGAAGTATCCGCAAACGCTAGCGAAACACTGAATAAAGCCAAAAAAGAAGGACATAGAATTATTGCGGTTGGCACGACTTCAACAAGAACGCTTGAGGCCATTTATCACAAATATGGCAAGTTCGTTGCTTGTAAAGAAGCGACGGATATTTTTATTAGTCCTGGTTATAAATTTGTAGCAATCGATGCTCTAATTACCAATTTTCATCTTCCGAAATCAACTTTGATTATGCTTGTTTCGGCTTTTCTCGGCCGCGAATTTACTTTGCAAATTTATGACCATGCGATAAAGGAGAAGTATCGGTTCTTTAGTTTTGGAGACGCAATGTTTATTTATGGAAAACAAAAAGAATTACTATCTTAAATCGATTGAAGAAATCGGAAAACTTGAAAGCAAAGGTCCTAAACCGACTCTTTTACTGCATTCATGCTGCGCACCGTGCTCAACTTATACATTACTATTTTTGTGTCCTCATTTTGATGTCAGTGTCTACTATAATAACTCAAATATTTATCCAGAAAGTGAATTTCAAAAGCGCCTGAATGAATTAAAGAAATTCTTAGATGATTTTGAAAAAAAAGAAGGTTTTAAAGTATCTCTTGTGACGCCATCTTATGATAATGATCAATATAATATCGATTTAGAACCTTTTGCTCATTTACCGGAAGGGTCGACGCGCTGCTTTATTTGTTATGAAAAGCGAATGGATCAGGCTTATGCTTTTGCAAGCGATAATGGCTTCAACTATTTCGCGACAGCTATGACGATTTCCCGTCAAAAAAATTCGCAAATCTTAAATGCAATTGGCGAGAAGCTATCGAAGCTATATCCCAACACAAAATACTTCTATAGTGACTTCAAGAAGAACAAGGGAATTGATATTGCCAAAGATATGCGTGATGAGTATGGTCTTTACCAGCAAACTTATTGCGGCTGTAAATACACGTTTTTAAAGAAAAAATAGCTACTTATTGATGTCTTTTGATGTCCTTGGGATGATTCGATTACTCCATTTCTTAATTTGTTGACCATGCAAATAAATCACATCTTTTTGATTTTCTTAAAGAATAAATAGTATTTATGCTTGACTCGAACACGCACACAGGGGTAGTATATAAAACGTTGGCGTCTGCGTTGACATGCGAGGTTGCCGATACACCCACAGGCGTTGTCATGAATGGGTATCGGGTAATTCGTACAGAGCAAGATTCCACAGCCTGGAAACACAAGGAGGAAAGTTCATGGCTAAAACCAAAGTTATTAGGGTTCGCCTCAAAGCTTACGATCATAAGATACTTGATCTAAGCGTCGAGAAAATTCTCGAAGCAGCGAATAAAACCGGTGCCGGTGTCGTTGGCCCCGTTCCGCTACCCACGGAAAAACAAGTCTTCACGATTCTTCGCGCCGTCCACAAATACAAGGATGCTCGCGAACAATTCGAAATTAGGACACACAAACGACTGATCGATATTACTAACCCAACCAAGGAAACAGTTGACACCCTACGTCGGCTCGACTTGCCAAGCGGTGTAGATATCGACATCAAATTATAAAGGAGGTAAGACTGATGAAATCAATCATTGGACGTAAAATGGGCATGACGCAAGTCTTTGCTGAAGACGGCACCATGTACGCAGTCACCGTCATTGAAGTCTTACCAAACGTTGTCACCCAACTTAAGACGGCCGACAAAGATGGCTATGTAGCTGTGCAAGTCGGTTACGAAGAAAAGCGTGAATCACGCGCTAACAAATGTGAAAAAGGACACTTTGCAAAAGCTAATGTGACTCCTAAGAAACATTTGGCTGAAATTAAGGGCGACGAACTGGCTTCTTACAAAGTCGGAGACGCAATTGCCGCTGATTTATTTAAAGCGGGAGAAATTGTCGATGTCATCGGCGTGTCTAAGGGCAGAGGCTTCCTCGGCTCCATTCAACGCTATGGACATAAAATTGGACCTAAGGGTCACGGCTCTGGTTATCACAGAGGTTTGGGCTCAATGGCGATGAATGGCCGTCCCAACAACCGTGTTCTTCCTGGAAAGAAGATGGCTGGTCACCACGGAAACGAAAGTGCCACCATTCTTAATCTCTTGGTCGTTAAAGTCGACGCCGAGAAAAATTACATCTTAGTTAAAGGATCAATACCTGGTCCGAAAAAGGCGCTTGTCACGATTCGCAGCGCCGTCAAAGTACAACTTGGCCAAAAGCAAATCGTTAAAGACTTAATTAATCGCATACCCGCGGTTGAGGAAGTAAAAGAAGAAGTCGCTCCGGTTGCTGCTGTAGTTAATGAAGCGCCGGTAGTTGAAGAAGCGAAAGGAGAATAATCATGGCTGAAGTTAAAAAAGTCAGTGTCCCAGTTTACAACCAACTGGGTGAGAAAGTCTCCACCGTTTCCTTAAAAGGTGAAGTCTTCGATGTCGAAGTTAATAAAACCGCGATGTTTGATGCCGTCAACGTCTATCGTGCAAACATGCGTCAAGCAACTTCAAAAACCAAAAAGCGCGATGAAGTATCAGGCGGTGGCAAAAAACCCTGGCGCCAAAAAGGCACAGGACGGGCCCGGGCTGGTAGCTCACGCTCGCCCATCTGGGTTGGAGGCGGTGTTGCCTTTGGTCCAACCGGCGAACAAAATTACACCCTACAACAAAACAAAAAAGAACATCGTCTCGCGCTTAAGTCAGCGTTAACCCTCAAAGTCAAAGACGGCCTCAAAGTCGTCGATAACCTCGAGTTAAAAGAGATTAAGACAAAATCATTCATTGATATCGTCAAAGCTCTTAAAGCCGAAGGCCGAATCCTCGTCGTCTTAATAGAAGTCGAAGAAAACCTCGCCCTTAGCGCTCGCAACTTGACCAACGTGACGATTACCGTTCCAACAAACGTATCCGTCTATGATTTGTTAAATAATCAATCGGTGATTATGAGCAAAGCAGCGGTCAAAGCTCTCGAGGAGGTGCTCATCTAATGGCTACAAAGAAAAAACCAGAAGCGAAGAAAGTCGAAAAGCGGTTCGCAAGAGCAACTTTACAAGACTTCGATACAATTCTTCGCCCCGTCATCACTGAAAAGACGATGGCGCTCATGCAAGAGCAAAATCAGGCGACCTTCAGAGTTGCCCCCAATGCTAATCGCACACAAATTAAGTTAGCCTTCGAACGCGTGTTCGGAGTCAAAGCTACGGAAGTTCGTATTCTAAACGTTCTTCCCAAAAGTACCCGTCGGGGTGGCCGCTATGAAGGCAAAATCTCCGGGTATAAGAAAGCGATCGTTACTGTCGCCGAAGGCGAAGCACTCGATCTCTTCAAGGAATAGCCCTCGTGGCTCATTATAGGAGAAATTAAATGTCAATCAGAAGTTATAAACCGACGACACCAAGCCGTCGTAACATGACGAACTCGACGTTTGAAGAAATCACTAAAAGCACTCCTGAAAAAAGTCTCGTTACAAAATTAACGAAGACCGGCGGAAGAAATAACCAAGGTGTTATTACCACGCGTCACATCGGTGGAGGCCATAAGCGCAAATACCGCATAATCGATTTCAAGAGAAACAAAGATGATATCGTCGCCATCGTCAAAGCTGTTGAATATGATCCTAATCGTAACGCCAACATCTGCCTTGTCAGTTATCTAGACGGCGAGAAAAGATACATTCTGGCACCCAAAGACTTAAAAGTTGGCGATCGCATCGTCTCAAACAAAGTCGCCGACATTCAAATCGGTAACGCCATGGAACTTGGTAACATTCCCGAAGGTAGCGTCGTTCACAACGTTGAACTAAGTCCCGGAAAAGGTGGACAACTATGTCGCGCCGCGGGTACGAGCGCTCAAGTTCTAGGTAAAGAAGGCAAATATGTCATCGTTCGTCTCGCTAGTAGCGAAATGCGTAAGATATTACAAACCTGCCGTGCCACGATTGGAAGTGTTGGAAACGAAGACTATGCTCTCATCAATAAAGGCAAAGCTGGCAAAACCCGCTGGCAAGGCACCCGTCCAACCGTCCGCGGTTCAGCCATGAATCCGGTCGATCACCCGCATGGTGGTGGTGAAGGTAAATCACCAGTTGGCCGTGACGCACCGCGTACCCCGTGGGGTAAACGCGCTCTCGGCGTTAGAACAAGAAAATCCAAGAAAGCATCGACCAGACTCATCGTCAGACGTCGCAATGCTAAATAGAAGCGAAAGGAGTAATCAATTATGGCACGTAGTTTGAAAAAAGGACCGTTCTGTGACGCTCACTTACTTAAAAAGGTGCGCAAGCTTAACGAAGCCAATCGGAAAGAAATTATTAAGACGTGGTCACGTCGCAGCATGATCTTTCCAGAGTTCATTGAACACACTTTCGCCGTTTATAACGGTCGTGAACACATCACTGTGTACGTCACCGAAGATATGGTTGGTCATAAGTTAGGCGAATTCGCCCCGACCAGAACCTATCGCGGTCACACCGGTCACACCGCCGAAGACAAAGCAGCTTCGGCATCGAAATAAGGAGGACCTATGGCAGAAAAGAAACCAGTTTCCCGCAAAAAAGCCGTTAAACCGGCTAAAGTCGAGGAAAAACCCGCTGCTCCGGAAAAACCAAAAGTTACCGAAGCCCGCGCCATCGCCTATGATGTCCGCCTCACTCCGCGTAAGGCTCGTATGGTCATCGACTTAGTTCGTGGCAAAGACCTCAACGTTGCTCTTGGCATCCTTACCAACATCAATCGTTCCGCGTCACCTGCCATTGCTAAAGTCGTTAAAAGTGCGGCCGCCAATGCCATCAACAACTTCGCGATGGATGAAAGTAAACTTTACATTCATACCATCTATGCTAATGATGGTCTGAGAATGAAAAGATACATGCCGCGCGCTAAAGGTTCGTCGTCAAGCATTATTAAAAGAACGTGTCACATTTATGTGACCGTCAAGAGTAGATAGGAGTAATACATGGGACAAAAAGTAAATCCAATTGGATTACGTGTCGGCATTTACAAGGATTGGAATTCTCGTTGGTACGCCGATCGTAAAGAATATGCCATCTTTTTAGAAGAAGACATGGTTATCCGTCAATATCTTGAAAAGAACCTTAAAGTCGCTCTTCTCTCGCACATTGAGATTGAAAGAGCTAAAACCGACAAAGGACACACTGTCAAAATTCTATGTTTCGTCGCCCGTCCGGGCGTCGTCATTGGACAAGACGGTGCCAATGTCAATCGCATCAAAAAAGAACTCAGCAAGAAAATTAAAACTCAAAACATTAATCTCGAAGTCGTTAATGTAACGAGTCCTGATCTCGACGCTAATCTCGTCGCGCAATGGATTGCCACTGAGTTAGAAAATCGCGCTTCATTTAGGACCGCGCAGAAAAAAGCCATTCAAAGAGTCCGCAAGGCCGGCGGCAAAGGTATCAAAACCGAAGTCTCGGGTCGTCTCGGCGGAAACGATATCGCTCGCAGCGAAGGTTATAAAGAAGGAATTATCCCTCTTCACACCTTACGCAGTGATATTGATTATGCGCACACGGAAGCGCACACCACTTATGGTCGTCTAGGCGTTAAAGTTTGGATTTGCCGTGGTGAGATTCTTCCTAAAGAGAAGAAAATACAAACGGAAGGAGAATAACATCAATGCTACAACCGAAAAGAGTGAAATATCGGCGTCCGCACGGAATTAGTTACGAAGGCTTGTCAAAGGCTGGTAACGAAATCGCCTTTGGTGAATACGCTCTCCAAGCCGTCACTGGTGGGTGGATTAACGATCGGCAGATTGAATCCGCCCGTATCGTACTAAGTCGTTATACGCAAAGAGTTGGGAAAGTATGGATTCGCATCTTCCCGCATCTTGCTAAAACAAAAAAACCAGCCGAAGTCCGTATGGGTTCCGGTAAGGGTAACCCCGAAACATGGGTTGCCGTCGTCAAGACAAACCGCATTATGTTTGAAATTGGTGGAGTTAACGAGAAAGAAGCGCGTGAAGCACTTCGCCTTGCTGCCTACAAACTTCCCATTAAATGCAAAGTTATATCTAAGGAAGCGAAGGGTGAGTGAATATGAAAATTAACGAACTACGCGAAATGAGTAATGAAGAACTTAACGAAAAAGTTTACTTACTCAAAGAACAATTATTCAATCTTCGCCGCAAGAAAGCCGTTGGTCAGTTAGAACACGGCGAAGAAATCCGCAGAGTCCGCAAGGACATTGCCAAAGCCCACACCATTAAACGCGAACGCGAATTAGGAATCAAATAAGGAGGAACCGAAACATGGAAAATAGAGTCTCACGTCCAACCTTCACCGGTGTTGTCGTCAGCGACAAAATGGACAAAACAATCGTCGTTTTGGTTCAAACCCATAAAAAGCACGTCAAATATCTAAAGCGCGTTAAGTACGGTAAAAAGTATTATGCGCATGATGAAAACAACGAAGCCAAAGTCGGTGACACCGTCACAATTATGGGCTGCCGCCGTCTAAGCGCCTCCAAAAATTATCGTTTGGTGAGCATCGACATCAAGGCCATTGAATCGATTAAAGCTGCTGAAGCTGAACTAATGCTTGAAGAAAACGAAGGTGTTAATATCGTCGAACCCAAAGCCACAGTTAAGGAAGAAGTTGAAGCCAAGGAAGAAGTTGAAGCCAAGGAAGAAGACAAATCCGCAGCCGAAGAAGCGAAAGCAGAATAGGAGCGAGATAGTATGGTTCAAAATGAAACAAATCTAATTGTCGCTGATAATTCTGGCGCCAAAAGCGTCCGCATTTTCCGTCTTTTTGGAGGCGGCAATCGCAAATCTTCATCAATTGGCGACATCGTTATGTGTGCGGTTAAAACCGCTACACCTAATGGTAAAGTCAAAAAAGGCGAAATCGTCCGTGGCGTTATCGTCCGCACGAAATATCCGATCAACCGTCCCGACGGATCAACCATCAACTTTGATGATAACGCAATTGTTCTCATTACTGAAGAAGGTGCTCCCATCGGCACCCGCGTGTTCGGTCCCGTCGCTCGCGAGTTACGCGAAAAAGGCGAAGGATTCATGAAAATCGTCTCCTTAGCGACAGAAGTATTATAAGGAGTGAACAGCATGAAAATTAAAAAAGGTGACAAAGTCATCGTCATCGCCGGAAGCGATAAAGGAAAAGAAGGCATCGTTCAAGCCGTCTTCCCCAAAACGCATAAGGTGGTAATCGAGGGCGTCAACGTTCACAAAAAACATCGTAAGCCGACCCAAAAGACACCAGAAGGTTCAATCGTTGAAATATACGTTCCCATCGATGTCTCCAATGTTGCCATTATCGATCCCAAAACAAAAAAAGCCTCGCGCGTAAGCTATAAAGTGGAAAAGGGTCAAAAGATCCGTGTCACTAAAGCCAGCGGCGCGAAGCTCGATTAAAGGAGGTAGCTAAGTTATGGAAGAAAAAAAGAAATCTGTAGCCCCTAAAGCTACCGAAGTCAAAAAGGCTCCAGCCGCCAAAAAAGCGGCCGTAAAAAAACCTGCCACCAAAAAAGCAGAAGTGAAGAAGCCAGCCGCCCCTAAGGCGACAGTTAAAAAAGACGTGGTAAAAGAAGCTATAGTTATAAAAGAAGCCCCTAAAGCCGCAGCCCCGAAAACTGAAGTGAAAAAAGCCGAACCTAAAGCTGAAGCCCCTAAAGCCGAAGTCAAAAAGGAAGAGCCAAAAGCTAAGAAAGCCATGGTTAAAGCCACAGTTGCCAGTCGTCTTAAAGAAAAATACGAACAAGTTATTATCCCAAAAATGATGACCAAGTATAGTTACAAATCAGTCATGGAAACTCCAAGACTTGAGAAAGTTGTCATTAATGTCGGTGTCGGAGACGCCATCATCAATGCCAAAGTGCTTGATGATTCAGTCCGTGAACTGCGCGAAATCGCCGGTCAACAACCCGTCATTACCAAAGCTAAGAAATCAATTGCGAACTTCAAATTAAGAGAAGGACAATCAATTGGCTGTAAGGTTACCTTACGCGGCTCGAGAATGTATGACTTCCTCGATAAACTTGTTTCCATCGCTCTACCTCGTGTCCGCGACTTTCGCGGTGTGAGCCGCAACGCCTTTGATGGCCACGGCAATTACACTCTTGGCGTCAAGGAACAATTGATCTTCCCGGAAATTGATTACGATAAGGTCAATAAGATTAGAGGTATGGACATCGTTATCGTCACGACGGCACGAAACGATGATGAAGCATTCACTTTGCTAAGTGAGCTCGGAATGCCGTTCCGTAAGTAGGAGGAGAGAACATGGCAAAAACAAGTCAAAAGGTCCGTTGGTCAAGACCGAAGAAATTCAAAGTTCGCGAATACACGCGCTGCGTTCGCTGTGGTCGTCCTCACGCCGTCTATTCAAAATTTCATTTATGCCGTATTTGCCTGCGCGAATTAGCCTACAAAGGCGAAATCCCAGGTCTTAAGAAGTCAAGCTGGTAAAAGGAGGAAAGAAACATGATGACAGATCCCATCGCAGCGATGCTTACGACTATTCGTAATGCCAATGCTCTGCGCTATGACAGTGTTACCGTTCCTTCAAGCAAGATGAAGGTGGAAATCGCCAAGATTCTTCTTGAAGAAGGTTTTATCCTCGATTACAAAGTTAACGGCGATAAGAAAAAAGATTTAACACTCAATTTAAAATACGCTTCCAATAAAGAACGCGTCATTTCCGGTTTGAAACGTATTTCCAAACCAGGTCTTCGCGTGACTGTTGGTTGCGAAAATTTGCCCCGCGTCCTTAGAGGGCTCGGCATCGCAATCATATCAACAAGCAAAGGAATCATGAGTGACAAAAAAGCCCGTACCTTAGGTATCGGTGGCGAAGTAGTCGCTTATGTGTGGTAATAAATATGTCACGTATTGGCTATAAAGTTATCGATCTCCCGAGCGGCGTAACCGTTGAAGTTAATGACGGTGTCGCAGTGGTAAAAGGAGCAAAAGGAACCTTGTCTGTTAAAGTTCCCGCCGCTATCTCATTTAAGGTAGAAGACGCTTTAATTCACGTGACACGTGATAATGAAGAACGTCAAACCAAAGAAAACCACGGAACTTTCCGTGCTCTTCTTCATAACGCCATCGTCGGTGTTTCCGAAGGATTTAGCAAAAAGCTAGAAATCGTTGGTATCGGTTATCGTGCCGCGGTGAAAGGCGAAGATTTAGTATTAACAATTGGTTTTGCCCACGATGTTGTGATTAAGCCGGAAGCTGGTGTGAAAATCACCTGCGAAAAGCCAACCATCATTATCATCGAAGGCATCGACCGTCAGGCCGTCGGACAAACCGCAGCCCGCATCCGTGAAGTTCGTAAACCTGAACCTTACGGTGGCAAAGGTATTAAGTATGCCGGCGAACACATCATTCGCAAGGAAGGCAAGCGCGCCAGCGCTAAGAAATAGTTGGAGGTAAGGTATGATTAAGAAAATATCAAAAAACGTCGTCCGTCAAAGACGGCACGCTCGTGTCCGCGCTAAAATTTCGGGCACCGCGGAAGCACCTCGCCTCTGCGTCTATCGCTCTAATGCCAACATCGAAGCGCAAGTAATCGATGACATCAAAGCGGTGACCTTAGCCCACGCTTCATCTTCAGCTTTAAAGCTTGCTCACGGTGGTAACATCGAAGCAGCCACCAAAGTTGGCGAAGCAATTGCTAAAATCGCGTTGGAAAATAACATCACAACCGTCGTCTTTGATCGCGGCGGATACGCTTATCATGGTCGGGTTAAAGCCTTGGCCGAAGCCGCTCGCAAAGCCGGCTTGAAATTTTAAGGAGAAGGAATATGGTAGAAAAAGAATTTGAAGGCGTCGTTGAAAACGCCAATACTCCCAAAGCTCCGGAAGCTGCTCCTGAAAGACAAGCACCGGCACGCGCACCACGTCCCCGTGGACCTCGTC
>Ga0265295_1008359_pt1 | contig 11527 bp, 8 predicted proteins | sample Munlansysbiofilm_FD_192503 | JGI IMG/M metagenome (GOLD analysis project Ga0265295, IMG submission 192503) | Leachate microbial communities from a municipal landfill in Southern Ontario, Canada - Methane capture system biofilm | ecosystem: Engineered > Solid waste > Landfill > Unclassified ... | reverse complement strand
GATTACACTTTTTCTTTTTTTTGGTATGAATATTATATGATATTTGCAATTCCATTTTGAATGAGATAAGCTTTGATATAGGTTGGACATAATAGTTGTATAATGAACGAAGACTTCTCATCAAGCCAAGTTCATTATACATTATTGTGTCTTTTTTTGTGGTTGCGGTAGAGGTAAAACCTTTTCGAGTCTCACTAGTAAAACTAGTGGATTACCTTTTGGGAAAAACTATTTATTATAGGATGTAGTCGTTTCGTGACGGCCGTCAGTAAATGATTTGGTAAATTTAAATAGCTCTGTGGAATTTTTATACAACATCCCTACTCCAGTTACTTTATAATATTCAGACATCAAAAAATTATTTTTTATATTCTTTGAAATATTTTTCAAAAACTTTTTGAAATAAAATTGTCTTATCATATAACCAAGAAAAATATTCTTCTGATTTTTCTTGACTAAAAACATCGGAAACTTCTTTTTTTATTTTGATCTTAGATGCAACTGGTGCCTCAACCCACTCTAGTTTTTCACCAATTGATTCTTCTACATCCTCGCGATGCTCCTTCATAAAGTTAAATAGTTCCTTGTTTTTATTGATACAAATTTCAGAACCCAATAAATTTTCACGAGTATTAATTGTTAATGCAATGTGTCCTTCTGAAGTGCCCGCACTAACATCATACCAATGTTGTGGTCTGGGTGTCTGTAATCTAATCTTTTTATCATTTATTTGAACAAAACTCTTAAATTTTGTCCAAAAATCCAATTGCTGTATTTTTGTATTGGTCAACTCACCGCTTGATGAATTTGTTTTTATAGCTTTAGCCCACTCATTTGGCTTAGAAATAATATCAAACTTTGGAGCAGGATTTGAGTTTTCAATTTGCCATAATTCTATTTTGATTAGAAAAAAATTAATACCCTCATCAGTATGCTCATTTAACCAATCTACAGCTCTCTGATGCTCTTCTCTAAAATCTCTTACTATCCAAATGATTATTTCTGCATCATATCCAGAGGCATAGGTTATTATTTTCCCTAGATGATCATGATTTGTATCTTCAAGTTGATTTTCAATAATAATCTTTCTGTTTGAATTTTCTTCTTCTGCTAAAATGTCTACATTAAATCGACCGACATTGGCCTCTATCTGTATAAGTCTTATGCCAACGCCCACCTCTTCACTCAACAAATCAAGGTTTTCCTTTTGTGAAAGCCACCTTGTAAAATCAAGAGCTTCGTGACTCCAAACATCACGCAATTCAACTTTTTTTAATTTTGCTAAATTATTTTTCATATTTTATTTTATTTAAATATTAATTTTAATATTTCATACTCGATTCTTTTTTATCGGAATAAGCATACACACTATTTCCTTCTCCCCAATAACTGTCATAAACATGGCGATAGACTAAATCTATTTTCATTTGATATTCTCCAGTAGAATAATTTTCTGGCAACTCAGTATATAAAACATCATCAATTGCCACTTTTACATCTGCTCGGGCTTGCTGTTTTTTGCGCCAATCAAGAACTAATTTATTTTTTAATTTTTCCAAGATGTCCCGAGCTACTTTTTTAATTTGATTTTTTTCTTTTTCGGATAGATTAGCCTTATAGAGTAAATCAAAAATAGCCAATTCTTCATCACTTAAGCCTTCGCGTAAATTTCTTTTTTCTTCTTCACTAAGAACTTGGGAAAATTTCATTAAAGCATCAAAAAATTCTTCGATATTTTTAGCTCCTGAATTGTATTCATCGATTAATTTTTGAAATTTTTCCGCCAGATGTAAGCGCATCGGATTAATCCTTATTATTTCTTTTAATTTTTGTTCGATTGATTGACGAAGTTTTTCTGTTTCAATATTCTTTTTACTTTTATCAAAATAGGCCCGCAACTTTTCAAAATCAATCTTACTCAAGTCTGTTATCTTTGTTTTTTCTTTTATTTTGTATCCGTCAGCTTCAATCGAATCATCTAATATATTTTCTATTTTATCAACAATATCTGCCACATCAATATCTTGCTTGGTTAAAATCCGCACTCGATCCGATAGAACTCTAAAAGCTTTTACCTTAGAAAAAAATTGATTAGCTTCTCTATCGGGAAGGATTGCTCCAAAAGTTTTTACAATTTGATAGCTTAGACCCAGAAACTTATTTTTAATCTCTTCTTTGGAAATAATCTCATTGACCGCATTTTCGATTAAACTTAATTTTTCTAAACTCTCAGCTTCTTCAATATTGGCAATTGAAAAGCCCAATTCTTCGCAAAAATTATCACCCTCTCTTAAACTCAAACGCAAGTTTTCTATTAATTTTTCTTTCGGTTTAATGGGCAGTTCCTCGCCACCACTGCCGATAGCATAAACCGCCAAAGCTTTTTGCAAATTACGAAATACCCCAATATAATCCACAATTAAACCGTTGGTTTTTCCGGGGTAAACCCGATTAGCCCTGGCAATAGTTTGCATCAAGGTATGATTTTTCATTGGCTTATCCAAATAAATAGTAGATAGTCCAGGAACATCAAAACCAGTTAGCCACATATTGCAAACAATCACAATCTTTAAAGGATCACTAGGTTCTTTAAATTTTACCTCTAAATCTTCATTATTCATCCTGAGCCTATGAGGAGTAATATCAAATCCCTTTTCCTTAAAATAGCTAACTTCATTTTGTGATGAGCTAAAAACGACTGCCACATCAGGACAATTGGGTTGAGCTTTTATTTTTTCATACATCTTAATCGCCGTCAGTCTATCAATACACACAAACATCGCTTTGCCATCAGTTCCTCGATTATTAAAGTGTGCCATTAAATCTTGGGAAATTTTATCCAATCTATCTTCACGAGTAATCAAATGATATTCTCGAGAAAACTCTCGTTCCAACTTTTTCTCTTCATCTGTATTTAGATCAATATCATTTAATAGATTATCCAAGTCCTCTTCTAGTGCCTCATTATTTAATTGCAATTCAGGAATTCTATTTTCATAAAAAAGCGGTACAGTGGCTCCGTCTTCCACTGATTGTTTAAAATCATAAATACTGACATAATCTCCAAAAGTTTTTTTGGTTTCTTGCTCTTCTCCTTCAATGAGCGGGGTACCGGTAAAACCGATAAAGCTGGCTTTAGGCAAGGCACTGCGCATATTGAGCGCCAAAGTATCATATTGACTGCGATGAGCTTCATCGGTCATTACGATGATATTTTCTCTTTCTGACAAAACGGGAAATTCTTTCTCTCCAGCTTGTAATTGAAATTTATGAATAATGGAAAAAATATTACGATGATCTTCTCCGAGTAATTCTCGCAAATGCTCTACGCTCTGGGCATGTACCATTTTTTCCGGCTCAGTCACTGCCCCCACGTTGGCAAAATTTTTATAAATTTGACCGTCCAATTCCAAGCGATCGGTAATTACCAAAAAAGTATAGTTCCCCTCAAATTTACGCAATACTTTTTGCGAAAATAAAATCATCGAGTAGCTCTTGCCTGATCCTTGCGTATGCCAAAACACTCCTAACCTGCCTTCATTTTCTTTGACTTTTTGTAAGGATTGAATTGCATTATTTACCCCTAGATACTGATGATTTTTAGCTAGTAACTTAATTGAGTGACCCTTTTCTTTATTATATAAAATAAAGTTCTCAAACAAATCCAAAAATTTATCTTTATCACAAGTCCCCTTGATGATAGTTTCTAAGCTGACTATTCCTTTTTCTCCCTCAGAATTTATTTTTTTCCACTCAGAAAAATGCTCAAACTCACTAGTGATGGTCCCAATTTTGCTTTCAATGCCGTTGCTTACAATTACAAAAGCGTTATACCAAAAAAGTTGCGGGATTGTATCCTTATAATCACGCAAATTGTTTTGATAAGCATCTTTTAAATCTTTGTGAGCGGCTTTTAGTTCTATAAAAATCAGAGGTAAGCCGTTTACGAACCCAATCAAATCCGCTCGCCTCTTATACATCTCCCCGCTAATCCAAAGCTGGCTAGTCAAAAGAAAATCATTATTGGAAACATCTTCAAAATCTATTACTTTTATACGTATATCTTCACTCTTACCTGTTTTATCCAAAATAGAAACATTCACCCCGTCACGAATAAGCTTATAAACTTCTTCATTGGCGGTAGTCGGACTCATTAATGATCTATCCTTGATCAACTCTTCAATTGCTAAATCAATAGCTTCATTGGAAACATCAGTATTAAATCTTTCCAAAGCCTCTCGCAATTTCGGCACTAGCACAACCTCGTCCATCTCATTTCTCCCTAATTCAGGAACATTATTTTCCAAATCCAATTTCCCAGTAAATTTTTCTTTAAAAGCATTCACAAAACCATAGCCCAAACTCTCAAATATTTTTATGGCCGGCTGCTCAACTAACTTATCTTCAGTGTAATTATTCATATTATTTTTTACTATAAGGGTTAAAATCTGGATTTTTGTCAATATAATTTTTTAAATAATTCAGTGCTTTATCTGAATATTTTGGCATCTCAGTACTTTTTGTTTTATATAAATAACAGTATTGCTCATTCTCTCTTAGTTTTAATTTTTTAGCCGATTTAGAAATAAAGGATATGTGTTTCCCGAGTATTCGTGCTAAATCGCTTGTGAAATGTGGGTAGTCCTTATTTGGATCAGTTTTTTTTATGATAACTGGTGCATTTGGATTCTTTGATGGATGTACATCCATCGATGCGCTATAACCTTTTGCAACATGAACCGGTACTATCCTAACATTATCTTGATTGGAAATATAATCATATACAGAGAGATGATATGCCATTCTTGATTTTTTTGGCATTCTTCTTATTTTATCGTCCCAATCTATTTTTGACTTCATTGAATTTGCTGATGTGTTATCAATAAACTCACACCCTCTATCAAGTAAATACAATAACTGATTTTGCTGGGTACTTTTTTTACGTGAATGCTTAAAAAGTTTTTCAACTTTATTGGAATAGAATGTATGATTTCCAAGAGCTATGGATAAATAATTTTTTTCAAAAGAAGTTTTTAATGCTCTAAACTCATTTTTTATGACCTCATTAAAAGTTGTTATGGAAAAATACATCAAGTGGGTTAAAATTTCATCATCAACTATAGGCAAAACATTATGCATTGCTTCATTTCTTAACGACACAATTTGCCCAATTGTTTTTGCCTGTTCTTTTGTTATCAGCTTAAATTTGTAAAAAGACCTATTGAGTGCCTTTTCTGCACTTATTGTTTTTCCATCTGTCTCATAAATTGGTTCTCTTTTCTTTATTAAATATCCTTTTAACAATAACTCCCATGATTGTGCATTTAATATTAAAACTGATTCTTTCCAATGAATCGGCTCAACGCGATTAAACATCTCTATGCTTAATTTTGCTGCATCAATAGCAGTTTTTACAAAATCTAATGCTTTCTGAGATGTTTTTGCCATATTTTATAAATTAATTTCCCCGCTCATTAACTTCGACAATAATAAATCGCGAGTTTGACGTAGAATATTATTTTTATTTTTTAATACTATAATTGTTTCTATTATATACCGAACGTTCTCATGAAACATTTCCATGTAATTATTTGCAGGGAAAATAATTTTAATTTCTCCCATTTCAATCGGGCTTAAATTCTGTTGTGCCACTCCGTTTGAAACCATTTCTAATTTATTTTTAAATTCACTTTCTCTAAATAAGAAATAAATGAAACTATTATATTCATCTTTTATTGGAACCAATTTTGCAACACGCTGATTGAGTAAATATTTATCACCATAAACCAAACATACTCTACCAATATTTCCAGTAAGTGACAGGATTATATCGCCTTCCCTCAAAAAACAATGCTCTGGCATATTTTTTGGAACACTAGAAATCCTAGTAGTACATCTTGTAATAAACTCTGCATCCTGTACATTTTTAATAGTAACTAGTCCATAGCCATCTTCATTATTATAAACTGCGCTACTAAATGCAAAGCCAGATTTAATATTAATTAAATCTTTTATTTTTTTTACTTCCCAATCCTCCGGCATCAATCCCAACTCTCCTTCAACCATTTTTACTTTTTCATGTCCAGGGAATTTAAAATCCACAAACCATTCTTTATAAATCAATTGCGCCATTTCCTCCAAAATTTTAATACGACGATTATTATTCTCAATCAAATCATCATGCGCCGAAAGAACGTCGGCAATCTTTTTCTGATCTTCAATTTTTTCAGGATAACCAATTTTCAATTCTTTTAGCGTATTTCGCGACAACTCAGTTTGTCCAGTTGCCCCAACTCCCATTTTTTCTATTTCAACCTGCTTGAATGACATCACATATCCAAGAAAAAATGGGTCTATTTTTTTATCGTCAGGACGAACAATTGTTACATGAGAATCTGCAGTCATCATTTCATTAGATCCCTTGAATTGTGCCACCCGACCCAACGTTCCAACTCCTGTTGAATTAACAAGGATATCAAATTTTTTTAAATATTTTTCTTCCGAAATTTTCTTTTTTTTTGAATCAGTTATTCTTGATGGTTCGAGCGAAATTTTATTATCCCGAATACATTTCTGATTCAATACAATAACGCCAGCGCCTTCAGTATAGGATGGTGAAACACCTCTTGCGCAATATTCAATCAAATTCCCTAATTCATCTTTTTTCCAATTATTTTTCATTTAATCGTCTTTAATTTATCTAAATAATAATACCACTCAAGTCCTGATTTATTTATTTAATTTCTTCACTGTTTTTGGTATTTTTTTCCCTTCTGATTTTAATCTTCTTTCTAGCTTCTTTAAATCTTCTCCTGCTATTAAGAGTGTTGGCATCGTTTTCCCGACGTCGGGAAAATGATAGTGGATAATTTCCTCAACCTTGATTCGAGCCATTCTCAACTTGCTTCTATTTACTTCTAACCAATCCACCTTTCCCATTCCTCAAAAAAGTCCGTATTTAAGCCACTTTTTGCTATTGCGGTTAATTGCGGTTAATTCTTCTATTTCTTTCATCTACTAAAAACCCTTATTTTTAGCCATTTTATGCCATTGTAATTAATTCGTCTATATTCGTCTAAATTCCTATAACTTCATTATGTTCAAAAAACCCTTATTTTTAGACACTTTACAAGAGTCATTCTAATTCGTCTAGAAATTAGCCTCATAATATATGTTTCTAGAGCCACCCTTCTGATGTATCAATCCTATTTTTTTCATCCCCAACAAATCAGAGTTTATTGTCTTAACATGCGTATCTGTTAATATTTTTTCTACATCTTTTCGATTCATTTTTTGATTATCCATCAAATACTCCCAGATTTTCATCTGCCTATCATTCAATTTGCTAAGATTTTCTCCAGGCAAAATAACCCTAAAACTATTAGAGGTATTTTTAAATATTGGCGGCAAAAGCCCCCATTCATTCATCTTGGTAAATACAATATCTATCCCCCGTCCGTATTCTTCTAAATAATCCAAATCTTTTAAACGAGCAGCGATAATTTTATTTCTACTCATTTGAGAATTTTTTATATTCTCCACCGTAACGCCTAGTGGCAAATTTCCAGGATTAAAAACTTCTATCCTATCTTCAAAAATATTAACTTGAGTATATGTTTCCGTAATTCGATAGTCACGATGAATGACTGCATTGGCCACTATTTCACGAATGGCTTTTTCCGGATATTCATATCTCTCAACTCTTTTTGTCCCCACAATCTTGGCACTCTTTTTTATATTTCGTAAGATAAAAGATTGCATGCCATCTATCTGTTCATCAAGCGTACCATCCACATCAAGAGAATCAAGGATATCAGTATGTACACCCGATCCCTTATATCGCACACAGCGAATTACATATCGCTGAAATTGCAATTTCTTTTGAGGTCTATTTTTAGCAAATATTAAATATCCGGCGATTGTTGGTATAAAATTTTCCTCACATTTTTTTACAATACCGATATTTTCAAGAACTTCTCCATATTTATCGTTTTTTTCAAAATCTCGAGCAGCTTTTTCGGCACTCTTTTTCAAGAAAGAAATTAATTTATCCTGCGATAAATCATCTAATATGGCATCATCTGCACAATTTGTATCAAAATCATCACCCTGTGCATTGCGCACATAGCTTTTCATTTCTTCTTCAGTCATCTTTCTGTCAGTATTTCCATCGCGAACATAGGCACCATGAGGTAAACCAAGTTCCTTAATATAATAAGGCTTAAGATGGTTTTCACATTTAGGAACATATACTGCAAGAATTGTATTTTTATCTATGTCTAACAAAAAATAATCCAGACGCAAAACCGTATTCATCCCCTCTGTGGAAAGATTGGTCATTCTCTCCTGCAAATCCGCTATATCCTCTAAACCAATAGCTGCGAGTGATTTATCCTCACGCTCCTCAACTCCAAAAACAATTATCCCGCCTTCTGTATTGCCAAAAGCCGATAAAGTTTTACGAACCTCTTTTCTGGGAAATCCACCCTTAGCCTTTTTAAATTCTACGAAATTTGTCTCTGAATTTAATTGTAAGGCTTTTTCTATTTCTTTTTTAACTTCTTCTTGATTCATTTTTTATATAAAAGCTATAAAATTATTAAGTTTATTATCAACTTTTTTGTAGTATATTACAATATACTACAAAACACCGTTTCTAGTATAATATAATATACAAGAACAATATAACTACAATATTTTGGCTTAAAAACAGCCTTTTTGACACTATTTTCTTGCTTGAGATTGGGTCTGAATTGTTAATATTGAACTATTTTAATAAATTTTGAACATCCTTATCAATCACTTTCTCCAACTTATGCGCTTCTAAATTTAAACTATTTAATTCCTGATTAAGCTCCGCTAATCTTTCTTTAAAATCCACTCCATCATCCTCTTTTTCTGCCACTCCCACATATCTCCCTGGATTCAGAGAATATCCCTGCTCGCGAATTTCTTTAATTGTTGCCACTCGACAAAGTCCTTTAATATCAGAATATTTTTCAGCACCCTCCTCGCCACGATAACTGCGAACAATGCCTGCAATCCTATTAATTTGCTCTTGAGTAAAATCTCGATGAGCGCGATCAATCTGATGAAAAATATTTCTTGCATCGATAAAAAGCACGTTATCTTTTCTATCAGTTTTCTTTTTCCCTTTATCAAAAAACCACAAAGAGCAAGGCAATGTTACTGTATAGAAAAAATTAGGACCCACAGCAATCATCACATCCGCCGCATTATCCTCCACTATCTTTTTTCTTATTTCCATCTCAGAATTTCTAGCATCACTAGCAGAGTTGGCCATAACAAACCCAGCTCGGCCTTTTTCGTTTAGAGCGTTATAAAATATCTCAATCCATAAATAATTTCCATTATCACTCGAAGGAATTCCTTGTTTGAATCTAGGATCATCCTTAATTTTTTCATGATCAACTCCATGCACATTAAAGGGTGGATTGGCCATTACAAAATCAAATTTTCCCATACATTTATGAATATCCTCATAGAAAGTATTGCCTTGCTTTACATCTCCAGAAAGTCCATGGACTGCGAGATTCATTTTGCAAAGATGCACAGTTTCCAAAGTTTTTTCCTGCCCATAAATAGAAATGTTTTTTTCAGGGCTATCGCCATTCCTTTTGTGTTCTTTGATAAAGTTAGCACTTTGCACAAACATACCACCACTACCGCAAGCAGGATCATAAACTTTTCCCTTATATGGTTCGATAACTTCAACGATTAATTTAACCAGAGATGTAGGAGTAAAAAATTCTCCCCCCTTTTGCCCCTCGCTCATGGCAAATTTACCTAAGAAATATTCATATATCCTACCAAACATATCACCCTCTACATCCATAGGAATCTCACTGAAGTTTTTTAAAACACTCACTAAAATATCATCCGAAATTTGAGTATAAGTTTTTGGTAAAATTCCCTTTAGATCTGGATTATATTCCTCAATTTCTTTCATGGCCTCATTGATAGCCTTACCCATATTTTCACTCTCCGGTAAATTCAAAAGGTAGGAATATCTTGATTTTTCAGGAAGATACATCACACCTTTGGCCTGATAATATTCCGGACCTCTTTTTCTATCTCTAATAACCGAAACTCCGGTTTTTTCCACTTGAGTTAACTCTTCATCTACCCTGGAAAACTTATAATCTGCGAAACGCAAAAAAATTAAACCTAAAACTGGCTGTGAATATTCAGATGCTTTTAAATGAGAATTGGCGCGCAACTGATCGGCTGTATCCCAAAGTCTCTGTTCAAGATTTTTATTTTCTTTTTTTAGTGTGTTTTTCTTCATATTTTTTAACATTTTTAGATAAAACCATCATATTCAAAGTTTAGCACTTAACTTTGAATATGAAAACATCAAATTCAAAGTTGCACTCTTTATTGACTCTTTCCCCAAAGGATAAAGGGGCTGAGATTTCTCCGCAAGGTCGAAATGACAAACTCGAGATTACATCATATTCCTCTCTTTGAGGCTGAAGAAGTTGGTTTGGGTGATGATGATGTGATCAATTAGCTCGATACCCATTATTTTCCCCGCTTCTTTGAGCCGATTGGTGGTCGTGAGGTCATTGTCCGAGGGCTCCGCCCCGCCGGAAGGATGATTATGAGCGATTATTATCGAAGCCGCCAGATAATCAATGGCTGATTTAAAAACTTCTCTGGGATGAACCAGATTGGCATTCAGAGTTCCGACAGAAATTATTTCCTTGTGAATTAGTTGATTCCTAGCATTTAAATATAAAACCACTAGATGTTCTTTCTTTGCTGTGCGAAGTTCTTGGAGTTGGGCCACCGCTTCTCTGGCAGAGCTTATCACAGGCAGATTATTGTCCTCCACCGCCAAAGCGCGCTTAGTCAGCTCAAAAGCGGAAAGAAGCAGACAAGCCTTACCCGTCCCGATGCCTTTGATTTTAGATAAACTTTTTAAATCCAAAGTTAATAATTTTTTGGTGGGAAACTTTTTCAAAATATCTTTGGAAACTTCCAAAACATTCTTCCCTGCCACTCCGGTACGAAGTAAAATCGCCATCAATTCATAATCTTTCAAATTCTCCACCCCCTTCTCTATCATCTTCTCTCTCGGCATCTCATGCTTGGCTAAATTTTTTATTTTCGGTTTGGACATAGTTTTTTTTTATTTCTAATCTTTCAATTCTATTTTTTCATAAATCCCCTATTTCCCCAACAAAATCAATACATTTATCATATACCCTTTTAAAAGTCTATTCAATTATCCCCCTTCCGCCCAAAAACCAAAATAATAAGCTTTTTCCAAGGTGTTTTTTTGTGACGGCCGTCACAAAAAACACCTTTTAATTTTTGGTTTTTTGATAATTTTCTCCATTGCTTTAATACAAAAGACACACCTTCTTGAGGCGTGTTTGGTTTTTTGTATTTATTTTTTTATTTTCCTTTTTTCTTGGATGGTCCAAATAACTATCATTACTATACTTATAATTAGGAAAAGTGAACTCATCCAGATAGAGACTTGCTCCCTTTCGGGAGT
>Ga0265295_1008358_pt1 | contig 11527 bp, 12 predicted proteins | sample Munlansysbiofilm_FD_192503 | JGI IMG/M metagenome (GOLD analysis project Ga0265295, IMG submission 192503) | Leachate microbial communities from a municipal landfill in Southern Ontario, Canada - Methane capture system biofilm | ecosystem: Engineered > Solid waste > Landfill > Unclassified ... | reverse complement strand
TCGACGCAGCAAAAGCGGAAGCGATCACTACGGCGGCAACTTACACGGATGCAAACGTACTTAAAGCCTCTTCTATGGATATTTGTTTGATCGCAAACAGCTTTAGAGCGGGCTTAGGTTTGGCGCTGATTGATTGTGCGGCTCAAGCAGGCGGCGGTGAGGGTGGAGACCCAGAGGGTGACGGGTTCGTAATCTAACAACCACCAAAGAGCAACCAAATAACCACCAAAGAGCAACCAAATAGGTACTAGGCTTTGGTGGTAAAAAAGGATAAATATGTACACAAAAAAGAAAGGTTTTTTGAAGTTAGGCTTTAATACGGCAAATCTTGTTTACGGCGACGTAACGCCCGACGACAACGAGAAAAGACGCTTGGTCGAGACGGTCGTATTGTCGGCTTTTAACACAACTTCAAACACGGCAGCACCAACCGTATTTTTTAGATTAGACCCGATCACGGGTTCGACTGATCCTATCATGTATATTGCAAAATTCAAAGTTACTCTTGGAACAGACATACAGGTGCACAACATTAACCTTGTCGTCCCCGAAAACTATAAATTTCGCGTAGTGTGCTCTAGTGCGGGTGATTATTTGGCGGTAAACGCCACATACGTGGAAATGCCACATCAAGCTTTAGGAGAATAAAAAAATGGCTTTATATAAAAAAGAGGTCGTAGTGAGACCAAACTCAACGGCAACGTATGAGCAGGCAATCGCAGCGACGAGAAGCGTTGTAAACGGTTTTCAAAATGCAGCTTCAAACAGCAACGGGAGCGGCGGTTTTGTGAGTTTTTTCTTTGCGGACTTGTTCGACTCAAGAGACGGCAACGTGTATCGTGTGTTTAGCGACGCATGTGCAACGGAATACTCTATGCCTACGGAAGCAGACGGATTGATCAAATACGACATTGTAAACAATGCAATCATCGAAGATCACGAAACAAGAATTGAGGTGTTGGAAACAACTAGCGGCGGCGGCACGGAAGCCTATGTAATTGATTAAAAAAGGGAGATAGAAAAATGGAAAATTTAGTATTAAAATCGGAAAAGGGCGCAGCGCTTACGCATGAGGAAATGGATAATAACATTAAGTTTTTATCGACAGATGGTTCTGTTCTTGAACCTTTAAAAAAAGGTTGGAAATATTTTGCACACACGGTGTTAATGGAAGCAGGCGCGGAGTTTGATTTAAAAACAGTTTTGCCTCAAAACATGCTTACTTTTTCAATTTTTACGTCTTATGTTTGTCCTCATACGGGGTTAGGGCATGGGCAGGATGAATGGAATTGGAACTATACGCCACCTATGGCGCTGTTGAACGGGCAATCCTACTCATCATCTACTGCTACTTTTTCAAAAAATGGATTGACGGACGGACATATAAGCGGAGATGTTTCAGTTGAATTTGATACGCTAATTATGACGAACTATTCCCCACGAAGCATGGAGGCTACGGTTGAAGTTGCATATCTTGAGAGAAGAGAGTTAAGCGATCAGTTTATTTACGAACAACTCATCAAAAACCCACTAGGTCGATTTGCTAACGACGCGTTCGCCGTGTTGTATTCGGTGGTTGATGGCTCATACACTTTTGTTTCTTCAATCGACAAAACAATGGCTTCTTTTACTCATGGCGCAGAAAATTACACAATACTTCCAAACCTAGACGTAGTTGTAACGGGGGAAACAACGCCGATTTTTAAGATCACACAAGCGGAAACTATGTTTGAGATTATTCAACTCTCAGACCTTAGCGGGAACAAAGTCCTCAATATCATCACAAGATAAAGGGGGCTTCTATGCAAACGCAACTAAATGATGAAAAAGTTATTAAATACTTAGAACTTCTTAGCACGGACAAAAGAGAAGCGGCGAAGTTTTATTCCACGGAGTTCACGCAGCAAGAACGTAGAGAGTTTTCAAAACTTAGAATAAACAATCCAAACGCACACAAGGAGCTTAACGATGAGTGAGTATATAGAGAGCGGCTACCTAGAGAGCGGCTACCTAGAGGGTGATGCTTCGCTGGTCGATCCGTATTATGACGGTGCCACCATTAGAGAGGTTTCGGGGGCGAAGCACTTTAGGATTGACGTAAAAAAATCATCCTCAAAAACAAAAGAAGAAGTTATGGTTGCAGCTACGGCAGAAGTCGAAGCAAGACAAGCGCAAGCGGGTGAAAACGTAGCCGTTTATGCAGACGTTTACGACGCGCGCGACAAAACAATCACGCGCATCTTCTCTTCCGTTGCAGCAGAAGCAGGCTTTGGGTACGGAAACATTGCTTTTGGCGGAGACGTAGAGCAGGTAACTCAAGAGATCACGAACGCTACTACGACTTTAAGACAAGAAATCACAAGGGTAGACGGAAAATTAAGTACGGTTATGAAGCCAAAATTAAAACTTGTGTCGCCTTTTGAGGCGGTAATCTTGGATACAGATTTAGAAGCGGTAAACGGCGCTTATGCGTTTAGTTTTGACTCCACTCCTATCGGACACGGGAACTACCATATCGAGATCGAGTTTGAAGAGGCGGGCGTGTAATGAAAGCGCAAGCACAAAGAAACAACGGGCTATTGCAGCCCGACGAACTTCAAGAATTACAGAATATTGTTTTTGATGCGGACGACGGCGTAATAACAGCCGCGCCGAAAGCAGACGAAGCAAATATCGCAAAGGTTACGGGGCGCGTAACTATACAGAACCCGCGAAACCCTGAGCAGACAAAGACGTTTGAAGCCTCTATGGTGCCTCTAAAGGCAATAGATGAGTCGCTCTATGGAATAAGTACAAATAAGTTGGAAAAAACCGTCTCGTACGTGGAGCTGTATTCATCGGGAGGCGAGGAGCTTGGAGGTTATGATGTTATCACGGATATACGCGTAGGTCTAAAAAACAAGCAAAAATTTGAGGGGTTTGTTGTAAACAAAATAAGACTTTTGAACAAGTACGACATTCAAAGCCTTGGAAAAACATACCCATACGACGAAAGATACTTTTTGTTTGAGCCGAAGCATCTTTTTACTGTTTACGACAACATGACGACTTTTGATAGGTTCTACAATGTTGAAGAGAATTATGATGCTTTAAAGAGTGTGCTTAAAGAGGGATACATTGGGCTTCACAAAGTTACAAGCGGCGTTTCGTTGTCCGCAATAGGCGATGGCGTTCGATGCTTGCTTTTAAAAAGCGACGACTACGATATAGAAAATGCTTTTTTAAGCGTGTTGGATGAAGTTCCAAACCCCGACGAACCGACTGTTACAACTCGAAGATCGTTTGTTTTTTATGATAAAAACGACGGAGTCGAAACGCAGAATATCTACCTCCAAACATACAAGAGTTTTTTTTATGCGGGGGAAATAAATTCAATTTCGGCTGAATCATGCTTGCTTATGCTTGAATTGATACAAGAGAAATCAATATCTTTGAGCGGTAAGCAAATAGCATTTTATGCGCTTGCGCTTGAAAATGACGGTTATAACAATCGAAAAATTCTAAAATTTAGACCTACATCAGAGCGCACGAACATATACTTTAGAGGGTATGAAACGTCGAAGAAGATAGCTTCAAACCTAGGGTTGTCTCTTAATTTTATACACATTAATGCCGACGGAATTATCATCACAGATGAGAACATGCACGAAGCGTCATTTCTGGATAATTTCTACAAATACATTCCTATTTATGAGGAGATGCACGAGAAAGGTATCATAAATGGCGCATACGCATATGCGGTAGAAATGTGCTATGGGAAGAGTGCTAATCCGATCTTATTTGATTTCGTTTCAAGAAAAAATATCCCCATTTCTCTCGATGGTAGCAGCCCAAGCGGACAGTATAGAGCGGGAGACGTTTTTTTTGATGCCCTAGGTAATGTATCCGTGTATTATATGACTGATGCGTCAAACAAAAAAATATTTGAAAACAACGGAGGAAACAGGCTTCTTTCTTCGGATGATACGAGATATGTGGTTTATACGGCTGCAGACAATACCTCGAGAATATATCTTGATGAAGAGCTTTTTATTGCCATCACTGAACGCTTCGGCTTTTCAATTGAAAAAGTCCACAACGACGACTTTACAATGGATAAATTGACACTTCATGTACATAGGGCAAGCTTGAGCGAAGAGGAATTGGGCTTGGCTATTGATATACTAGGAAAGCCAACAGAGATATTTCACGTTGATCCAAATAACAAAGAAAATCCGTATATAAATATTCTTAGTTCACAGACAATAACTAGCGGAAATTACTCACATACTTTTGACGGGAGAGTAAATATATACTGGAGTATAGGGGATTTGTTTTTTAGAAATTCATTGTTTGGCGGAAAAGATATTCTTTATTACGGCTTTAGTGATTTTAACGACCTTAGATTTAGAAAAAACACCTATAAATCTGTACAGATATACAACGGGACGATAACTTCTATCAACGGGTATTTCACGGGACATGCTTTAGATTATGTATCGGGAGTAGAAGAGTTTTTAATTGCAAAAGAGTTGTTTGAGGATGCAAGCTCACCCATTCCTTACCATGAAGCTTTTTTTGGCTACACAGGAAAAGCAGGAAGCATCCAAAAAGCTAAGGACATGGTTGCGTCTTATCTAATCTCGGTAGCACACGGGACGCAGCCACTTGTAGGCGGATACAATATAGCTATGAATAAGCAAGAGATTTTAGACCTTATCCCAATTGTCGATCAGGTTTATAACATTGGTGTTTCAGAGCTTGCAAACGGGACAAGTTACAGACCCCCAAATTTTGATCATCTATACCTTGTAAATGAACTTATGCCAGCGGGAACAACCCTTGAATATTCACTAAAGACAGCAGCGGCAGTAGTAGTAGCAAGAGGGTATTTATCAAGAGACGGGAACTTTTCAATATCGTCAAGAATAGGAGACGACACCGCTACTCGGGATTTAATTGGTTCTCATGTGGTTTTGGAAGGTGACTATGGTTCGGTTTCAACATACCATATCTCGGGAGACTACGAATCCGACAATGATGATATTGAGGCGGAATTTCGTCTTGGAGGTGTTACTGTTGCTCTTTTAAGAAGAAAAGAAGGACTTGTGTCGGGCATCCCAACGCAATCAGCATACGTGCAAACGGAAAGAACACCACCCATATCAACGGAGGCGGTCGCCGTACTAAGCAACTTTCTACACAACCCCGAAGACGGTTCGGTTGAGTTCGACATTAGCTATGAAGATCTTTATGGAAATGCGATAGAGAAGCCTGCATACGTGGAACTATTGAATGTTGAGTCAAATTTAGTTATTCCATACGAGGGGGAAATCAATGGCAACCTATGATAATAAAAAGTATGTACTTAAAAAAATGGCGGGCGGTCGTGTTCGCGTAACTCCTAAAAACGGCGATCTTAAAACATTTTCCGTAGGAATTGCGGGGTCTATGTTTTTAATAGACGTTGAGGATATTAAGAGTGCAACAGAGCCGCTATGGCTTAGAGAAATAATTAGCGATGATACGGGGCTAAGAGGCGGGTATCATTTTGGTTCGGGCGTTGAAAAATACACGTTTGGCGATATGCGCGTGGTTGAGGAATATTCGGGGAGTGAGCAGGTAGCAAGCCCGTCGGGGGTTCCATACACAAAACTTACTGGCTATAAAAAATACTCAAGCAATGGTTTCAATATCGTTGGTGCAAATGTTTTGCCCGCCGTTATCGCGCGCTTAAATGGGTTCGGTGGTTCATACGGCGACGATCAGACACTAATACCTATGGGCGTGGAAGAGGTGGAAGAGCCATTTATCTACTCGAACCTCTATCAGTCGCACAACGGTGTTGTTTTCTTTTTGGACGTAGAGGGTGTTTTTAGGAAGTTTGAAACTAAAAACATGGGGTCGTTTAAAGCAAAAGGTGAGGATGCTGATGCGTTTATTACTGCTTTGCAAAATGCGGTCGATAACTTCATATCTTCAAATAATCTCAATGACGGCGAGGGGAACCCCGCAAAAGTAGTCGAAATATCAGAGATCACAAGTTCAAAAATAGGTTACGGATCACGTTATAAATTTTCCGAATTTCATTTTAGGTTTAACAACGGAAAAGTTGCGCGCGTAAACACGGAAAATCTTGATGAAATGTATTTAACAAGCGCGGCAAGAGCGGTTCGTCTTGACGGCGGTACGATCATTCAAGCGTCGGCGCAGTTCATGGCGGGAAGCAACGGAGAGCTTGCCTATGGAACACCAAGCAAATCCGTAGACGATATGGGACTTACAAAAGCAGTCGGAGTGAGATTTAAGTTCGGCGGAACCGTATATCTTGGAGGCGGCATTGCGGGCAAGGGGGAGTCGGGAACGGTACCGTGCCATTGGTACAATAGCCAACAAGTATTCCCGTCGGGACATTTTGATTGGGTTTCGGAGCACATAGACGGATATGTAGAGCACATGATTAACGACACGAGATGTTCAAACGGTACGTTTTTGGGCAGGTTTGCTACAAACGAATATCGCTATGCAACGCCTTTATCAATCAGCAACGGCGTAGTTGTTGAGGAGGTCGAAAACACGTTCCTATCTGTTGATGCTCAAGGCGCAAAAATTCTTGATGCGTTGCAAGCGTCAAAAATACCTTCAACAGTAAACACTTCCGTAGCCCTTCTTGAAACCAAAGCCAACACGGAAACGGAAAAGAAGTTCATAACGCAGTTTTTTGTAACGCAAGGGGTGGGAAAAGGTTTTATGGTTAGCGACACGGAATTAGGCGCGGGCTTTATTGCCTCAATAGAGCATTATGTAAAACACAACTCATAAAAGGAAAAAAAACATGAGAAAGTACAATGTAAATCAAGAGTTCAACGTAGTTGTCTCCACTAAAACTACCCTTTACGGGGCTTTGTCGGGAGATTTTGAGGTGTATTACGCACCTACGAACAACCTCACAAACAGAACGTCGGTTGCGGGCGGACTTACGGAAGCAGTCAAGACAATCGACACGCCAAACACCGCTACGCTTGCGGCAAGTGCAGCATACGGCTCAAAGCTTCTTATGGCTCAATCAGGGCATACAATTGAAGCGGGCGACGTGATCGAGTACGCTACGGGCAAAATGGCTTATGTGGCGAAAGTTGTCGGAGAGAAAATCTATCTAAGAACCAAACTACAAACGGGCGTAGCATCAGGCGCTACTATCACGCAAGTAGGAAACACGGGGCTTTACAATACGGTTGATTTTTCGATCCCGTCGATCGGGGAGTATCTCGTAACTATCGAAGCACCCGAATACGGCATTATGGTTGAGAGTCGCGTGGGCATTGTCGAAGAGAGTGAGGCGACACCGATCGACGGCGACGCTCCTATCTATTCAGAGATCGCGGTAGCATACTAGCATGGTTGTTAGAGTAGATACTACAAACCTTACAAAGGGGCTTGATTTTAGCGTTATCGTCCATACTGACGTAGAGCCTACGGTATCGCTCTACGGCTTCAACACTTCGACCCACGAGGTTGAGGTGTTGGACTTCAATCCATTACAAGAGGGGGCATTTTGGAAATTTTCTTCAAAAGCCCCTTATTTTGACGGATTTGTATTAGCTACAATTAACTCAAAGTCGATTTTGGCGAAAAAGGTAGGCTACCCCTTGCCTCACTTCGTTATCGGACATAAAGCGGGCTACGCGGTTCCGTTTGAGGTGTTTGATTTAAGCGGGGTAAAGACAAAAGAGGGGAACCTTGCGAGGATCATTGACGGGTTTTATTACACGCAACTCGATTACGATATGTGTGTAGTAAAAACCCTCAATAAAAGATTTATCGTCAAAAACGACACGGGCAAGCTTGCCTACGATGTGAGCCTTGGCGATGCAACTCTTGGGGATGTTACTCTTCCCGAGTACGACCTTGTATCAACACTTGGGGAGGCGACGCTTGGAGATATACAATTTAATGAAATTCAAACGGATGCGGTCTTGGCGGACGCAACCATAACGGGGTACTAAATGGATTATGAAATTCTACGCGAAACGCTTAGGGTTACGCTTGACGAAGTTGCTTTTAGAAAAGACGAGACTACGGGCGAAAACATATCAATCGTGCATAAGTCGCAAGAAGATTTAAAGACGTACTTAGAAAAGAATACCTCAATCAGCGACGATGAAAAAGCAAAACACTATTCAAAATTTCTCACCGACATTGTAACGGGCGTAACGATACAAGCGATCAACGTAGCGGGGCAAGCGCCTCTTATGGATGCGCAAATAGACACGCTTCGGACGGAAACAGCTCAAAAAATAATCTCTATGCAGAACGAGGATAAGGCGCGCATGAATGATAGTGCCGTAAACGTCGCAAAAGCAAAAGCGGATATAGAGTCACTCATCCCCGCACAAGTATCAAAGATCAACGCAGAAATCGCCGCACTTGCAAAAGATGCGGAGCTTAAAGCAAAAGAGATCGCAATCAAAGAGGCAGAATTACCTCTTATGCAAGCGCAAGTTTTAACCGAACAGCAAAAAGTTTTAGCGATGCAAGCAGAAACGGCGCTCAAAGAGGCGGAGCTTCCGATAAGAGAGAAGCAGCTTGAGATAGAAACTTCAAAGCTTGAGTTAATGGAAGCAGAGATGGAAATAAAACTTAAAGAAATCCCCCTCAAAGAGGCGCAAGTTAAAATCGCAGAGCAAGACGTAAAACTCAAAGAGAAACAAGTGGAGCTTACGGGGGCAGAAATCAAGCTCAAAGAAAAAGATCAAGACCTCAAGGAGCAAGAGCTTGACAACATGCGCGACATGATGGGTTTTGAGAAAGATAAAATCATGATAGCACTAAAAGAGCTAGACCTTAAAACGGAAGAAACAAGAGGGCGGCTAAAGCTAACCGAGGCGCAATCGAGACTTACCGAACAACAAGCCGATGCCGTAAGGGATAGCTTGGAGCTACAAAAAGAGATCGAAGAAGCAAGAAATGAAAAAGACATATCGGTAGCGGAAATTTATGTAGGAGCAAAAGCATGATATTTGATGATTTAGTTGCATACCTCAATCAGGAGATGCGAAACGAAACGATTAGAAAGTTTGTAGATAAACACGGTATGACTCCCGAATATGTAACGGATCACGAGGCATACGATCAAGACCCTAGTACGGCTACGGGCGATATAAAAAAATACGTTTCCCCGACGACGGTTTACAGCGAGTCGGCAAATATTGCGTCCGTTGTTTACGATGAGATGGTTCGCGTATCCATGCTCACCGTGCCGCTTCGTCTCTTGGAGCTTATTGGCACGTCGGCAAATACGCCTTTGCGTCAGCTTGACGAAAACTATTTTATCAGGATGCCCGCATACCCACAACTAGGAGCAGATTTAGATATTGATGAGTTCCTTGCAAAAGTTATCGGGTATCGCTTCTTGGCAGCGATAGGTATTTCACGATATGCGCAGATCGCCAAAGAGCTTATTGAGGCGCATGAGAAGAGCGTAGTTATCCCAAAAAATACGGGAACGATCAACATGCTTGAGTTAAATGTTCGCTTCGGCGACGGTGCATCTTGGCACGAGAATTACGTTTCAGGCGACACGCATATCTCTTTTTCGAGATCGGGTGTTTGGGGTAACGCAATCCCCCTTGGAGGTGGTACAGCAACGCCGACGGAGCCTACAATAACGAAGTTTGCGGATTTATCCGACGTAGCAACTCTTGAAGCGGGGAAAATGGCAGTCGTAAACGCAGAGGGCACGGGCGTAGTGTTTCAAGACATCCCCGCAGCTTCGAGCGGTGGAAGCACGTCAGAGGGGTTTGAGTACGTCGAACTAGATGCAACAAACAACATCGTAAACATTGGCGGGGACAAGCGCATTATATATGTTTCTTGCAACGATAACGTAACCATAGACTTCGCAAAAGTAGGCTATGACTACGACGTAGTAAGCGGCGCTAGATACACGTTTGTAATCCAACCGAACGGCTACAACGTATTTTTTAATAACGAATTATACATTAACGGGTTAAATCCTATTGCCCCTACGGCAATGAGTGCTATAATAACTCTATTAAGCTTGGAGTACAGTTTTTACTGTATGGAGCAAAAGGAGTTCTAAGATGAAATTTTTAAGAGGACTGTTGCTGTATGCGGCGGTGATATTTGTAGGTGGAACTATGCAGCAAGTTATGACTATTCCGTACCAAAACCCGATCAAAGACGGGCATGAGTTTACGCGCGACCTCATGGCGGGCGTTGTGCAAAAGACGGCGATTGAGGACGTTTTTGCGGGTATCCCTATGTTTCAGAGATACGACAATGTTTTTAACTTTCAGGATGCCGTTTCTTCCGATTTGTCGAAGATTACCGACAATGCCGTTGTGAAATACGACTACAATAAAGTACGCGAAATCGCTTGGCTTCCCGCGTTAAGTTTTAGTGCGGAAGCGGGCGAGCTTGAACAGTTTGTATTCGAGTATCCCGTAGAAACTTTTGATTATATAGGTGAGGCAAGGTACGAATACAAATCGGAACTTGCCTCTAAACCTACGACGCTCCTACCTATTGGCGTAGGGTATTCCGACGAAAACACCTATGTGTTTTTTCGTGGAAAAAGCAATTATGATAAACCTTGTCATTATATCAACGAAGAGACGGGAGCGCTTGTAGCCGTGGACAAACTCCCAGACGGCACATCGCCAAACGTGAACCATGTAATGAGCTATGGCGGGCGCATATTTCTTATAGATAGCCCAAAAATATACGAGTTTAAGAATGGTGCCCTTGTGCTTATAGACGACGTAGAGCGCTTTGAAACATCAAGCGCACGGTTTGCGAAGCTAACCGAAGATAGAGGGTATTTTGATTTAGAGACAAACAAAATCGTGCAAGATGACGACCGTGTATTAAATCAGTATAGATCCGTTTTTAGAACTGAACATACGCCGCGCTTTGGAGGCACGAGCGTTCCTCATTTTGTGAGTATAAATCCGAAAAACGACCCGCAATCGGCGGCTATGGAGCTTGTATTGGGCGGCAGGCTTGGAGAGCGAGAGAACTACATCCGAAGCACGAACGGGATAGGCGACATTACCTACAGCGAAAAGACGGGCACGTATTGGGCTTCTTTTCTCGGTAACAAACGAAGTGATACGGGAGCAAGCAGCGGAAGCACAAACTCATCATCAAACTTGCGCAATGCAGCGAGAAGCCACAACTATTTTTATCATGGAATAGAGAAGTCGGACGGGTTTTATATTAAAAAATATCAGATACGCATACGCTACGACGACAAAGGACGAGATCGCTTTGTTTATGGGGATAAAAAACATATTGAAAGGAGCAGACCATGGCAGCAAACCAACTGATGGAAGATTTACAGCGTAGAGCGAGCGCGCAACTTGGAGGAGGGTATCAAGTACCCGTGCAACAAGCGCCAGCGGATAACGCAAAATACACACATAGCTACAGCAACACGCCCGTAGATATAGGCGGAAAAAAATACAACGGAACGCACACTATGACGTTTGAAGCGCCGAAAACAGCTTCGGCACAATGGGGTTCG
>Ga0265295_1008354_pt1 | contig 11531 bp, 8 predicted proteins | sample Munlansysbiofilm_FD_192503 | JGI IMG/M metagenome (GOLD analysis project Ga0265295, IMG submission 192503) | Leachate microbial communities from a municipal landfill in Southern Ontario, Canada - Methane capture system biofilm | ecosystem: Engineered > Solid waste > Landfill > Unclassified ... | reverse complement strand
CATGAAACAGATGAGTTTATTAAAGAAAACATAGGAAGAAAATTAGTAGTAATTGGAGCAAGCACAGGAACAGATGCACATACTGTAGGAATTGATGCAATTATGAATATGAAGGGTTATGCAGGTCATTACGGGTTGGAAAGATACGAAATGATAGAAGCCCTAAATATGGGTAGCCAAGTTCCTAACGAAGAATTTATTGCAAAGGCAATAGAATTAAATGCTGATGCTCTATTAGTTTCTCAAACAGTTACTCAAAAAGATGTGCATATTAAAAACCTTGTTGAGCTTGTGGAAATGTTAGAAGCAGAAGGATTAAGAGATAAGGTTATACTTTGTTGTGGAGGACCAAGAATATCTCATGAGCTTGCTAAGGAATTGGGCTATGATGCAGGGTTTAGCATGAATTCTTATGCAGATGATGTAGCCTCTTATATTGCTCAGGAATTGGTAAATAGAAAAAATAAATAATAACAATAAGAAATGGATAAGAATACAATAAGAGATACGATTGCAAGGAGAGCTGCATTAGAACTAAAAGACGGTTATATTGTTAATCTTGGGATTGGTCTCCCAACCTTAGTACCTAATTTTCTTGACCCAGGAGTAAAGGTTTTGCTTCAATCAGAAAACGGACTTATTGGTATGGGCTCTACTCCTATTTCGGGAGAAGAAAACCCTGAGTTTGTAAATGCAGGAGGTCAATTTACTTCTTGTGTTGAAGGAGGAGCTACTTTTGATAGTTCAATGAGCTTTTCAATTATTAGAGGAGGACATGTGGATGCTACTATCCTTGGAGCAATGCAGGTAGATGAGAAAGGAAATCTTGCAAATTGGATGATACCTGGGAAGAAAGTACCTGGAATGGGTGGAGCTATGGATTTGGTTGTTGGAGCTAAGAAGGTTATTTTGGCAATGGAACATACTGCCAAAGGTTCTCCAAAAATACTAAAGGAATGTACTCTCCCACTTACTGCAAAGGAAGAAGTTGATTTAATTATTACTGAAATGGGAGTTATGGAGATAACAAAAGAAGGAATAGTACTAATAGAATTACATCCAGAGTTTAGCTTAGAAGATATTCAAAATGCAACTGAAGCAAAATTAATAGTTTCTAAGGATTTAATCCCTATGCAATTATAATCATTAACCCAATAAATTAAAATAAAATGGAAAGAGTATTTATAGTATCAGCCAAGAGAACTGCTATTGGTAAATTTCTTGGAAGTCTTGCTGATGTTCCAGTTGCTAATCTTGGAGTAGCAGTAGTAAAAAACATTATTGAAGAAACCAAAATTAATCCAGCAAAGATAGATGAAGTAATTGTTGGAAATATCCTAATGGCTGGACAAGGTCAGGGAATAGCGAGACAGATTTCTGTTAATTCTAATATTCCTGTTGAAGTCCCTGCTTATGGAATTAATATGATTTGTGGTAGTGGTTTAAAATCCGTAATGAATGCTTATAATTCTATTAGAGCAGGAGAAGCAAATATGATAATTGCAGGAGGAGCTGAGTCGATGAGTGGTGCGGGTTTTATTCTTCCTTCGAGAAGCCGTAATGGATTAAAGATGGGAGATTTTAAAATGATTGACCATATGATTAATGATAGCTTAACCGATGCTTTCACTGGAGTACATATGGGAATTACTGCTGAAAACATTGCAGAGAAATATAATATCACAAGAGAAGAACAGGATGAATTTGCAATTAACTCTCAAAATAAAGCAATATCTGCTATTGATAATGGAAGATTTAATGATGAGATAGTTCCTTTTGAGATTATTACAAAGAAGAATACAATAGTTTTCAATCAAGATGAGTTTGTAAATAGAAATACTTCTCTTGAGAAACTAAATTCGTTAAGACCTGCATTTAAGAAAGACGGAACAGTAACAGCAGGTAATGCATCAGGAATAAATGACGGAGCAGCCTTTGTTCTTTTAGTTTCTGAAAAAGCACTTAAAGAATATAACCTTACACCTTTATGCGAAATAGAAGCAGTAGGACAAGGAGGTGTTGAACCTTCTATTATGGGTATGGGACCAGTTCCAGCTATAGGAAATGCACTTAGTAAGACAAATCTAAAGCTAAGCGATATAGAAGTTTTAGAGTTGAATGAAGCTTTCGCCTCACAATCGCTTGGAGTACAAAGAGAATTAATAGCTAATCACGGAGTAAGTAAAGAATGGTTAAACGAAAGAACTAATAAGAACGGAGGAGCTATTGCACTTGGACATCCTGTTGGAGCTTCAGGAACACGTATATTAGTAAGTTTAATTCACGAGATGAAACGCTCAAATAATAAATATGGATTAGCTTCATTATGTATTGGAGGAGGAATGGGAACTGCTATTATAATTAAAAGATAGGAAAAAGATTATGGAAAAGATTAAATTAGGAGAAACCTTTGTTGAGAATATTAGATTCACTCAAGAAAGGGTTAATCAATTTGCAGAATGTACTGGGGATAATAACCCTATTCATCTTGATAAGGAATATGCTGAGAAGACTCCATTTAAGAAACCTATAGTTCATGGATTCTTTGCTGGCTCAGTATTCTCAAAAGTATTCGGTACTCAGTGGCCTGGAGAAGGTACTATATATATGTTCCAGGAAATGGCTTTCCTTGCTCCTATCTTTGTGGAAGAAGATTATATTGCAAAATTTGAGGTAATTGAAGTAAACGAAGAAAAACATAGAGGATTAATTAAAACAACACTTGAAACCAAGGATGGTAAGATTGCCATAAGTGGACAAGCGAAATTAATGCATATTGAAAGATTTTAAAACATAAAGTATATGAAAAGATTAGAAAATAGAATAGCAATTATAACTGGTGGAGCATCTGGAATTGGTGCTGCAACATCCAGAAAATTTGCCTTAGAAGGTGCAAAGGTAATTATATGGGACCTTGACCAAGAAAAAGGGAATGCTTTGGCAAATGAGATTGGTGGAGACTTTTTAAAAGTTAATACTGCTAATTATTCAGAGATAGAAGCTGCAGCAAAGGCAGTTAATGATAAATATAATAGAATTGATATCCTTATTAATAATGCAGGAATAACAAGAGATTCTACCCTAAAGAAGATGACTCCAGAACAATGGCAACAAGTTATTGATGTTAATCTTACTGGGGTATTTTATTGTACAAAGATAATTAGTGAGTATATGCTTGCTAATAATTATGGAAGGATAATAAATGCATCATCAGTTGTAGGTATTTACGGAAACTTCGGTCAAACTAATTATGTAGCTACTAAGGCTGGATTAATTGGTATGACTAAGACCCTTGCAAGGGAATTAGGAAGAAAGGGCATTACTGTTAATTCAGTAGCTCCTGGCTTTATTGCAACAGAGATGGTTTCTGCTATGCCTGAAAATGTAATTGAAACTATGAAGGCAAAGGTACCAATTGGAAGACTTGGAGAGCCTGGTGAAATTGCTAATGTATATTGCTTCCTTGCCTCCGATGAGGCTGCTTATATCAACGGCCACACTCTGAGTGTGGATGGGGGTATGACTGTATAGTTATTTATCAAATTAAAGGGTGGGTTATTGCTTCTCACCTTTTTTAATGTCAAACCAATAATTAGTATGAATTTTAATATAACAGAACAAGAAAAACTCTTTCTTCAAATGATTAGAGAGTTTGCAGAAAAAGAAGTAAAGCCACTTGCTGCAGAAGTAGATGAGCAAGAGAGATTTCCTGTGGAAACAGTAGAAAAGATGGGAAAGATTGGCTTAATGGGTATTCCTGTACCAAGTAAGTATGGTGGTCAGGGAGGCACAAATCAAATTTACTCAATGGCAGTTGAGGAACTTTCAAGATATTGTGCAACTACGGGAGTAATTGTTTCAGCGCATACCTCTCTCTGCGTTGCCCCAATATTAGAGAACGGAACAGAGGAACAAAAGCTTAAATACTTGCCTAAACTATGCTCAGGGGAATGGATAGGAGCCTTTGGACTTACTGAACCTAATGCAGGAACTGATGCTGCAATGCAACAAACCATTGCTATTGAGAAGGAAGACAAATGGATATTGAATGGTTCTAAGATTTTTATTACCAATGCGGGATATGCTGATGTGTATATAATTATAGCAATGACTGATAAAAGCCAAGGGACTAAAGGAATATCTGCTTTTATTGTAGAAAAAAATACGCCGGGATTCTCAATAGGAAAGAAAGAAAAGAAATTAGGTATTAGAGGTTCTTCAACCTGTGAGCTAATATTTGAAAACTGCGAAATACCTAAGGAAAACCTTTTAGGCAAGGTTGGAAAAGGATTTGGAATAGCTATGAAAACCCTTGATGGGGGAAGAATAGGTATTGCAGCTCAAGCCTTAGGTATTGCACAAGGAGCTATGGATGAAACCATAAAATACACTAAGGAGAGGAAACAATTTGGAAAGAAGATTTCTCAATTCCAAAACACTCAATTCCAAATGGCAGATATGGAAACAAAAATCCAAGCCTCAAGACTTTTAGTAAGAAGTGCTGCCTTTAAGAAAGATATGTCCCTACCCTACTCTACTGACGCTGCAATGGCAAAACTAATGGCTGCAGAAACAGCTATGGACGTTACAACCAAGGCGGTACAGTTCCACGGAGGCTATGGTTATACAAGGGAATACCCTATTGAAAGGATGATGAGAGATGCAAAAATTACCGAAATCTATGAAGGAACATCTGAGGTTCAAAGAATGGTAATTGCGGCTAATATATTAAAATAATAAAGTAAAGATTAGAGATATGAATATAATTGTTTGTATTAAACAAGTTCCTGATACAACAGAGGTTAAATTAGACCCAAAGACTGGAACCCTTATTAGAGACGGGGTGCCAAGTATTATCAACCCTGACGATAAGGCGGGATTGGAATTAGCATTGGATTTAAAGGATAAATATAATGCCAAGGTTACAGTAATAACCATGGGACCACAACAGGCTGAAATTGTTTTAAGAGAGGCTTATGCAATGGGAGCTGATAGGGCAATATTGCTTACAGATAGGAAATTTGCAGGAGCAGATACCCTTGCAACTTCTAATGCTCTATCTGGAGCGATAAGAACCTTGGACTATGACTTGATTATTACTGGTCGTCAAGCTATTGATGGAGATACTGCACAGGTAGGTCCTCAGATTGCTGAGCACCTTGACCTACCTCAGGTTAGCTATTTACAAGCTCTTGAATATAATAATAATACCTTTACAATTAAGAAAGCCTTAGAGGATGGTTACCAAATCCTTGAAGTAGATTCTCCTTGTTTGGTTACTGTTCTTAACTCTGCTAATTCCCCAAGGTATATGAGTGTTAAAGGAATAATGGACGCCTTTGATAAGGAAATAGAGGTTTGGGGTGTTGATAAGATTGATATCGATGAGGAGAAACTTGGTCTAAAAGGTTCTCCTACCAAGGTTAAGAAAGCTTTTACCAAGGGAATTAAAGCATCAGGAGAAGTATATCAGGTAGAAACCCAGGAGGCTATAGGTATTATTATAAGCAAGCTTAAAGAAAAATTTATAATCTAAAAACAAGGATATAATCATGGATAAATCAATATATAAGAATGTATTTGTTTTTATAGAACAAAGGGATGGAAACTTGCAAAGTGTGGGTTTAGAGCTTTTGGGTAAGGCAAGAGATTTGGCTAAGGAACTCTCCGAAGAAGTTTACGCAGTTTTAATGGGATATAATATTGAGGATAAGGCTACGGAACTGATTGAATACGGAGCTGATAAGGTAATTATTATGGACTCAATAGAGCTTAAGGAATATAGTACAGAGGCTTATACTCAGGGGCTTTGCAAATTAATCCAAGAGAGAAACCCTTCCATAGTACTAATCGGAGCAACTACAATTGGGAGGGATCTTGGTCCAAGAATCTCTGCAAGAATCACAACAGGGCTTACAGCTGATTGTACAAGACTTGAAATATCTGAGGATAAAGAGCTTTTAATGACAAGACCAGCATTTGGAGGGAATCTAATGGCAACAATTATTTGCCCTGACCATAGACCTCAAATGTCGACAGTAAGACCAGGAGTAATGCGTTCCCTGCCAAGGGATAGAAGCAGAAAAGGCGAGATTGAGAAGTTTGAAATTAGTTTTAATAAAGATAAATTCCGAGTTAGAATTAAGGAAACTATTAAGGAAAAGACCAATATGATAGATATTACCGAGGCAAAGATTCTTGTTTCAGGAGGTAGAGGTATTGGAAATAAAGAAGGTTTTGAGAGTTTAAACCAACTTGCTCAAACCCTCGGAGCTGAGGTTTCGGCATCCAGAGCTATTGTGGATTCAGGACTTATTGACCATAATCGTCAGGTTGGGCAAACAGGTAAAACAGTTAGACCAGACCTTTATATTGCTTGTGGTATATCTGGAGCCATCCAACATATTGCCGGAATGGAAGAAAGCGAGTTTATTCTTGCTATAAATAAGGATCGTTATGCCCCAATTATGCAGATGGCAGACCTTGGAATAGTAGGAGATGCAAAAGATATAATTCCTGCCCTAAACGAAAGACTTAAATCATTGAAAAACAAAGATTAACTTTTTTCAAAAATAAGACTTACTCTAAGAGGCCTTTAGACTTAGTCTAACGATGCTTTAGAGTAAGTCTTATTTATGCTAAGACTTACTCTTATTTATTTTAATACTAATTCAACGAATTTGCTTCCCCTTTCTTCAAAGTTTTTAAACATATCGTAGCTCGGAGCTGAAGGTGATAATAGACATATTTTACCCTTATCTGTAACCTCTTTACACCATAGAACAGCCTTTGAAAAATCATCTGTCAATATATGATTAATCTTGTAAGAGTCCTCTTTTTCCAATATCTCCTTTATCCTTTTTCCTGCTTTCCCAATATAGGCAATATTCTCCAATTCCTTATTTTCAAGGAGTTCAACCAATGAAGAGTAGTCAATCCCCCTATCCATCCCTCCTAAAATCAGGGTTTGGACATATTTTAAGGCCTTAATTGCCTCAAGTGTAGCTTGAGGAATTGTGGAAATACTATCATTATAATATTCTACTCCATCAATAGAGCCAATATATTCCAACCTGTTTGCCAACCCTTTAAACTCAATCAAAGCATTCAAAGCCTTGGAAATATCTCCAAAGAGAATTTCAATAACCTTAAGAGTAAAGAGGATATTCCCCTTATTATGCTCACCTTTAATATATTTTGGCTCTTGGAAAACATAGTCTTTTATATCGATAGAGTGATAATTCACATTATTATCTCGAGAGAGCCCAAATTCTTTTAGTCTATTATTTAATATATTATCCCTTGAGTTATAAATAAAATAGCCATTGTTTAAGTATCTTAAAATATTGAGTTTAGCATCTTGATAGGAAGTAAAACAAGGGAAAAAATCAAGATGTTCTTCAAATAAATTCAAGATTATAGAAATAAAAGGAGAAGTATTTATATGCTCTAACTGATGGGCGGATAGTTCTAAAACAATATAAGTATCTTGATTAATCTTAGGAATTAAATCAAAGACAGGAACTCCAATATTACCTCCAAGCAATACATTATCAGTGTATTGTTTAATAGCAGTATAAATCATAGTTGAAGAAGTACTCTTGCCCTTAGTACCTGTTACACCAATAACCTTGGGGGAGAAATACTTTAGAAAAATATCTATTTGTGAGGAAATACACTCTTTAGGGTATTGAGTTCTCATTTTTCTTAGATTAAAACCAGGACTTTTAATTATTAGGTTATAATCTTTTTGTGCATATAAAGAATCCTCTCCGAGATGAAGTTTTAGGTTTTTAGTTTCAAAATCATCTTGAAGTTCTTCCGCATTATAAATTTCAATATTTTTATCTTGAATACCGATAAGCTTATTAGGAAACAATTTGCGTAATAATCTATAAGTCGACCTTCCTTCTCTTCCATATCCAAGAATAAGAATATATTTGTTTCCAATCTCCAAGACTAATTCCCTAAGCTTTAAAAGCGAATAAGGAGAGGAAATAAGACTTAGAAACTCAGGCATTAGATTATGTTTCTCTTCAATTTTAAGTAGGGAGGAATAAGCATCATCCAAAATTTCCTTATATGAAAAGCTTTTCATCCAATGCTTTACAAGATTAAATGAAAGTATTTGAGGGAAATTATCGCATGCAAGAGACAAGGCATGATTAACCTCATGAATTGTTCCCACACATTCAAAGGGTTTGCTTGGGCATAATCCAGTAAGCTCATCTAAATAATTAGATAAGCTATCCTTGTCTAATAAATTCTCTGAAAACATAGTGGAGAGTTTATCTGGGGAGATAAATGGGGAAAGAATAATATAAGCAAACAAACATTTAGGGCAATTACAACACCATATATCTGTCTTTGAACCAACGTTACAACTCCTAAAAACATCATGATAACGAGTATGGAAGGCAAATTCCTGAGCAATTTGGAGTTCAGATAAAGGTCTTAAAAGGCTGAAATAATTAATATCCTTATGGATAAACTCCCTTGTATATTCCCTGAAATCATTCTCAAACTCCAAACTCTTTGAGTATTGATGATTAATATCCAAGCCCTTAACAGTCGACTCAGAGGCACTTGATTCATTACTTAAAGCAATATGTCTGCAAGAAGTTAGAGCAGAAATAAGTAGGTTATAGAAGGCTAACATTGCAGAAAATGGAGTATGACCATTTAGAAATCCCAATGCATTAAGGTCTAATAAATAAGGATCTATCTCCCTATTTATTATAGCAATACTATCTATATCAAACCCTCCTCTTTCAACAGAGCTTAAGCTTGCCCCTCTTGGATTGATTATCATAGGAATTATTTCAAAGTCTCCCCTTTTGATAATTTCCATACTTACCACTGAATCCTTCCCTCCACCAATAGGTAGAATAACCCTGTTTTTCCTAAATCTCAAATCACATTTCCCAAATTCATCTTTAGATGAAATAATATTTACAAAGTCCTTAATATTGGTTTCAATACTATTTAAGTAGAAATACTCCCCTAACCCATTAAAGTAAATCTTCTTCCAAAATCCTATTTGAGCATCACTTAACCCTCCACATTCAATAATAATAACTGGACTTGCAAAAGCCTTCCAATAACTAATTAGCTCAATTAAACCAATATTAAAAACAAGGATATCTAAGTTTTCCCTTCTTGTATTAAGATTTGAATAAAAGCCTTTAAGAGGAATATTTATCTTTGGGGAAAAACTATGCATATCACAAATAAATGAAAAACTAAGTTCCAAAAACTGTTCTTTATACTTATAGGAAAAGCTTTTATAAGTAAAATAAGGATATTTCAGTCTTAGTTTTTTGAATCTTTCATTATTGTTTTTTCTTTCCATCTCAATCGTTTTAGATTACAAAATTATGCTATTTTTTCGTGATTTGAAGTATTTTACTTAACTTTGTTGGATTAAAAAAACCATTAATAGATATGAAAGAAGAAGAAAAAAACAAGAATATTACTAAGTATGAATTTATAATTAAGGCCTTTGCAAATAATCCTCAAGAAGCTATGAACTATAAACAAGTCTCTTCAAGGACTGGTTATAATGATAGAGCATCGAAGGAATTAGTTCTTAATGGCATATTAACCCTGGCAGAAGAGGGCATACTTATTGAAGAAGGAAAAGGCAAATATAAGATTAATCCAAGGTATATAAATAACAACTATCTTCCAAAAAACTATGCTATTGGCAAGGTAGATATGAAGCAAACTGGCAAGGCATACGTTATTCCAAAGGATGGTGGAGAGGATATTTTTATTGGTCCTAATAATACAAACAGAGCTTTAAATAACGATATTGTAAAGGTTTACATCTTTCCAAAACGTAAAGACAGAAAGATAGAGGGGCAGATTACAGAGATAATTAAAAGAGATAAGACTTCTTTTGTAGGGACTATTCAACGCTCTGCAAAGTTTGCATTCTTTGTTCCCGACTCTCAATCAATGCCAATTGACTTATTTATCCCTTTGGATGACTTAAATAAAGCCAAGGATGGAGATAAGGTTTTAGCAGAGATTACCGATTGGCCTGAGAGGGCTAAAAATCCTTTTGGAAAAGTAATAAGAGTTTTGGGACGCCCTGGAGATAATAATGTGGAGATGCAAAGCATATTGGCTGAGTTTAATTTCCCATTATTTTTCCCTGAAGAAGTAGAGAGAGAAGCTGAGAAAATTAGCTTTGAAATACCTAAAGAGGAGGTTGAAAAAAGAAGAGATTTTCGCAATATTCCTACCTATACAATAGACCCAGAGGATGCAAAAGACTTCGATGATGCTATTTCCTATCAAAGGCTAAGCAATGGAAACCACGAGATTGGCGTCCATATTGCAGATGTATCACACTATGTTTCGCCTGGGAGTCTAATAGATGAGGAGGCATATAAGAGGGGAACATCGGTATATTTAGTTGATAGAACCATACCAATGTTGCCAGAAAAGCTATCAAATGGGGTTTGTTCTCTAAGACCAAATGAGGATAGTTTAACCTTTTCTGCTGTGTTTGAAATGGATGATAATGCAAAAATTATTAATTCTTGGTTTGGAAAAACTATTATCTATTCTCAAAGAAGATTTGCTTACGAAGACGCTCAAAAGATAATCGAAGAGGGATGTGGAGACTATTCTGAGAATGTTTTACCTGTATATAAACTTTCTGAAATACTTAGAAAAAAGAGGTTTACAAGCGGTGCAATCAACTTTGAAAGCCAGGAAGTAAGGTTTAAATTAGATGAAAATTCAAAGCCTATTGGCATATATATCAAGGAATCGAAAGAAGCTAATTGGCTAATTGAAGAATTTATGCTTTTAGCAAATAAGGGAGTTGCCGAACTTATTGGTAAGGGGAAAAAAAGAGAAAAGAATAAGAAAACCTTTATTTATAGGGTTCATGATGAGCCTAATCCTGAAAAATTATCAGTTTTTACAGAATTTGTTTCCAAGATTGGATATAAGGTAAATACTAATTCCAGAGGGGAATTAGCAAAGAGTATGAATAGTTTATTTAAGGAAATTAGTGGCAAGGGTGAGGAAAATATGATTTCTACAATAGCTATTCGAACTATGAGCAAGGCATATTATTCTACTGATAATATAGGACATTATGGTCTGGGATTCCCTTATTATTCTCATTTCACCTCCCCTATTAGGCGTTATCCTGATTTAATGGCACATAGATTATTGGAAAGATATCTTAATGGAGGCAACTCTGTAAGCAAGGAAGTCTATGAATCCAGATGTGAGGATTGTTCTCTAATGGAAAGAAAGGCAGCGGAAGCTGAAAGAGCATCCATTAAATATAAACAAGCAGAATTTCTTTCTGATAAGATTGGAATGGTCTTTTCTGGAGTGATTTCTGGTGTTAGTAAATGGGGAATCTATGTTTTAATTGATGAAAACAAATGCGAAGGCTTGGTTCCTATCCGCGATTTAGATGATGACTATTACAGTTTTGATGAGAAAAACTATTGCTTAATCGGTAGCAGATACCGCAAAAAATACCAATTAGGCGATGAAAT
>Ga0265295_1008353_pt1 | contig 11531 bp, 11 predicted proteins | sample Munlansysbiofilm_FD_192503 | JGI IMG/M metagenome (GOLD analysis project Ga0265295, IMG submission 192503) | Leachate microbial communities from a municipal landfill in Southern Ontario, Canada - Methane capture system biofilm | ecosystem: Engineered > Solid waste > Landfill > Unclassified ... | reverse complement strand
CAGGAGATGTTGTCTATGTCAAGGGATGCGGCGGAAGGTATACCGTCACACCGCCCAAACTAATTCCTGTTCCGTCAACCACACAAGGTGCAATATGAAGTCAACGCCTTGTCTTTAGGTTTGCGCACTCTGGCGGGGATGACGGCTGCACCGTAATGGGCCGCCATGTCGTCGTAGGTTGGATTGATGTCGGGCTCGTAGCGGCAGGCCTTATTGACGCCCGACCGCAGATTATCGGGGACAAGCAGATGCGGAACACCGCCGAGAAAGGTGAATGTACGGACATGTGAGCCGATCCAGTCCGGCAGGCTCTGTGTCCACGTGGCCTCGGCAAAGGTGAAGTTGCTGGCGCCGAGCACGGCCACAAAAATTTGGGCCTCACGAACCTCGCCGCTGAATGGGTCTTGAATGGGGATGGTCTGGCCCGCGTAGTCGATGAAGGCCTTCTCTCCGGCCACGTGGACCTGGCGCATGGATGGCTTGAGTTTGCCCACGAAGGCTCGATAGCGAGCGCAGAAGCAACTGTATTGCAGGCCGTCAGGATGCTGCGCCTTGTACTCATCCCAGAGCAGAAGCAGGGTCACGGAACGGCGCTTGCGCTCTATGTGGACGTCGGCCCAGTTCGGTTCCGGTCGCTTCACGGAACTTGGCGGCAGGGATGGAAAGAGCAGGTTTTCAAGCTCTGAGTCGGACAGGCTTGGCGGCAACGGCCAACTGAGGTTGGCAACCTGAGCCCTGCGTAGGTACTCGGAGGCGGTGTTGTGTGAGATCTTGAGACTTAGGCCGATCTGGCGTGCGGACAGGTCCCGGTCGAAATGCAGTCGTAAAACGTCTTTGATCTTGCGCATGGATAACCTCGAATTGGGCATGGGCACCTCCTGAAAAGGAGTATGCCCGAGTTATCCAGTGCCGCATCCGCTGCAAATTTTTCCACCGAATCTGACGCCGTTGGGGCTGGTCAGTTTGTTCCGGAATCGGTGGTCAGTTTGCCGTGGAATCCGTGGTCACTTTCCCCTGGAATCGGTGGTCAGTTTCCGCCGGAATCCGTGGTCAGTTTGGACCGGAATACGCAGAAATTTCTCGACCCACGACGTCGATGACCCTTTTTCATCGCGCCGCCACTGCCACGGGGGCGTTGGATCCTTGTCGGCCCACAGTCCTGCCCCGTTCGACCTCGCTTCGGTTTCGAGTCCGGCCCATTCGCCGCACACCCAGGTCTTGCAGTATTGCCTGTACAGCCAGGCGTGGCCGGATCGCAACTGCGCGGCATTGACGTCCTCTCCGTCCACAAAGATCCGCGCCACGGTGCGTCCGTACCTGTCCGTATCCATGACTTCGATCTGCACCGATTGCCCGTGCACCATGGAAGACAGATTTTGCTTCGAGGCCTTGCCGAACGGCTGTCCGGACTCGGGGGCGTCAATGCCGTAAAGCCGGATTTTCACCTGCTCGTGCCCATCACGCAGGACGGTGATCGTGTCGCCGTCGGCAATTCCGACAACCTTGCCGGTCCATGCCCACCCTGCTCCGGCCTGGAACAGGACGAGCTGAAGAAAAAGAGCCGCCCCGGCCGCGATCGTACCCACCCACCTCTGAAACCTCATTTCCGGATCCGCCGTCCCTGGTTGCGGTTATTTCACCATCGGCAATTCAGCCCAGCATGTCGTGTAACGGGGTGATTTCCGCTCTTGTCTCATGTGCCACGGCTTGCGCCCGACTCCCGACGAGGCCAGGGTCAAAATCCTCTGGCCAAACTTGTCATTGGCTTTGTCCAACATTTTCATGAGAGCTTGTTGTTTCTTGCGCTCTTCCCCGCTTGGCTCGATGAAGGAAAGTTGACGGTTATTCTCCTGCACAAGCTCAAGAAACATGACACCGACTTTTTGGTATTTGAATCCATCACGATAGATGCGCCGCAGAATTCGCAAAGCCTGAGCATGCAGGATCGGAGTGTACGAGGTCGGCGCGGCCAGAGTCTGACTTCCGGTGCCGGTATACTGCGGATCTGGATGGAAGCGGCTGGTCTCGGCGAACACTCGCACCACACCGGCCATAAGTTTTTTGACGCGAAGCTTCTCGGCAGCTCGCTGAACATAAGAAGATAAAGCTTCCTCCAGACTCTCCAATTCAGAAATCCGGGTCCCAAAGGATCTTGAGCAGACCAGGCTTTTTGCGGCAGGAGGATTATCCTCAAACGCAATGCACGGTATCTGCCCCAGTTCCAACACGGTATGAAGCCCAGCAATGGTAAGATGCTTTTTCACCCAATCCCTTGGAGCCTGCTCAAGCTTGTCGGCGGTATCAATGCCCGAAGCCTTCAGGAATCGCGAATACTGACGCCCAATCCCCCAAACATCGCCCACATCGATCTTTGCAAGCTGCCGCTCAATATCTTCTGCCTCATCAAGCAGCCACACACCATTACTGGCAGGGGTCTTCTTTGCCAATCTGTTCGCGATCTTAGCCAGGGTTTTTGTCCTCGCTAGTCCCACGCAGACCGGAATACCCGTCCATTTCTGGACCGTTCGCCAGATGTCGTGAGCGATCTGAACGAGCCTGTCGGGCTGCATGGCCCTGAACACCAAAAATGATTCATCAATGGAGTAGACTTCAACCTCCGGGGAAAACCCGGCCAGCACCTGCATGACCCGGGCGGACATATCCCCATAGAGCGCGTAATTCGATGAGAATATCCGCACGCCATTGCCCTCGAAGAAGGCCTTGCGCTTGAAGGCCGGCTCTCCCATGGCGATGCCCAGGGCCTTGGCCTCGTTGGAGCGGGCGATGACGCAGCCGTCGTTGTTGGAGAGCACGACTACCGGCTTGCCTTCGAGCGCAGGCTGAAACACCCGCTCGCAGGAGACGTAGAAATTGTTGCAATCCACCATCGCAACAAAGTCCCGGCTTTGGGCGTCAAGCATCAGACCCTCCGAACCACGCCCACGACCACGCCCCAGACCTGAAGATCCTGCTCCGTACCGACCTGAATGGGCTGGAAAGCCTTGTTCTCGGGCACCAACCGGCACCGCCCGCCTTTCAGGTGAAGGCGCTTGACCGTCATTTCCCCATCCAGGGCCGCGACAACGATCTTGCCATGAGCCGCCGTCTCAGAGCGGTCGACCACCAGGATGTCCCCATCGTGAATGCCCACGCCGATCATGGAGTCACCACTGACCCTCACCATGAAGGTCGCTGCCGGATTCCTGACCAGCAAGCCGTTCAGATCCAGGCGCGTTTCGAGATAATCATCGGCCGGAGATGGGAACCCTGCCGGAATGCGATGCAGATAGAACGGCAGAGCAAGCGCTTCGAAGTCCTGCGACACGCGGCCCATGAAATCCACGCGGCAACTGACTTTGCCCAACCGTTCCGGCGGCCCAAGATGATCAAAAACAGTTTTCAATTTCGTCCGTCCTCAGATGACAAACGCTCAGTTCCAAGCGTTGGAACCTGGCGCATGGTTTTTCGAGATAAGCCAGATTAATCCCTTCTTGTTGATGTCGAGACCACACGCCGGGCAGCTCATCAAATTGCACAATTTTCAGGTGACCCGACTGCGTAATCATACGCCCTTGCGTATGATTACGCTTGCCATCGAAACGCGATGCCCTCGTTCACAAAATATTTGTTGCTCGAAGACCTCCGACATTTAAAAAATTAACAAATGTTAATGCGGAAGCCAAGCTAAAATATACTACGCGAAGGCCCTGCTTCTCCTCTAAACTCGCCCATATAACGCCATGGTTCTAAAGCAGTGTTAAGCTGAAATCGGAACCACCACGGCAAGTCAAGGTCGCGTCGGCTAACGACTTGGGAGACGAGGAGATGCTGACAGTGAAAACGTCACAAACAAGGTCAAACTGGCTTAAGGTCGAATTAGAGAAGTCGATCGAACACTCAAAGAATTAGCCTAGTTGGGAACCAGAACACGGCCTAACTGCTCGATACTGCCAGTGAATTGTGCCCTTCCACCGCCCATCCTCGCTCAACTCAAAGCATTCTCTGCACGTAAACGCATCCTGCCCTCAGTTTCATCCATCCAAATGGCAGCAAAATACAAAGGACACGAAAAACGAGGACCTAAACGTCACATACCCCCAAAGGAATTTTTTTTTGCCTGTGCTAAAGAAAACTACCACAAACATATTCACATTTGTCTGTAAGATTGCTATTCATATTGCCATCAAACAAATGCCTACCACTCTTTGAAGTCTACAAATATGCAAATTAAAATACTACGGGGGATAACTTTTTAATTTTGATTACACAAAAGCAAGCATATTTACTACTAACTATTCAATGGAGATTCTGATCGAGTCAGTAATTTTTTTATTCAAATTAATGTACAATAGTTAAAGACATTAAAAAAATAATATCTTCTAATATTTAATCTTGCAGGACTACAAAAATCAATTATGAATAATAGCAAATTAAACATGGAAAACGATAAAACTCAAAGAATTAACAATGAAGACATACACCATGCTAAAACAAGCAAAAGTAAAAAACTTTTAAACAGTCTAAAGCACATTAAACTATTTATTTTTAATGATAACAAATTGAGTAAATCAGAGAAAAAAGAGTACGGAACATATTTCACAATATTTGCAATCATAACAGGATCAATTTGGACAGCACCGTGGTATAGAAGTTTATTGTTTAACGAGGATTTTGCATTTAATTTTCCCGGAGTCATAAATGGGGCCACAGGATTATTAATTTGTCTTCCAATGTATCTAAGAAATTTTATTGAGTTTAAACATATATCAATTTTTCAATGCATAACTTTTTTTCTTAATTGGACCCTTTGCTCTACCATTAGCCAACTAATAATAGGTCCAGACAATTCTTCGTTTAACGAAATCCTATCTTTTATGCTTTTTAGCGGCATCCTCCTAACATGGCTGGGAATCAGGTCTGTTGCGGGTTTTTGTTGGCTTTATTTTATCATACTTGCCATCGGCAATCTTTTTTTTCTTAGCAATTTACCTCAAGTAACCGGATTATTATTTTTAGTTTTTGGATTCTTTTCGCTAATGTTCCAAATGGACATCTCTCCTGCTGGATTAGCGAAGCGATTTATAATAGAATTTAAGAATATCGACAAACAAGTAATAAACAATATTGGCGAAGATATTTCTGACGCAGCAAGCTCTACAGCATCAACAGTATCAGAAGGTGTAAAATTTGCAGCAATGGCAGCCGGTGGCATGAAATGAAATGAATTGAATGATGTATGAGAACTAGTTTAATCAGCAAGGCTTCTTTCACGCCGATAACACGGTGCAATAAATGTCGAATAAATTGGATCTAGCCAGCTTTTTAGGTGAGGTGTGAACAGCATTTTCGCACTAGAAAGTAGCTGATCCTAAGGTGACACGTTTGATGCTCGTTAAGGGCTATCTGAAAAGGCCAACCAAGCATTTAGGAAAGGGGGAGGGAGCTTTGCCCTCCTCCTTCGCATCACTTATATTGTCACCGATGTTTCATTTTCAGACTTCGCCTCAGCCTCACCCTCAGCAGTCTCCTCACCAACGCTGGTGGATGGAATTGGACAAGACAATTCCGACATCACCGCGACCGCGAACACTCCAACAACCCCTGCGATGCATCCGCCAATAAAACTCAGTATTTTTCCCATCCTGTCCTCCCTGGGTATGATTTCATCAGTCATCGAGAGTCTCCCTTACAATTTCCAGAACAGCGATCGCGATTGCTATGGCTGGTCCCCAACTCATATGCTTTTCCCTCCCTTGTTGTGCCCGCAGTTGCGGACGTTTCGAACATGCCCCAAACGGATGATGATCCTGTCAGGCGGACCAAGGATCGGTCCTTGGAATCTCCTTGCTTTCATAACTCCTCCTTTTTGATTGGTTGAAACAAAACGGGAGACCATTGGCCCCCCGCGCGGTTGTTGACTGACTGGAATGGATCAGCGCCCAAGAATCGCGCCCTCCAGCAGAGTGAACATGGCGGGCGCCAGTTCCGCCATGGAATTCACCACGGCGCTGCGCCCTGGCAGGAGCACGTTGATTCCGGGACTAGTGATCCCGATGCCGTATATCTCGAAGCCGGCTCTCTCCCCCTGCGTGATAGCCTGGTGCGCGCAGTCCAGCGAATCCGGTTCACCATCCGTCACGACAAGGATGAGCTTCCTCCTCTCAATCAGAGGAAGCATGTCCTGCATGACCCACCACAGGGCTTCCCCCATGGGAGTACCGCCTGCGGGGACGAGGTCCAGATTGGCATGCACCTTCTGGCCGTGCATGATGACGGGAGCGACGGTCGAGTATGATCCATTCGGCAACTGTGAGCTGGGAAACGCAGTCACGGCGACGTTGATCTTTGAAGCCTCCAAGGCGGAGGCGACGGCATAGCAGGAGCAGCAGGCCAAGCGGATCCTGCGCACCATGGACCCGGAGCAGTCGAGCAAAATGTGAACGGCGGTATCGACCCCGGTTCTCTCGGCCTTGACCCGGAAAAGCCTGGGATCCGAAACTGCCAGACGATGGAGCTGCCCGGTATCCAGACGACCCCGTCTACCGCTTGAAGCTCGTGCCAGGATCTTTGTCTGCAGGAACCCCTGCAACCTGGTCCGCAGCGCCACGGACGCCTGCTTTGCATCCAGGACATCAGCTTCGGTCAGTAGGCCTGCATTTTTCGGCGTGGGTAACGCCACGGTGACGGCGCCTTCCTGGGATTGCCGAGACATGAGTTGCAAGGCATCCGCCAAGATATCGCCGAGGCTTTGCGGGAGAGCGTCCTCCCCTGCCCCGAGCAAATCACGGACATGCTCTCTGACCTGGTCCTGATTCTCGTTGGCCTTAGGTGCCGCCGAGACATCGGTATCATTATAGCCGTCCCGACCATCATGGCCACCTCCCTCATCCGGGGCTTCGTCCTGCTGTGACTCCCTTTCCCATTCGGACTGGGTGCTGTTTTCCTCTTGGGGGCCGATGTCATTTTGTTCGGATCGCCCATTGGCGAGATGTTCATCCGGTTCGGACCCGTCATCCAGTGGTGCGCCCTGGTCAGGCGACACCGGTTGCTCGGTTGAATTCGCATACAGATCCAGAACGCACACGATTTCGCGGGCGAAGTCTATGGCGTCCTGAGTCGAACGACACCTGGTTCGAACCAACTTCAGCACGTGTTCGATCTTCGGCCTCACACCTGGAAAAGCCGCATCGACCTGACCAGCCAAAGCGTCCTTCCGGTTGCAAAGCGCAGGGACATCCCAGGACCGGACTTCAAGCAGGAGCCAGTTGAGAATGATGACCGCAGGCTGAGCTGGCTCGTCTTGAACCTCAGCGCCGAAGACATGCGCAATCAGCCAATCGAAGTTTTGGCGACACCCTGGGAATATGGACGCGAGTTTGTGTTCAACACGGTGGTCCTCAAGGGTGTTCCACACATGCTTTTCGAGCGGCGTGAGCGAGGCGTTCTTCAACGCTTGGAAGTCAGTATCCCGAACATGCCCGGCCTCGTGGTCCAAAAATCCACGAGCCAAGGCCAAGAGCGTGTCCGGAACATCGCTCGGCAAGGATGGCAGACGAATAACCGTGCCGTCCGTATAGGCGTCAGCACCTCCTATCTCGACCTTCACCCCGTATTTTCTGCCGAGCACGCTTGCCACCAACGGAAGCGAACGCATCACGGCTCTTGTGTCGATCATCAGACCTCCAAATGCGAAAAGCCCCGGAGCTTGTGACTCCAGGGCTTTTGTTCGTTGTTGTGTTTACCGGCTAGGCTAAACCGAGCAGATACCAATATGGGTCGAAACTTTGCTCGACCAACCGGGCAAGCTGCAGGACGAATGGCGCGTAGTCAGCATCCTTCCCCGCCTTGTCCAGATTCTCGTAATAGGCAGCCCGATCCTCCACCGGGATGATGACGGTCGGAAATCCTGCCCGCATGAGTTCCAGGTTCATAGCGAGCCGAGAGGTCCTGCCGTTTCCGTCCCGGAAGGGGTGAATAATGACCAGGTCGGCATGCACCCTGGCCGCCCTTTCCACCGGATGAAGGCTCTTGGCCTCGCCACGGTACCAATCGAAAAAGCGCTGCATGCGCTCGCCGACATGGAGGTGATCAGGCGGGGTATGTCCAGCGCCGGAGATGATGACGTTGCAGCCCCGATAGCGTCCTGCCTCGTTGTCGATCCCCCGCAGGACAAGCTGATGCAATTCCTTCAATATTCGCTCATCAAGCGGGACGTTCTCCTGCACCAGGCCTTCCAAGTAGGTGATAGCGTCGGCATGGTTGATGGCTTCGAGGTGGTGCCGCAGCGGTTTGCCGCCAATGGTCAACCCCTCCTCCAGTACCACCTTGGTCTCCATGAGGGTCAGCGTGTTCCCCTCGATGGCGTTGGAATGATAGGTGTACCTCAGCACCATATCCTCACGCAGATTCCGGACAAGTTCCGGAGCGAGGGGACGATGAGCGTCGAGCTTGGACTTCAGGGCGTCCAGAGTGGCAAAGGCGTCATGGTGCATGGCATATCCTTTTTTGGCTTTCGGATTTGGTAAACGCGTTGCCCTTCCATGTCCAGCGAACCTACCACAAGCCGCAGCTGGGCAGCACTGGCTGAATGGGTATGTCCCGAAAGATCGGCGGCAAATCGTCCACCGTGGGCACGATGCCCAACTCCTCCTGGACATCCAACTCCGGCATCTCCCCCTGCCCTTCGACCAGGATGGCCAAAACGTCTGTGGAGGTAGTCCCGTCCATGATCTTCTGTCCATGCTCGATGAGGGCGTCCGTATCCCGCAGCAGGGACACCAAGCCCTGCAGCATGAGCAGGTTCGCACCCTCAATTTTGCCACGTTTGGGCAGGTGTTCGAACGCGGTGTGAATGAGGTCCGCAACCGGTGACACCCTCGGCTCGACAAAGCTCAAGCCCGAGAGTTTCTGATGAATGGTCCGCAAGGGCGAGAGGGCCTTGCGTGTGATCTCGGTCTTTCCGGCAAAGCATTTGTGCCAGGCTTCAGTGGCAGCCTTGGACACTTCCCCGAAAAGCGTTTGTCCGAGTCCTTCCACCTCATCTTTGAGTCCGACCATGACCGGGTCAGCCGGATCAGGAGGGACGATGCGATAGAGTCTCCAGAGGAAACCCATGCGACTGCGCACATAGTCGGCACTGACCGTGGAATCGAAGATGATCTGCTCCCAGCCTGGATGCTTGGCAATCCATTCGCGCACGGATTCGTCATAGCGGGCCAGGAAATCCTCTTTGGCTGTGTTGAAGTCGTGCAGGATCTGTTCAAGTTCGGTCACGATAGCGTCTGCCTGATTCTCGGGGATGGCCCAACCGCCAAGGAACCGGACCCCATGCCGGTCCAACAGGCTCACGGCTCTGGCCTTGAGCGTTCCGAACACCCTCAAATCCTCCGGGTCACAGATCCGCTTGCTGCCCAGGGACGCAAGGTCATCTGGAGGCAGTGTCGCTCCGTCAAAATCCTCAGGGCTTAATTTCTTGCGAGCGGTCCAGATATTCACCTCAAGGTGCAGGGCGAGAATATTGTCCAGGACCTTGATGTCGGTTTGCGTGTTCATTTTCTTCTCCTTAAAATGAAAAGAGCGCCTGGTGTGGCGCCCTAGTTTCCGTTCACGATGATGAAGTCCTGCCGGTCGATCTTGACCAGCACTCTGTACCACATCTCCTGGATGGGACATTCGTTCTTGCACTCCTGGCTCTTGATGGTGCGAGTGACGCTCCTTTCGAAAGGCGTGCCGTCGGAACCTCCGATCCACATGCTGATGATCAGGCCCGGGGCATTGACCTCGGCCTTCCAGTGATAGCGGAACCCTGTTTCTGGAACCTGCTTGGCCAGTTCGATGGACTGGCGAAAGGGGAAATCCGGGTGAGCTATGTCCATATAAACGCTCTCTTTGGTTATGTTGATTTTCAAAATGTGACCCAGCTAAGCCGGTATCCTTCGTGCATCTTGGCCAGAGCCCTATCCATCATCTCCTGCACCGGGTTGCCCCTGGCGCATCTGGCCAGATCCAGGACCCGGCCTTGACCAGCGGTGTTGAGTCGGCCCCACTGCAGGGCCAGACCGTTTGGATGAGCGACGGCTTTCCAGAACTTGCCGCCATGTGGCGTGGATTTTTCCAGGAGAACGGATGGTGGGTGGGCGCAGTTGGTCAGATAGGAGGAACTCGCAACCATGGCCTGCAGGACCGAGGTCATGGCCTGGCGCACTTTGGTCAGGTCGTCAGGAGTGGTCGCATCTTTTTGCGTTTCAGCAGCTGCACTCCTCTCTACTCCCCCATGGACTGCGGGAAGACGCGCTGAGCGAGTTCGTGGAGCATGGCCCTGGTTTCCCTGGTGGCGCGAAAGCCCAGTGCCCGGTCCAAGGCGTAGGTCACAGGCTGGACTCCTTGCCGGGACAAGGGCTGAAAACGCACGGTCAGGTCAGCCCAGCGAAGAAGCGTCCGGGTCGAGAACGTGACCTCGATGCTGTTGGCGATCCCAACGCCGGCCTCGCCCATGAAAAGCCGGCGAACTTCATTAGCGTATTCGACCATTTTCTTGCGGATGGTCTCGGGAAGTTTCGGGCAGCATCCACCCAAGAGTTTCTCCTCGGCGTCGCGTGCAGGATAGCCCATCTCGCAAAGCCAGAAGCGATCGAGAAAGGCGAGGTTCTGCCGAAGTGTGCCTTGGTACAGTCCGGTCTCATCGGACCCACCATTGGTATTGGCTGTGGCTGCGAAACGAAACATAGGATGCGGGATGATGAGCTCGCCGCCATTCTCGGCTATGCACAGAGCCTCACCGTCAAGCACGCCGTTCAAGCCGGTGGCGGTAGCCGGTTCGAGCAGGTCGATCTCGTTCAGGAGGAACAACCCGCCATGCTTCATGGCCAAAGCCAAAGGGCCGTATTCGAATTCCATGCTGCCGTTACGAACCGACAGATGGCCCACCAGGTCGGGGAACTCCAAACGGCTGTGGCCTGTGATCTCGAAAACGGGATAGTTGAGCCTTGCGGCGAGCTGCTTGATAGCGCTCGTTTTTCCTGAGCCTGTGGGTCCGAAGACGTACAAAGGATCAGATATGTTCATGAGCCAGACTGCGATGTCGCGGCTTGTCTCGTGGAAAATGTAACCGGGATCCGGAGTCGGAGTGTAGCTGCAGGGGCTGGCGTATCCCCGGATGATCCGACCTGAGGGGCTACCGCTAAAGACGGTTCCTGCGTCCAGTTCCATGGGCTGAAGTTTCTCAAGCTCATCATGAATGGTGTTGGTCATTTTTTGCTCCATAAAATGAAAATCCCGGCCGCCCTGTTACGGGGAGCCGGGATATGTTGATTGAAATTGTTGGGCCTATGGGCGTTTGTTGATCTTGCTGATGTTCAGCCGATCAAAGGACTTGCCTTCAGACTCACACCTGGTGATGAGCGCATCCGCGTCATCCTCTCCAAGGATAGCTGAGAGTTCCAAGCGCAATTGGTCCTTGTTCAGGGTACGTCTTCCGGCTTGAGTCGAAACACGAAAACGCTGACTTCCAGCGCTGATCCATGCCCCATGGA
>Ga0265295_1008352_pt1 | contig 11532 bp, 11 predicted proteins | sample Munlansysbiofilm_FD_192503 | JGI IMG/M metagenome (GOLD analysis project Ga0265295, IMG submission 192503) | Leachate microbial communities from a municipal landfill in Southern Ontario, Canada - Methane capture system biofilm | ecosystem: Engineered > Solid waste > Landfill > Unclassified ... | reverse complement strand
TTAGGGTCTACCCATTTGAGTATCCAATTCCCCTTAGAGCCATCCTCGTTTACTTCTACTTCATTCTCTGGGATACCTACGGGCAAACGAGAAAGACTGTGCCTTTCACTTAACTCGGTAAATTTAGGAGCCAATTCCCTCCTTCCTTTTACTTCCTCCTTCTTCCCCTCAACTTTACCCTCTTCTTGTGGAGCTTCTTCTTTCTTTCTGCGTTCTAACTCTTCATGTGCCAACTTTCTTATCTCGGGATCTGCCGAACCCTTGATTGCACCCTGTAGAGATGCCTCAGACGTATTCTTAGCATATACCTTTAATTCTCCTTTGCTTGGCTTAGGTTGCTCCTCACCTTTCTTAGATTGCTTTAGATTACCTTCCTCCTTGGCTGGTTTTTTGCCACCTTCCTTTACAGGTTTCCAAGAACCATCTCCCATCTTCTGGAATTTCTGCCCACTGCGTGTACGAATCTCACCTACTTGAGCCCTTTTGGCTTTTTCAATTGTATTTTTATCTATACTAAAGAAAGAATTCAAAATAGCACTATCTTCAACCCCAATCCCCAAAACATCGTTCAACATTATAGACTTCTCCAAAACTCTCCCTTCTAAAAAAGCCAAATACTCTCTACTCATCTTTCCTTTACTTGTGTAGGGATCTTTAGGTTTAGTATATGAATACCTAAAAGCCCCTGAAACATTTTGTTGAAATATATTTGACCAATCTGGGTGCTTTTCTTTAATAGTTTCAAGATCTTGATATGTTCTATCTACAGTAGAAATACCTAATCCTCTCTCCTCTAGTTTAGAATAAACTTCATCTCTTTTTTGTAAAAACTCTTCTTCCTTCTGTTTTTCAACCTTATATATCTCAGATAGTTCAGATTGACGTTCTTTTTTTCTTTTTAGATACCTAATAATTAAATCTATTCTATCTTCTAAATCTTTATCTGAAATATTAAAATCAATATACGCAATAGTTGGATCATTCATCATTCTCCTGCCCCCAACTGAATGATCTGAAATTCTTATTTGATCTCCATTTACATTATCATCTAATTTCAAATACCAACTTTTACCAAAGGTTGTAGTAGATTTACTTACCCTATCTATTGGAAACCCTTCACTTTTTAATTTCTCTGAAATTCTATCTGTTAGTTGCTGATATTTTAAATCTAAACCCCTGCTATAGTTCTCAGCCCGATTCCAACGTTCAAACTCTAAGTGAGCTTGATATTGGCCATAAGTCATCCCCACTCTTCCTAATTTACGATTCTCTTTATTATCTACATATCTCCCTGCCCTTGCCTTTTCAATAATACCCCTAGCAACCTCTATTCCATTCTCCACCGTTAGCTTGGAGTCTCTGGATAGGAGTTGTTCGAAATATTCTTTTACTTGTGGGAATAGTGATGGCATCCTATAAAGATATAAAATTTATATTCTCTTCTCTGTTTTAGGGTCTAAATCTCCAATGAAATCAAACTGCTGCTCCCCAAAAAGTGCATACCCAAATCGCTTCTGAACTCCTGAAATATTGTCTACCATCTTCATCAACAACAAATGATCCTTGTTAATCTGCCGAACTTGACATGCTGCACTGTATAGTCCGATATCATAAGAAATACTCCATTGGGATGCCCTATGCATATTGGCAGCTATTATGCCGTGGATCAGTTTTTTACCTTCCAACTTGATCTCTTTTCCTCCGTCCCTCTCCCACTCCTCTTTAGTGATACGGTAGAAATAGGCTGGCTTTATCTGCCTTAACGCTGGGTATCCTTTATGAAGACCTTTAGAGTACATATCTTCTACATACTGGAATTTCATTACTGCTGTTCCATCCTTATTCATAGGGTTCTCAAAGTAATATGTTCCAGGATCCACTGTCCCAGGATGAAGAATTAGGGTATCTTTACCTCTATACACTAAGAAAATACCTAAAATATCATTGAACGTTCCGACTACCATGTCTAGTGCCCGAACCCCAAACAAATTCAATCTACCATCCTCTAACAATGGGTAACCGAGTCTCTGATATGCATTTCGGAGAACTCTTGGGGTAATTTTATTTGCAAGTTCTTTATTCATTACAGTCCGTGCCTTGGTGACATTGCTTCAATATTAATAGAATGCCTTAATCCTTCTTGAATAGAATTAAGGGTTGATGCCACCAATGGATTTTTAAATTGAACAATCAACTTTCCCGCTAAATCATATTTCTCTTTAGCAGGAAGATCTTTTGTTAACCCATTAAATCCTTCAGAAACCTTTCTTCTAGCCTGTTCAATCAAACTCTTCTTCTCTTTAGAATGGGATTTCGCAGCATCCATCCATAACCTAACTGCCTCCTTATTAATTTTTGAAAAATCTTCACTTATTGAATCTCCAACTTTATTCTCACTGTCTTCTATCAATCTAGTAGACTCTGCCAACAAATCAATGGCTTCTCTGAAAGTCAATCCATAATCAGCTGCAACTACTTTAGTATACTCACCCATCTTACCATCTCTGATAGACTTCAACGCCTTTTCCCCAAGTTTCTTTTTTAGTTCCTTGTTGTGAAAGGGGTTCTTTTCTCTGGCGGATAATCCATCTTCTGCAGCTCCACTCTTTGCCTTATCCCACTCCTCTTTAGAATAGAAATATTTATAATTTCCAGGACTGCCTTCTCTCTTATAATACTTATGTCCCTTCTCAATCTCGTCCTCTTCAATGGCTTTACTTACGTCTTCAATCTTAGTGACGTAAACCTCTCCTGTCCCCAATATAGCTTGCAGGTTCTGTGCCATGTCAAAAATCATAGGGTACTTATCAAACTCCTTTGGCTCAGCCCAGCAATACTGCTTGTGTTCCTCGTTATCCAAAACCAATGTTGGCTCATCCTGCAAGTAAATCTCAAAATACACAATATGAATCTCGTCACTCTCGAACTCTCCACGGATCTCCAACTGGCAACCTTCTGATAAAACAATCCCTGTCTCCTCTCTCAACTCTCTCTCAGCTGCTTGTATGAAATCTTCTCCTGGATCCACATGTCCTCCAGGAACACACCAGCCTATATTCTTCTCTCCAATGCCTATTTTGCTGCGTTCTAACAATAAAACTTTCCCACCGTGGTAAACTATTACATCTGAATAGCAAACCTTGTCAGAACCTGTTAAAACCTTATAAGACTCTTTCCAGACCTTCTGAGTAATTACGTTGCGCTTGAAAAGATCCTTGGTCTTCTGGAAGCGTTCCTTTACTCCACCCTTCTTAATAGCTTTTTGGATATCTTCACATTTCAGCAATCGTTCCTTGATAGAAGATACTTCTTTCATCCTCTTGTGGATTGTACCAAGCTCCTTTATGAAGTCACCTTGGTTGGACTTTGCCTTCTCCAAGATAGAGACAGAACCAATGGACTTGATAATAGAGTTAGAAAGGTTCAATTTACTAGAAATGTCCTCTACTCTGATCCGGAGTTCATTTTCTTCTGTCTCTAAATCTCTTAGTTTAGAAAGTCTCTTCTCAAATGGAAGTATGTTTACAAAGTACTGTATCATTTTTACTTTTATATTAAATAATTCCAATCAATTTTACCGCTTCACTAGAATCATCGTCATCATCGTCGTCCTGTTCTAATTCAGTCCCCGTTTCCTTAATCTGGTATACTTGAATACTGTGATAACCTGGCATCATCCATCTTTCAATGAAAGTATCCGGGGAATCCACCAATGATAAATTAACCTTAACTGGAGATGTCTGATTTTTTGCAGAAATGAACAGCATCGCCCCTTCATGCAAAATGGGTTGAGTATCATCCGGAGTAATCTCAAACTCTGCAGTAACCACCAAGCTAGCTGTATTCCCTAGTCCTGTCTTTAGGCGTACATCACTCCCTAAAGACTTTTTCTGCATTATATCATTAAATAATTTTCCCATAACCTTACTTTGTTAACTTGTCTCCAAACCTTTCACTCATCTTCTTGAACAAATCCTTATCCTGCATACTTCCCCTTATCCTGGCAGCATTCTCCCATATGCTCTTAAAGTACACTGCATTGGCATATAAAATTATCACAACAAACAGGTAATCAAACACAAAAGACACATAACTGCCTGTGAAATGCACCTTGAACTGTTGAACAATAAACAGGGCAAGAAGCCAAATCACCATCATCACCCCAAAGCTCCTAAGCCTCCTGGAAGTTATTCTCCTCTTCTCCATTAGAGAAGCCATAATCCCTGAGAACAACTCCAATGTTAAAAGAGCAACAAAGGCCAGTAAAACTATAGGCTTAATCCCAAAAATCAATTCACACATCCCAACTGTAGCAGACAGAATCAAATTGACCTTAGCCATTTCAGGTCTTACCAGGGACTGAACAAGACTGTCCCAGGAACAGAATCCAAAATTAATCATCTCGTTGTTTGGCATACACTTAAAATTCAAAAAAGGTTGGTTCAAAAATTCGCCTGACCTGTCCCAACTCCTCCATAAATGATCTGCCTTGTGCTGGTTTGATCCTGCACACATTCTCCTTTACATCAATGAACGTCAGTATTCCTCGTTTACCCTTACTCGTCTCTACAATACAGCCCTTGCCATAGTAGTAGTACCTGTCCCAGTACCCTTTGATCTTCCGCTGATAGGAGTCTCTGTAATGAAAATTAGGGAAGTTCCCCTCCCCAATCACACGCTTTACATACTTGTCCTTCTTCTCAAGGGAGTTGAAAATAGTTGCTGCACAATTCTTGGTAGCAATCTGTTCAATCTTCTCTCGCTTCTTAGCGCAGATGTCGTTGAACTTCTTTACGTCCTCCTGACGGGTATAAATCTTACTCCTCATCCAATAGCAGATGTACTCCTCCTGCAGCTGGATGAAAAGGTCGGTAATGGGTATGGTGCGGTCTTTTTGCATTAACTATTCGTATTTTTTGAGATGCTTATTTTTCTCTACAATAAAGTTTCTTACTATCTCCCTCATCTCACTTCCAGTCTCCCAATCTTTAGGTTCTTTTACTTTATCCCAAAAATCTTCAAGAAGCTGTTCAACAGCACCTCCAAAACCAACATCTTGAATTTTACCACGACCTAGCATAAAATCACTCTCCTTTAGGTTGTTGTCGGAAAGAATTTTAGAAATGTTGAGCTTCTCTTTGGTCTTCTTGGAATCTTCTTTCTTAGAACCTAATCCTACTTCTTCGTCGGTATGTTCTTTGTTTATAAATTTAAAACCACCTTTTGGTAAAATTTTAACTTCACCATTGTCCATTTCTATGATGAATCTACCTTGTTTGTCTTGACCTTTTATTTCACCTTCACCTTGTCGAGTAATTTTAACCCTACCCCCAATAGACCCTTGTTTAAATTTATGATCACCAATCCTATGTTTCATTTCTTCGTCGGTGTATTCTTTGTCTGAGAGTTTATATACATATTCGTAATGGGTGTCAGCTTCTTTTTCAAAAGATTCTACTTCTTTTGGTTTATGAGTGGTCTTTCTACCTTCATCAATTATTTTATCTGCAATACGTTCATGCTCTTTCCATGTTTTACTATGACTCTCACTCACCTCCAGCCACTTCCCATTAACTTGTTTTTTGTACTTCTTGCCGTTGTGCTCGTGGATGCTGCCAACAGGTTTATCTTTAGCAGTCTTACCACCTCCGCCTTTCACAGGTTTCCACGTTCCGTCACTCTGCTTCTGATATTTACCATCTTTCCACTGACGTATCTCTCCAGTTCCTCCACGTTTACCTTTCTCTATATAGGTAGGGTCGAAAGACTTCTCAAAGAAATCTTCTCTGGCTTGTCTTTGCTGTTCTAAGTCCTTAAATCCATCAAGTTCCATAGTGTTCTGCGTTAAATTACAATCCAAATATAATAAATTTTTATTTACTTCACGTCAAAATGTCTACTACCAACCTGTACGTGGATAGCTGGCATGCCCTTGTACTCGGAAACGTACTCGGCTTCGATGAACCTTTTTTCTTCGTCACTCCAAACAAGTCCTTCCCTTAGGTAATTTAATCCACATCTACAATTATGGACAACAATGTCTTCAGCAACATAACTTTCATCTTCTTCTACAGAAAAATTATATAAAACTCCCCCCATCTTACCCCACCCATTAGAGGGTGTTACGGACTTAACAATAACTGGAAAATTACTAAACTGCCCTGAATGATTTTTTACAATATTCTTTAATCGGGTATGAACTTCCTCTCCTTTATCCCGAATGTCATCCTCTTCAAACCTAAATGTGTCAGCCCCAATGCAATCCCTTATATCTGCATCCCTATTCTTATCATATCCCCGATCTTCATGCCATTTCTCCCCATCCGCTTCTATAACTATATTCAAATCTGGGATAAAAATATCAGGGAAATACCCAATAACCTTATTCCTAAAATTACCTGGATTTTTAATATACTTCCCAGTTTCATATTTAACTCCCAAATCATCTAAAAAGTAACATAATTTCCTTTCAATGAAACTATTTTTTGCTGAATTAGTTTTATTTGCTTTTTTTAGAGCTTTCTCTTGCCAAGGTCTCTCTCCTTTATATTTTCTCTTAACTTCTTCTCTTGCATTATGGGTTAAATTCTTTCTTTCTTCTTTTGTTAATTTACCCATCCTTACTCTATTTCCTGCACTAACAGCTTTAGAAATCTTATCTCTCATCCCTTCAACTTGCCATTGTTCTTTAGCAGTCCTTTTAACCATACAATCTGAACATTCATCAAATACTTCCTTAGCACCTCCTGAATTAAATAGGATAATATTGTCACAACTCTCGCATTTAACCCCCTTTTTATAGATAATACTTCCCTTTTTAATGTCTTTAGCTGCAACCCACCCCCTACTAGTTAAAACTGGATGATCTGCCGTTATCTTCCGAAGAGACCTATGTGATTTCTTACCAAAATAATTAATATATTCATAATTAATATCTAACAGAACCACATCGTCAAAATTTTCCTTTCCTATATTTGTTCTAATTAATTCCGTAACTTTCCTGAACCTATTCTTATGGGTAAGAACCAAATCTCCCACCACTATATCCTTAATATTCTTATACCCAAAATCAGTAAAAATTTTAGTCCTGCCCCTAGAAAAACAATATGGGTGTGTCGAACCAACGACTGGTTTCCAATCCGCCACTTTCTTACCCACATTTGTCCCATTTACCCTCAGTTCTGACAACTTGAAAATCCTTGGTTTACTCCCTATACCTGCAGTAGTATAAAACTCAATGCAGTGCCTGCAGGCTCCCTGGAATACGTCTTTCCATACCAATGCATCCCCCCCGTGTCTCCTCTCGATATCCGAAGCAATCCCCTCCTGCATGACTGTATTCATCTCCGTCACCGCAATTCGGTGCAGGTTTCTGTCCCAGTCTCCAGTCTTATGTCCTATTTCAGACATTACTTCTCCTGCCCCTTCACGATATAGAACCGCTCTTTCTACAGCACTAGAGATTACCTTCTCGTACTTGTCTCTGCGCTTCAAATCAACCTCATAGGCTGTTCCTTCGATAGTAGATTTAATGGTTTCTCCTAATCCTTTAATGTGGCTGTAGGATCTGCGCTTGGCTATTTCTAGGGTGTCCTTCTCTCTAGGGGATAGGGGGATGAACTGCTTGGCTTGGAAATACTGGTAAACGTCCTTGTAGTTCAGAGTTTTGGCATTCTCGTGTCCGATCAATCCTGCCAGTCTTCCAAATAGGAATTGCTGTTCCCAAGGGGTGAATTCCTGTTCCAGTTTCTGTATGTCGACTCCCGCCACTCTAAGAATCTCCAGTTCATAGGGATCTAAGACTTCTTGCCCTACATTATATAGAACAAACTGAAGTAGGTTTACGTCTACTTCAGAGAGGAGAGTTAGTATTTGGGCTCGGTCGAAGATCATGATAGTTAGAATTACATAAAACTGGCAATATCCCTCATTGAAAGTTTAGTATCTCTTATAATTCGAGTAGTTACTGTTATAGGAGGTTCTGTGTACTTCACTTTTACCTTGAAACTAATTTCTTCCACCTGAAACTGCCCTGCTGCCATTAAGGTGTAGATAGATGAGCTTTCCACCTTCTCTTTAACAGAAAACAGTTCTTTTCTTTGAATATCAAATGGCATATAGTTTTTATTAAAATAATTGTACAAGGATAAATTCTCTCCAATCCCTAAAACTAAATTCTCAACTTCATTTTGGGAAACTTTCTCTTCTACGCTATAGGAATAAAAACCTTCCCCGTTCTCTTTTAGGAATTTCTTCTTCCCAGCTTCAGATGAAGTCTTAGGTAAAGTGTTCACAAACTGCTCTAATGAATATGTTCTTCCAGGCTCTATAGTTACTTTAGTTGGGTTTCCTGGCAAATTATACAATTGTTTCCACCCTCCTTCTAAAGTTTTGACCACCTGATCTCTCTCATTTTCAGAAAATTCTGCCATAGCCTTGCTATCAAACTTCCAAGGCTTACCTCGAAAAGTAAATTCTTCGACCTTCTTCTCTGATTCTTTAGCAACAGGTTTCTCAACAGGTTTGAGTTCAGCTCCATTCTTGTCTTTACTAACAGAACCCTCCTCTGCCTTCTTCCCTTTAATATTTGGGTCTGAACCCTTTATATACACCCAGCCGTTGGTTGTCATCTGATATTTACCGTCCTTCCACTGGCGTATTTCACCAATTTGAGCCTTCTTACCCTTTTCAATGTAGGTGCTATCAAAGGCTTTCTCAATCTGGTCCACTCTATCGAGCTGGTTCTCTCTTAGTTCATCTAGGTAATCCATGGTTTCTTCTATTTAGTGTTCTTCAAAATTTTCACTGCACTTTTCTGTATGTTCTTCAGTGTTACCCGAAAGTTGGCTTGCACCAGTTCTTCGATGGGATTGGTGACCTTCGGGTAGCGAGGGGGGTCTTTATATGTGGGTTTTTTAGGCATTATCCCCGAGTAGTTTTTAAAAGATTTCCACTCTTGTCAAATTTTAACTCGACTGAATACCCATTCGAACCTCCTCCTACATGGTTCCATCTGAAATGAATGTTACCATAAATGTTTCCTTCCTCATCCCTACCCCACTTCGATGTACCTGTAATCTTTTCATAAATAACTTGTAAAGAACCAGCATATTTAGGTTCTACTATAAAAGATTTCTCTTCACTCCACTTACCAGAAGAATCAAGATCTCTAGGAATCTGAATAAAACCTAAATTCAATTTATTCAAATATTCCTTCATCTTTGGAAACGCATCTGCTGCAAGAATTTTTTCTGTATTGTGTTTACTAGCAAACTCCTCAACTGCTGCAGCTGCCTCTTTAGCAGTGCTGAATTTCTTGGACTGGAGTTCATTTACACTCTTGTTCCACTTGTCCGACTCCTCTCCAAACATAGGTGCTTCGGCATGTCCTACACGAACCTGAAAGTGTGAAGTGCCTTCAGAATAATTAGTTTCAATTCCAATGTGCATCGACTTCACCTTCTTGTCACTTCCGAAATCCTTCTTACGATTCTGTGGATTTAGAAGGTCTTCATACCCTGGAAGAGATTGAAGTTCCTTGGTTTTAGAACTTACCTCGGCTTCAAGTTTCTGATATTTGGCTTTGCCGTCCTCTTTCTTCTCAGGGGTTTTGATGGGTTCTTCCTTATATTTAAAAATACTGGTAATTTCAATACCATCTCCCATTAACTTTGAATGAATTCCTGCCGAATCTAATCCTTCTTTAACCTTAGAGGCAAGTTCTTTATTCTTGAAAGTAAGAAGTGAAGACATTCCTGCATAAGGAAATTCATAATCTCCTCCACTTATTGGAGAATAGCCCCTAATAGAAGTGGTTGCCCTAGTGAGTTGAGTTAACCCTAAACCTCTTAGAACCTTTTTAACATCTTCTCTTCTATGTTCCAAGGCATCTATTTTATTTTCCAAAGAAGTCATTTTACTTTTCAAAGAATTGGCTAAAAATGAATTTTTGGCCATTTTGGCTCTTTGAAATTTTGACATAATTTCATTTCTCTGTTCTTCCAAAGAATAGACCATATTCTTAGTGGATTTTAATGAACTTTCAGCCTCTACAGGCTCTGCCTTAGAGGGCTCTTCACTCTTCTCAGGGATCTTTTTCTCTTTCTTCAAAATTTCTTTAGCCACACTTTCTAAAGCCTTTGTAGTAACGAATTTCTTCTTGTCATCGGGAACTTTTCCGTACAATTCAGCTACTTTTTGAGCAAGTGCAATTGCATAGTCTCTATCTCCTTCTTTAGAAGTCCCTTCGCTCTTCTTCTTACTCTTAATATTAGGATCGCTGCCCTTTACGTATTCCCAACCATTCACGGTCATCTTGTAGTCTCCGTCTTTCCAGTGGCGAATCTCACCTAACTGGGCTTTGCGACCCTTTTCGATGTCTTCTGGGCTGATGTGGAAAGGGTCAAAGCCCTTTTCAACTGCCTCTATCTGGTTGCGCTGTTCTCTTGCGATTTCGTCTAAGTAATCCATTTTCGTATGTTTTAATGGTTAAACAATTATGCCATAAATATAATAACTATATTTACAAAAACCAAATATTTTACCAATTATTTTAAAATAATATTAAAATTCCTGCCAGTATCCCGAATCCCAATGTGGTTCCTCCTAACACTCCTCGCTGAACCTTCAACCTGTCATTCTTCTTCTCCAGTTTTGCTACCTCTGTTCTTAGTAACTCGGCATTCCTCTTCTCCAATTCACTGGACTCTTTACAATTACTAAGTAACCTATCCCCTACTTCTATACGATCCAATAGTTTTAGGTTGTGGCTTTCTAGGCTGTCACTGAGACTTAAATACCCATCTCTCTCTGTTTTAGTAATATTTACATCCCGAACCTGATTATCTGTTAGGGCAACCACTATGTCTTTATCAATAGAAAGTTTCTTGGGATATCCATTCTCCTCTGCTAACCAACCTCTAAGCATCCACAGCTGTTCTTCTGGAGTCAGCTCCTTTACTTTGCCCACCTCAACTACAATAGTCTCTTTCTGTATCTTAATATTCTTCTTCTCCAGTTCCAATTCCACATTCAAATCATCTCTCTCTTTGATTAGGATGGCTGATTCTTCCTCCAATTCTAAAACCCTTTGGGAGTTGGTAAATAATTCTTGTTGTAACACTTGATTTTCTCGTGTTAGATCAAAGAACTCCTTTGATCCATAATATCCTATAGCCAGCAGGAGAACTATCAAGAGAACGCATGAAATTAAGCCTGTTTTCATATTCTTACCCCTTTAACATTTCAAATCTATCTCTTGCCTTAGAAACAATATTATCGAAATTGTACCCCATCACCAGTAATACCCAGTCCAATGGCTGTCCTTCAAACAACATATCGGAAAATCTGATGAATACATACATTATCAGAATCACTAGGAAGAACCGCTTGATGTTGTCCTTTAGCAGGAACCACCATGAAAATCTGTTAGGGGATCTCCTGGAAGTTTTGTCTCTCTTGTTTACATCCATTAATAGGCTGATCGCAGCCCCAATGAACATTATGGCAATATATCCTAGGAACATTCCAGGG
>Ga0265295_1008351_pt1 | contig 11533 bp, 10 predicted proteins | sample Munlansysbiofilm_FD_192503 | JGI IMG/M metagenome (GOLD analysis project Ga0265295, IMG submission 192503) | Leachate microbial communities from a municipal landfill in Southern Ontario, Canada - Methane capture system biofilm | ecosystem: Engineered > Solid waste > Landfill > Unclassified ... | reverse complement strand
TCTGCCTTTTGGTGAAAAACTTAATGCATATCAAAAAGCTACTAAAGTAAAAGTATTTTCATTTAATATGATAAGTATAATTGCATGTATTGGGTTAATATTTTCTGGTAATTGGATGTATTTAGTCTTTGTAGTATTTGCAATTATGCTAATAGCTTTAAACTGGGCTAATGTTCAAAAACTAAAAATCGAATTATCACTTACTGATAAGGAATTGAAAATAATTCAGGGAGAAAAATTATAATTAAAGTCTAATATACTATGTTTAAAATTCATTCTAAAAGAGAATTGGCACCAAATATCATTCTAATGGATATTGAATCGCCATGGGTTGCAAGAAGTGCTAAACCAGGACAATTTGTAATTGCAATTATTGATGATAAGGGAGAGAGAATCCCTCTTACTATTTGTAATTATGATAAGAATATGGGATTGGTTTCAATTGTTTTTCAAATTGTAGGTAAATCTACTCAAAGAATGGCTGATTTAAACGTTGGGGATGGATTTAGAGATATAGTTGGTCCTTTGGGAAGAGAAAGTGATTTTATACATGAGGGCATTGATGAGCTAAAGAAAAAGAAATTCCTATTTGTTGCAGGTGGCGTGGGAACAGCTCCTGTTTATCCTCAAGTGAAGTGGTTAAAGAGTGCAGGGATTGATGTGGATGTTATTATTGGCACAAAGTCTAAGAATACACTTATTTTAGAAGAAGAGTTTGAAAAGGTTTCCAAGAACTTATATGTTTGTACTGATGATGGTAGTTATGGTTTTAAGGGTTTGGTTACTGATAAGATAAAGGAATTGATTGAAAAGGAAAATAAATCTTATGATGAGGTTATTGCCATTGGTCCAATGATAATGATGAAATTTGTTTCCTCTCTTACTAAGATTTATAATATTAAAACAACTGTTAGTTTAAATACCTTAATGGTCGATGGTACTGGTATGTGTGGGGCTTGTAGAGTTTCTATTGGAGGGAAAACCAAGTTTACGTGTGTAGATGGACCAGAGTTTGACGCACATCTTGTGGATTTTGATGAAGCTATTCGTCGCCAATCAATGTATAGAACTCACGAAATAGCAAAGGATACAAATGGTCATAAATGTAATTTAAGTTCTCCTGTTGATACTTCATTAATGGTTGATATTATTGTTGATAGAAAGAAACAAGTAAAGGTTAGAGAACAAGACCCAGAGATAAGAGCTACGAATTTCGAAGAGGTTTGTTATGGCTATAATGAGAAAGAGGCTATGGCTGAGGCTACTCGTTGTATTGAATGCAAGAATCCTGGTTGCGTTAGTCAATGTCCTGTTACTATTCAAATACCTCAGTTTATTTCTAAAGTAAAGATTGGAGATTTTGAAGCTGCTGCAAGAATACTTGCTACGGATACTGCACTCCCTGCTGTTTGTGGGAGAGTTTGTCCTCAGGAAGTTCAATGTGAAGGAAATTGTATTTTAGGGAAGAAGGGCGAGCCTGTTGCTATTGGAAAATTAGAAAGATTTGTTGCTGATTGGGCAAGAAATAATAATATCAATCTTTCAATTCCTCCAAAGAACAAGCTTGGAAAGAAGGTAGCCATAATAGGCGCTGGTCCTTCTGGCTTAACTTGCGGGGGCGAATTGGCAAAGATGGGTTATGATGTAACTATCTATGAAGCTTTACACGAAGCAGGTGGAGTATTAGTTTATGGTATTCCAGAGTTTCGTCTTCCTAAAAAGGAGGTTGTAGAGTATGAGGTAAATAATGTAAGAAATCTTGGAGTAGAAATTATTACTGATGTAATAGTTGGCAAGAGTATTACTGTGGATGAGCTATTAAACGAGGAAGGATACTCTGCAGTGTTTATCGGTTCTGGTGCTGGATTGCCTAAGTTTATGGGAATAAATGGCGAAAACCTTAATGGGGTTCTTTCTGCTAATGAAATCCTTACTCGTTCCAACCTTATGAAGGCTTTTGAGGAGGGTTATGATACTCCGATTTATCCTGGTAGCAAGACTGTTGTTGTTGGTGGGGGTAATGTTGCAATGGATGCTGCCAGAACTGCAAAACGTCTTGGTGCAGATACTTATATTGTATACAGAAGGAGTGAAAAAGAAATGCCTGCAAGAGTTGAAGAGGTTCATCATGCAAAAGAAGAGGGAATTATATTCAATGTAATGTGCAACCCTGTAGAAATACTTTCAGATGATAAGGGTTGGGTAAAAGGAATTAAGTGTATAAGAATGGAATTAGGCGAAGCTGACCAAAGCGGAAGAAGAAGACCAATTGAGATTGAGGGTTCGGAATTTGAGATTGAGGCTAACTGCGTAATTATGGCTCTTGGGACTAATCCGAATCCGTTAATTATTAATACTACTAAGGGATTAGATAGTGAGAAATGGGGAGGTATAATTGCGGATGATTATGGTAAGACTTCTAAAGAAGGAGTTTTTGCAGGTGGAGATGCTGTAACTGGTGCTGCTACTGTGATTTTAGCTATGGGTGCCGGTAAAAAAGCAGCTCAAGGTATCCATAATTATATTCAAAGCCTAAACTAAGCTTCTTCCTCCCAATAAGGATATTCATCATCAAGGTCTTCCTCTTCCTCATTTATAGGAGGAGGAAGACCTTTTCTTCTATAGTATATTGCTAATACACTCCCGGTAATTGCTCCTGCTAAATGTCCCTGCCAAGATATATTTGGCTTGGATTGAAACATAGGAAATATCCCCCAAACCACACTCCCATAAAGAAATATTACTAAAAATCCGAATGCAGCCTGAGGTTTGTTCTTTCTAATAAAGCCACTTAGAATATGAAACCAAGCAAGAGCGTACACAATCCCAGATGCTCCAATATGAATCTGACCCTCAGAGGCTATTATCCATGTTGCAAGACCTGTAAATAGGTAAAATTGAAGAAAAATTTGGGTAGCAAGTTTTTTATAGAAGAGATATAATCCTGAAAGCAAAACAAATAATGCAAGAGAATTAGAAGCAAGATGAGAATAATCGCCATGAAGCAAATGCATGGTTAATATTCCGTAAGCTTTCTCATAGCTGTGTGGGTGAAGCCCATATTGGGCAAGTGATATTCCCGAAATAGTCTCAAAGAACTTAATAGCCCAAAGCAAGACTAAGATTGCTAAAGGAACGATAAGGGAATTAATAAACTCTTTCTTCTCTTTACTCATAATTAAATGCAAATATAAAACCAAATAATCAAACAAACAAAAAATGAATTTTGATTACAATCTCGTGGAATCAAATTCTATTTTAATATAATGCCATTATATCGACAGAATAATGCCATTAAATGAGAGATATAATGGCATTATATGGAGGATATAATGGCATTATATTGAATTGTCTTTTGAAAAGAATAGTTTTAAATCAAGTTTTAGCACTTCAAAATCTAATAAAATGAGAATTTATTTATTATTTATATCCCTAAATGTCAATTTTTCAAGAAAGAATTTTTATATTTGCAAATTAAACAAAGACAAATCCAACTGCAATGAACAAAAGAAGTATATTTTTAATCTTAGGGTTTATATTATTCTTAACAAGTGCCTTAGAGCTTAATGCTCAGCGAAGAAATAGAGCTCCTCAAACAAGATTTGGTATTAGAACAGGGTTTAATATGAGCGATTTAACCTCTGCAAAGGGCTTAGATGTGATGAATGGTTTGGCATTTTATAATGATAAATTAGAATATGTAGGTTTTACAGATACTAAGCCTTGGAAGATGGGCTTTAATGCAGGCTTTACTCTTCAAACAGCTTTGAACGATTCATGGTTTATTCAACCTTCATTAATATTTATGACAAAAGGATATAAACTTAATACCCAAAATGTGGAGATTAACTGTAATGCATCTTACGTTCAATTGCCTTTTGATATTATTTACAAGTATGAGATTTATGATGGGTTTCATTTTGTTTTACAAGGAGGAGTGTTTTTAGGGGTTGGAGTCTATGGATTTACAGATTTTCATGATCATTATGGAGAGAATGAATTGCCAAGGAAGCCTCATGAACAAACACCAAGACCTAATATTACAAATGATTATATTGGATATGATATTACAGCACATGGTATATTTTGGAAGGACAGAAACGATACCTTTGAGACTGATGGAGCATATCGTTTCGATACAGGAATAGGAGCAGGCTTTGGTTTTGAAATAAGAAACTTTCAATTAATGCTTTCATATCAGTTTAGTGCAATACCACTATATAATTATAACTATGACCATTCTCTTCGCTATGAAGCAAAAGGAATGGACTATAAAACCCCTTTTGAGTATTTTGGATTAGATGTTCCAAATTCTCCTCACCAACATACTATTTCATTGACATTATCCTATTACTTCGATATGTTTAATAATAAACTTAAGTGGTAAAATAAATATTATGGTTTTACGTTAAGACTAATATGATAAGGAATTTAATTTTTGTTTTATCTGGACTAATCTCTTTGGGGCTATTTGCACAAAAGGACACAACCAACTCTAACCAATGCAGTATAATGATGGGTGGTGGATTTGGAACTGGATTCTTTGGTGAGAGTTTTTCAGGAAATTATATTATGCCTACGGCAAATATTCAGCTAAACGAAAATTCCAATCTTCGATTAGGAGCATTGACTGGAACAACTTCTATTAATTATAATACTCCTTTGCATTCTGAGGACAAAGCTCCTTATGCAAATAGATATAATAGAAGAGCTGCATATATGGGAGGGGATTTTATGCTTAATCAAAAAACAATAGTTTCCGTTACTGCTTTCTTCGATATTCAAATGCCAATGGGTAATTCCATGCATAATAGTTTAAGAACCTACGGAGTAAATGCAAATCTGAATTATCAAATATCCAAGAATTCATTCCTAAACCTAAGCTTTACATATATTGAATCCAATAACCCATTAAGCCTATACTCACATCCCTTCAACTCATCCCCACTACTTTACAACACATCCCCTATATTCTCCTCCCCATCATTATTCCATCCCTAATAGGTAGGATGAGGTTTTCTATTCTTTCGTCTTGAGTTATTTTTACATTGAACTCGTGTATTGCTTTTGTTTCTTTATCCTCTGGCATTTCATCTAATGCTACTCTACCATACCAAAGAACATTATCAATTAGAATTACTCCATTCTTCTTAAGCTTCTCTATACATATATCATAATAGTATGGATAATTAACCTTATCTGCATCGATAAAGATAATATCAAAATCATTATCTATTTCTTCTATAATATCCTTAGCATTGCCAATATGTAATTCTATTTTAGAGCTAAGATTATTCTTTTCAAATAAATCTAATAGAAAACGTTCCATCTCCACGTTTACTTCAATTGTGTGGAGAATACCATCAGAGGCAAGTCCTTGAGCTAAACAAATTGTAGAGTAACCAGTAAATGTACCAATCTCCAATATCTTTTTAGGACAAACTAAATTGGAAATCATACTTAAAAACTGTCCCTGCCAATTCCCACTTATCATATTAGGTCTTAGAAACTTTATATGTGTTTCTCTTGTTAAACTTTTTAGAGAATCTGACTCTGGGCTTACGTATGTTTGACAATAGTCTTCAATTCTCTTATCCAAGAATGGATAAATCTGTTTTTCTTTCATATTTAAAGGGAAATAATCTTAAATTCAACTCTTCTGTTTTTTGCTCTGCCCTCATCGGTCTTATTATCTGCAATTGGTTTCTTTGCACCAAAACCTTTGTATTTTATTCTCTTGCTTTCAATTCCCATAAGCAATAGATAATCATAAACAGCTTTAGCTCTGGACTCTGAAAGTCTTTGATTATACTTATCTTTACCCATATAGTCGGTATGACCAGAAAGTTCAATTCGCATATTTGGGTATTTAGCAAGCAAATCTAAAAGGTTTTTCAATTCAACAAAGGATTGTGGTAATAAAGTGCTCTTATCAAATTCAAAGAAGATGTTTTCAAGAATAATTATCTGACCAACTTCATACTCTATTTCGTCCTTAGTCTTAGTAATTATAATATCTCCTTGAATTTCTTTATCTCTACAAGTAAGGCAAACCAATTCAATATCGTCAATATAATAATAAGCTCCTGGAAGTAAATAAGTCAAATATTCTAAGTCAATTATATTGGATTGTTGAGCAGGGAAGAAATTCCCAATGGTTAGAAATTTTTCTCCACCTTCAGCCTTAAATTCTCCCTCAATCTTTAACCAATTTTCAACATCTATTAAAGGGTTCTCATAAGAATTTATAACCTGAGGTCTTAAATAAGTTGAGATTGATTGACTAACACCATTATCATGTTTCTTAGTTGTTTTATTTGTTAATATCTCTCTTGTATCCTCCATTAGTATATCCTGAGTAAATAATCCACCTAATGATGCAACAGAACCAGAAGAATATTCAGAAAGACTAACCCAAAAGCTTAATCTATAAGTTTCATCTTTTATTAATTCGCTTTTAAGCTCTGTCTGGATATATTCTCTGTAATCTGTTTTGGAAGTATAGATGCCAACCATTCCTAAGCCTGTTCTTGGCATTTGTTTCCCAAGCTTGTTTTTTGGAACTGTACAATGTCTGCTGCCACATTTATGATAATAATCAGCACTACCACCTGTTGGTTGCCACCAAGCAATTACCTCTGACATATAACCGTAAGGCTCTATCTTTTGTGGACAAGCCAAATATTCTTCAAATGAAGGATTATAGATTAAATTCTCTTGGGCATTTGAGGTAAAAGGTAAGAGGTAAAAGGTAAGAGGTAAAAGGTATTTAAATATTTTCATGTAAAACCTCCTTCCAATTTATTTCTTTATCTGCACTTAACCATGTATAGTCTTTGTCTTTTCTAAACCAAGTAACCTGTCTTTTAGCGTATTTTCTAGTGTTTATCTTTATCTCTTCAATTGCTTCTTCAAGGCTAATTTTACTATCAAAATACTTAAATAATTCTTTGTATCCAACAGTATTTAATGCATTCAAATCTCTAAAAGGATAAAGTTCTCTTGCTTCCTCAATAAGACCTTCTCCTACCATTATATCAACCCTTTGATTAATCCTTTGAATTAATTCTTCTCTATCTCTAATTAAAACAAATTTCTTTATCTTGAAATCTCTTTCCTTTTTAGGATTAGTTCTAAAAGATGTAAAGGTTTTACTTGTTTGCCTTATTATTTCCAAGGCTCTAATTAGTCTAATATGGTTTTGCTTATCTACTATATTATAGTACTCAATATCTTTTTCCATCAATTCTTCTTGAAGAGGAGTTATGCCATTATCCTTAAATAATTCATTTAACTCTTCTCTTATAGATTTATCTACATTAGGAAGATTATCCATTCCTTTTGTAATAGCATCTATATACATTCCTGAACCACCAGTAATAACTAACTTATCATATTTTTGGAATAAGGAATTAATCTTCTCAATTGCTTCTGCTTCGTATTCTCCTGCATTATAATTATCTTGAATTGAGATATGCCCAATAAAATGATGCTTTATAGAATTAAGTTCTTTTTGGCTCGGTCTTGCAACTCCAATATTTAATTCTTTGTAAAACTGTCTTGAATCAGCAGAGATTATTTCTGTATTAATTTCCTTTGCAAGATTAATTGCTAAAGATGTTTTGCCTACAGCTGTTGGTCCACTTATAACTATCAATTCCTTATTCATAGTTAATCTATGTTTTCTACAATTCTTAATCCTTTCTTCTTCCCCTCGCTATACATTAATTCCAAGGCATCTTTTCTTTGATTAGGTATAATGCCATCTAATATTGAGTCTTTAATTATTGTTTTAATCTCTCCAATCTCACGGCAAGGCTCTATTCCAAAGGCTTTCATGATATCCTCTCCACTAACTGGGGGTTGAAAATTCCTTACCTTATCCTTTTCCTCAATCTCAATTAGCTTTTGCTTAACTATCTCAAAATTCTTTTTGAATTTCTGAACTTTATTATAGTTTTTGGAAGTAATATCAGCAATACAAAGTGTAATTAAATCCTCAATATCATCTCCAGCATCGAATAATAATCTTCTAACTGCAGAATCTGTTACAATATCTTCTGCCAATATTATCGGTCTTAGATGAAGCTCTACAAGTTTTTCAACATACTTCATATTCTCATTCAAAGGTAGTTTTAGCCTTCTAAAAATATGTTTTATCATTCTTGAACCCTTAACCTCATGACCATGGAAGGTAAATCCAACCTTAGGGTCATATCTTTTTGTAAGTGGTTTGGCAATATCGTGCAATATGGCAGCCCAACGAAGATAAAGATTATCAGTATGTGGAGAAATATTATCTAAAACCTCAAGTGTATGTTTGAAATTATCCTTGTGAGCCCTTTCTCCAACTTGTTCTACTCCTTTAAGTGCAACTAATTCGGGGAGAATAAGCTTTAATAATCCAGTTCTATCCATTAGCTTGAAACCCATAGAAGCTCTTGGAGAGAGAACCATTTTATTAATCTCATCTATTATCCTCTCCATCGATAGAATATCAATTCTTTCAGCATTTCTTTGAATTGCATCAAAGGTGTCGTTATGGATTGTGAAGTTTAATTGGCAGGCAAAACGTATAGCTCTAAACATACGGAGTGGATCATCCGAAAAGGTAATATCTGGGTCTAATGGAGTTTGGATTATCATATTTCTCATATCCTCAACTCCATTAAATGGGTCAATTAATTCTCCATAGTCCTCATCATTTAAAGATATTGCAAGAGCATTTATTGTGAAATCTCTTCTGTTTTGGTCATCTTCCAAGCTGCCATCCTCAATAATTGGTTTTCGGCTGTTTCGGTTATAACTTTCCTTTCTTGCTCCAACAAACTCAATCTGCCAATTAATTCCATTATCATAATAGTTCAGCATCGAGGTGCCAAAATTCTTAAATACACTTACTTTAGCTCCTTTCCCAATTCTGCTTGCAACGTCTTTGGAAAGTTCTATTCCGCTTCCAAGGCATACTATATCAATATCCTTACTTTCTCTATTTAGGATTAAATCCCTAACCCAACCTCCAATTACAAATGCTTTTATTCCTTTTGAATTAGAGCTTTGATTTATTATTTTGAATATTGGATGTACTAATTTGTTTTCTAAATTCATTATACTGCAAAAATAATATATTTTGATACAATAGCCCCTATAATAGCTGAGAAAAATAAATAAAGATTCTAAATTTAATTTTTTATTCTTGGTTTTCTAATTTGAATACTTGTTTATTCAAATAATATGTCCTAACTTTGCCAATTATATTGAATTAGATATATTCAATTATAAGTAAGATAATAAGATAAATAAACATTTAAAACAAAAACAACAACATGAAAAAAGTACATAACTTTAACGCAGGTCCATGCGTTTTACCAAGACAAGCAGTAGAATCAGCTATCGATGCTATTCGTGATTTCGATGGAACAGGAATAGGTCTTCTTGAGATTTCTCACCGTACTCCAGGTTGGGAAAGGATTATGGCTGAAACAGAAGCTTTATGGAGAGATTTATTAAATATCCCAGAAAACTACGAGGTATTATTCCTTGGTGGTGGTGCTTCAACTCAATTCTTCCATGTTGCAGCTAATATTCTTAATAAGAAAGCTGCTTACTTGCAAACAGGTGTATGGGCTAAGAAAGCTATAAAAGAAGCAAAATTCTATGGTGAGGTTGAAGTTGTTGCATCTTCTGAAGACAAGAACTATTCTTATATTCCTAAGAATTACACTATCCCTACTGATGCTGATTATTTCCATATCACAACTAATAATACTATTTATGGAACAGAAATCAAAACAGATATGGATTCTCCTATCAATTTAGTTGCTGATATGTCTTCTGATATTATGTCTCGTCCTGTAGATATTTCTAAATATGCTCTTATCTATGGTGGAGCTCAAAAGAACGTAGGTCCTGCTGGTGTAACTTTTGTTATTGTAAGAAAAGATATCTTAGGAAAGGTTGATAGAAAACTTCAAACAATGGTTGACTATAGAACTCATTTTGGTGCAGAACCAAGAGATAAATCAATGTTCAACACTCCTCCAGTATTCCCTATATTTGTAATGCACGAAACATTGAAGTGGGTTAAGGAATTAGGCGGATTGGAAGCTATGAACAAGATAAATATTGAAAAAGCTGATTTACTATATAACGAAATAGACAGAAACAAAATGTTTAAGGGAACAGCTGAAAAAGAAGACCGTTCTATCATGAATGTATGTTTTGTAATGAACGAAGAATATAAGGAAAAAGAAGCAGATTTTATGGCTTTTGCTAAGGAAAAAGGTATGATAGGAATTAAGGGACACCGTTCAGTTGGTGGTTTCCGTGCTTCTATCTATAACGCTTGCCCTATAGAATCTGTTAAGGAACTTGTTGCTTGTATGCAAGAGTTCGAGAAATTAAATTCATAATTTAAAATTATTAATGCTATGAGTAAAATTTTAGTTGCAACCGAAAAACCATTTGCAAAAGCAGCGGTTGACGGAATTAGAGCAATTATCGAAGCTGCAGGCTTTGAATTAGCTCTATTGGAAAAGTACACTGATGTAAGTGAATTCTATAAAGCAGTAGAGGATGCTGAGGGTTTGATTGTTCGTTCTGATAAGGTTACTAAAGAAGTAATAGAGCATGCAAAAAACCTTAAGATTGTTGTAAGAGCAGGTGCTGGTTATGATAATTTAGACCTTGAGGCTTGTACATCTAAGGGAGTAATTGCTATGAATACTCCTGGTCAAAATTCAAATGCTGTTGCAGAGCTTGCAATAGGAATGATGATTTATATGGCAAGAAATAGATTTAACCCTGGTACTGGCACAGAGCTTAAGGGTAAGAAACTTGGTATTCATGCTTATGGTAATGTTGGAAGATTGGTTGCTAAGATTGCAAAGGGTTTTGGAATGGAGATTTATGCATTCGATCCTTTCGTAACTGAGGAACAATTGGAAAAAGAAGGAGTGCATTTTTGCAGAACTGCAGAGGATTTATACTCTATCTGTAATTATGTTTCTTTACATATTCCAGCTACTGCAGAAACTAAGAACTCTATTAACTATGAGTTACTTTCTAAAATGCCTAAGGGAGGTTGCTTAATTAATACTGCTCGTAAGGAAGTGATTAATGAGGCTGATATGGTGAAACTATTGGAAGAAAGAACCGATATGAAATATGCAACTGATATTGCAGGGGCTAATCAAGAGGAGTTAAACCAAAAGTTTACTTCAAGAGTATTTGCTACTCCTAAGAAAATGGGTGCAGAAACTGCTGAGGCTAATATCAATGCAGGTCTTGCTGCAGCTAATCAAGTAGTAGGTTTTATTAAAGAAGGAATTACTAAATTCAAGGTTAACTAATAATATTTCTTTATTTATCTTGAGTAATTTGCTTAGGGTAAGATATGGGAGGAGATTCTTTTAAAGGATTTCCTCCTTTTTTTCTTTGCTTAATCACTTAATATCTTATTGCAAATAAGTATTATTTTCTTGTCTTTCCCTATGGTGGTAAAGAAGAGATAATCCTCTCCTCCGTCTTTTAT
>Ga0265295_1008350_pt1 | contig 11534 bp, 7 predicted proteins | sample Munlansysbiofilm_FD_192503 | JGI IMG/M metagenome (GOLD analysis project Ga0265295, IMG submission 192503) | Leachate microbial communities from a municipal landfill in Southern Ontario, Canada - Methane capture system biofilm | ecosystem: Engineered > Solid waste > Landfill > Unclassified ... | reverse complement strand
CTATACATATTGACCCAATAGAGAAAAAACCTTTATATCATTTTCTACCTGGAAGCTCAAGCTTTTCTTTAGGTACTGCTGGTTGTAATATGAACTGTAAAAATTGTCAAAATTCAGAAATATCCCAAAATAGCCCTTTACAATTAGAATATATTGAAGCTACACCTGAACAAATTGTTGCTTCGGCAAAGAAAAATAAATGTGAATCTATTGCCTACACTTACACAGAACCTACGGTTTTTTACGAATTTGTTCTTGAAACAGCTAAACTTGCTAAGGAAAATGGCATAAAAAACATAATTATTTCAAATGGATTTATAAATCCAGAACCATTAAAAGAATTAATACCTTATTTAGATGCTGCAAACATTGATTTAAAAGCTTTTAAGGATTCAATTTATAGAGATATAACTAGTGCAAGCTTGGAACCAATTTTAAATAATTTAAAAATTTTACTAGACAGCGATGTTTGGTTAGAAATTACAAATTTAATTATTCCAAACCACACAGATGATATGGAAATGATTGCAGAAATGTGCGACTGGTTGGTAGAAAACAATTTTGCTGAAACTCCTTTACACTTCAGTAGGTTTTTTCCCTCTTACAAAATGCAAAATGTCCCCCCTACCCCTGTAGCAACGGTTGAACAAGCTGCTCAAATTGCAAAATCAAAAGGAATTAAATATGTGTATTTAGGAAATGTTCATCAAGAAGAAGGAAATACAAACTGTTCAAATTGCGGACAAACTTTAATAAAAAGAAAAACTTATAAAACAGAAACTAATGAATTTTCAGGTAAATGCAAAAATTGTGGAGAAATAATTAATGGAATATGGAACTAAAATTTAGAGTTTTCAGAGTGAGTAATTAAAGTCGAAAGTCTGTAAAGTCGAAAGTCTATAAAGTCGAAAGTGCTTCTCGCATTTCGCCCACTAACAACTAAATACTAAGCACTAACCACTAAATACCACATACTAATCAACCCTTCCAGGGTAAACTTCAAGAGCTTTTTGTAGTGTTTCTATTGCATTTTTAAGGTCTTCAATTTTTAAAACATAAGCAATTCTAACTTCATTCTTTCCTAAACCTTTTGTATTGTAAAAACCTGTAGCAGGAGCCATCATAACAGTTTGTTTATTATATTCAAACTCTTCTAATATCCATTGTGCGAATTTGTCGGCATCGTCTATTGGAAGTTTTACAACAGTATAAAAAGCTCCTTTTGGATTTGGACAATAAACTCCGGGTATTTTATTTAATCCTGCAACCATAAAGTCGCGACGCTCAATATATTCATTGTAAACTTCCTCAAAATATGAATCAGGAGTGTCGATGGCGGCTTGGGCAGCAATTTGCCCTAAAGATGGCGGACAAAGTCTTGCTTGGGCAAATTTCATAGCAGTAGCCATTACTTCTTTATTTTTAGAAACAATCCAACCAACTCTAACACCACACATACTATAACGTTTAGAAACTGAATCTAACATAATTGCATGCTGCTCTAAACCAGGAATATTTAAAACAGATAAATGAGTGTTTCCGTCATAACAAAACTCTCTGTAAACTTCATCAGAATACAGATATAAATCATGCTTTTTAACTATTTCTGCAAGTTGATATAATTCTTCTTTTGAATATAAATATCCTGTTGGATTGTTTGGGTTGCAAATTACGATACCTTTTGTTTTTGGCGTAATAAGTTTTTCAAACTCCTCAACTGATGGAAGTGCAAAATCGTTATCAATACTAGAAGTAATTGGTTTAATAACCACACCGGTTTGAATTGCAAAGCCATTATAGTTTGCATAAAATGGTTCTGGAATAATAACTTCATCCCCCTCGTTCAAAGTTGACATAAAAGAAATTGTAATTGCCTCTGAACCGCCATTTGTTACAATAATTTCATCAGTTGTAACATCAATACCTATTTTTTTATATGATTCAACTAGTTTTTTACGATAAGAAATATTTCCGGCTGAATGGCTGTACTCAATTACTGTTTCTTTCATGTTCCGAACTGCATCTAAAGCAAGTTCAGGTGTTTTAATGTCAGGTTGACCAATGTTTAAATGATAAACTTTAACGCCACGTGCTTTTGCAGCCTCGGCATAAGGAACAAGTTTACGAATTGGTGAAGATGGCATTGCCATACCTTTGTTAGAAATTTTTGGCATAATTTTTAAATATATTAGTTATTATTAATTTTATTTTTTTGTTTTTCTATATTTTGATTTTCAAATTCTTTTTTCACAGTTTTATCATCTGAAATTTTAATTTTCTTTTCTGCTTTATTAGGCTCTGCAATTTCTTGTTTTTCTATTTCTAAAGGCAAAACTTCCCCTTTAATTTGCAATTGAATAGGTTCTGAAAGTCCTTGAACATAAACATAAGCATATTTTTGGAATTTACCAACTATTCTGGAATCGTAAATAATTGAAATTTTTTGTTTTTTCCTTTTTGCTATCTCTTCTCTTGGCCAATCCGCTGCCGTACAACCACAACTTGTTTGCACATTAGTTAATTTTACAGGCTGTTTACTTATATTTTTAAAAACAAAAACAGCTTTGGCTTCGGATTGATGTTTAATTTTTCCAAAATCATAAACTAAGTTTTTAAATAAAACTGTTGATTGTTTTGATGTTTTTGCAGGCGATTCAAATTCTTGTTTTTGAGCAAAACTTAAACTTGAACAAAATATAAATGCAAATAATAAAAACCTAGTTTTCATAAAATAATTTTTTGTAAAATTAAATAAATTATTCTAATTAAAGAATGCTAAATGTTTTTTGTTCTATGTTTTATAAAAGTGTTTTAGGAAATATTTATCAAAACATTGGATTAGAAAAACCACTTGCTTTTTTATCAAACAAATACACTCCAAATGTAATCTCATGAGCACCACTACTAACATTTCTAATTCTTGAAATTACAAAATCAAAAGCGTAACTTATTGTAAATCTGTCGTATTTGTATCCTAAAGAAAATATTAATGCGTCTCCTTTACTTAATGCTAAGCCGGTGCTAAAAGTACTTTTATAAGTATAATTTGCCATTATATCAAATTTGAATGGACTCCCTTTTGTACTGTACAAGTTTAAGATAGGGCTTATACTATGTTGGTTTTCTTCAAACCTAAAATGATAAGCTCCGGTAATAAACAGGTGTCTGGCATCTTGAATTAGAGCAGAAACATCATTTAAATTGTGCTGAAATTTATATTTAGATTTGAATAATTGAACTATTGAAAATCCTGCAAAAAAGTTTTTAGCGTTAAACATCATTCCTATATTAGCGTCAGGTTTCCATATTTGTTGATTAGAATCTAAGTTTAAAATTTGATCGTTAATATCATGAACTACCATTTCTGTTGATAAAATTTTTATTTGATTAAATGTCCAAGCTAATCCAAAACTTAAGTTAAAGTTATCAGTGGGAATAATATAGGAATAAGCAAGGTTAAAACTTAGTTTTTGGTTTAATCCAAGTTTATCGTAAAGCATACTAGCCGAAGCTCCCATATCTTGGCGGAATAAATATTTTCCATAAATTGACGAAATACGCGGTGCACCGGAAAATCCTATCCATTGCGACCTGTGGTTTAATATTATTTCAGGAATTTCGGACAAAGAAATAGCCGAAGGGTTGTGTATAGCAATATTATAAACATAATTTCTGTGATGTTCTAATTGCTGTGCGTAATTTTTAAAACTGATTAATGATAAAACAGTTAAAATTATTATTATTTTAGTTTTCATAATATTATCGAATTACAGTTATATGTCCTTTGTATGGTTCTTCCCAAGTACCTGTACTTACAATATAATAATAAGTTCCCTCAGGAACATCTTTTCCATTATAAGTTCCATCCCAGTCGTTTTGATATTCTTTTGCGTAATATATTAGATTACCAATTCTATTGTAAATCCATACTTCGTTTCTTGGAATTTTTTCAATATTTTTAATTATCCAGGTATCATTCTCGCCATCTCCATTGGGTGTAATTGTATTATAAAAAACTAAACAAAAATCAGATTCAACTAATTCAATTTCGTAAGCATATTCGCAATCGTTTGAGTCAGTAATACTTACATAATAAATTCCATCTGTAATTTTTGTAATTATACTATCAGTAGAATTATTATTCCATAAATAAGTATAATAAGGACTTGCTCCGCTAGGATTGGCATCTATGCTTCCATCATATATCCCTGTGCAAGAAGGTTGCTTAATTGTAAAATTTGGAATTAAAGAATCTGGTTCTGTTATAATAAAATGTACACTGTCTGAACAATTATATTTATCTGATATATATACATAATGTTCGCCTGCGGGAAAACCTGTTGCAATAGAATCTGTTTGTCCATTTGACCAAGAATATGTAAAAGGAGCTCGACCTTTGTCAAATACCGCTTTTATTGTTGCAATACTATCATTATAACATAAATTTTCTTGTAAAATAATAAAATTACCATAAATTATGCCTGTCATATTTACAAATAAGTTCAAGCTTTCGCTACAATTATTTGCATCAGTAACTGTTACAAAATTTTGCCCATAAGATAATTCTGTAGCAGTTTCTGTAGTTTCATTATTCTGCCACAAATATTCATAAGGTGGAGTACCGCCACTTGCATGAACTGTACCTATCCCACCGGATTCGCCACAAATAATTGGATTAGTATTACCACTAAGTTCTAAAATTGGTGGTTGGGAAAATTTTATACTGTCTAAATAATGACAATTATTTGCGTCTGTAACAGTAATATAAAAATATATATTTGCAGGCATATTTAATCCTATAAAACCATCTTGTTCAACTTCATTTTGCCAGTTTACATTATAAGGTGGCGTTCCGCCATTTGGAATTACATTTGCATTTGCATCGCTAAAACCAAAACAACTTACATTATTAATATCTACAAAGTTTGATAATAATTTTTCATTAGCGGATTCTGAAATTTCGAAATTTGCTTCACTAGAACAAGCGTTTGCATCTGTTACTGTAACAGAATAAGAGCCAACACAAATACCTGTCCATGTTTCGGTATTACTTTCCCAGCTAAATGTAAAAGGAGCTGTGCCACCTGTAATGTTAATATTAGCACTTCCATCACAAACTCCGTAGCAGATATTATTAGTTACATTTATATCTAAAACAATAGGCTGACTTACGCTAATTGTTGTTTGTGCTGTAACTTCGCAGTTGTTTGCATCATAAACATTAACAGTATATTGGCTTGTGCTTTCGGGTTGAACAGTTCTTTCAGTATCATGATTGTTTGGGTCGTCTGACCAAAAATATGTATAAGGCGGAACTCCACCACTAACATTTACATTTATTACAGCTTGCTCACCATAACATATTCCTTGGTCTTGGGAAATGTTAGCTATAAGTTCAGGTGGGCTATTAATAACAAAAGAAGTTGTGCTAGAACAAGAATTAGCATCAGTAACAATGAGAGTATGTTCGCCTTGACCTAAATTTGAAACACTTGAACCTGCAATCACGCCGTCCCAATTATAAGTAAATTCAGGTGCTCCTCCGCTAACTGTGGCTGTTGCACTTCCATTATGCTCATTATAGCATACCAAGTCGCTTGTTGTAACATTAATATTAAAAGAAGGAAATATATTTACATTAACACATTTGCTTAATTGACAAAGACTTGCCATATCCGTAACAGTTAAGCAATATTCACCTGGAGAAGTAATTGAAATATTATCTTGTGTAGAACCAGTTGACCATAGATAATTAAAAGGACCCGTTCCTGTAATTAAACTAAATTGGGCAAATCCACTGTTGCCTTCACAAATTGAAGGAGAATAATCTATTTCAAAGTCAAAATCTCCACCAATAATTTCAATACTTGCTTGATCTTCACAATTACCATAAGTAGCAGTTACAGAATAAGTTCCACCGCTACTTACACTTATGCTTTGTGTTGTTTGTACCGGAGATGTATTCCATACAAAACTAACATCAGCGGGATTTCCACCATCAACATTTGCTGTTAGTTGTACCGGCTCAACACACGCATTACCTATGCTTGTTATATCAATAGCAAAATAAGTTTGATCGATTATTGAGAAATTAATTATTGTATCATTACAAGGCGAAGCATCTGTTACTGTAACGGAATAATTTCCTGCTTCAAGATTGCTTACACTCAAGCCGGTTGCACCAGTACTCCAATTTATGGTAGGATTAGGATTGCAAGAGTTTAAAATAGTAATATTTGCACCACCATGTTCTATGCAAGAATTTGGACTTGTTGTTAAATTAACTAATAATACATCAGTTACAGGATCAATAAACGAAGCTTCAATTCCGAATATACAAAGCGAATTTCCACTCATGGAACTAAAACCGTCCATAGCTAAAACGTATTGACCTGGCGGTAAATTGTGGCTATAAGTAACGGCTCCAACTCCATTTGCACAGCCTTGGTAAGTAGTAGTGTTGGTATTTGGTGGGTCGCTTGTAGGTCCACCTCCAATTCCATTACAATTTACTCCATTCCAAGAGTAAACAGCAAATTGTATTTCGGGATTACTTGGTAATAATCCTCCAGTTTCGTTTCCCCAACATTGTCCATATTCAATTTCAATAACTACCGGCTGTGGGTCTGTTGGTAAAACTTCAAAAGAATAAAAAACGACATTGTCGGTAGATGTCCAACCACAAGCATCGGGAGCTGGAATAGTACCTGCCGGAGCTAAAATATTACAACCTGTAGATGTTAGCACGGGTGGATTATTACAATCTGCTTCGGGCAAAGAAGTAATTACAGAAGCAGCAAAAAACATAGAAGTTTCATTATTGGTTTTTTCCCACAAACGAACATAAATAGTTTCGCCGGGTGTTACTGCTAAAACTTTCCAACGAATTTCCCCGTTTGTTAAAAAACCTGAATTCGCATTATAACAATCTATTAAGCTCAAATTTCCACATGAGCCTCTATAAACTGCCATGCCCGGAGCACAAGCAGGTGATCCAGGAATAAATGGAGGTATTGCCATCATTGGTGTAGGTGAATTAAAAGCATGAAATGCTAATTCATTAACTCCATTAGGAATAATAAATCTATACCACATATCTTTTGTAGAAGAATTAAAATCACCGCAAGTTGGAGCAGGTAAATCAGAGGATGTTGTTGCTCCGGAAAAATTAACATTGGTGAAAAACATGTCGCCACAAGTACCGTAAATTTGCATATCAATATTTATTGCACTTGCACAAGTGTTTTGGGCATTTATAAAACTTGTGTTATAAATTAAACTAAATAATAAAATAATAAAAACTGGTAATTCCCTCATAATGCTAAATATTTAAAATAATCGTAGCTTCAAATTTACTTTAATTTTATTAAAGTTTCAAAACTTCTATATGCCTTGTTATTAACATTTTATTAACAAGTTTTAAACACAATTTAACTAAAACTCAACTAACTGTTGTTTACGCAATATAAAACAACAGTTTTTGTATAGGAGCAGTTGTTAAGAAAATTAAAAAAACTTTTATAATTTAAAATTTTTCATATCTATTTTGGCTATTTTAAATTATTTTCTTCAAAAAACTCCAAAATATTATCAGTTTCATATTCCCAATAATCGTAATTATGACCTGCTACTTTAGGAAAATGTACTTTAATTTTCAAGTTTTTTTGGTGTAATTTAATAGAATCATACATTGCTTTGCTTTGTTCAACCGGAGAAACTCTGTCAGCTTCGCCATGTGCTATATAAATTGGAGTTTTAAAATTTTTACAATCATAAGCAAAACATTCTTTTTCCCATCTTTCTGGAAAATCTTTGTAATGTCCTAAAAATGAATAATATAAGTACTCATCTGTCATTTTTGTAATATCAAAATCACCCGACAGACTTGCTACAGCTTTAAAAATTTCAGGTTTATAATAAGCAAGTAGAGTGGCACCTCTTCCACCAGTACTAATTCCGGCTACATAAGTGTTTTGCCCAGGTAATAATAATTCCATACTTTTTTGTATCATGGGAATTTGTGTTTCCATAATCCAAGTTAGTGTTGGAAATTTTTTGTAATTTGCAATGGTTTGAGGATAAATTTCTAAAGTATAATTAGATTTGCTATAATCTGGAATTATTAAAACGTAATTTTGATTTAAAGCCTTTTCACACAAACTTGTTTTTTCGCACCATTCGTCAGCAGGTAAATTCCAACCATGTAATAATAAAATTGCTCCTTTAATTACAGAATCTTTTTGTGGATAAATTATTTTTGTACTAACAATAAAACAACAATCATATTTATATGAAAGTATGGTATCGTTTTTATGAGTAATTTTCACAAATTCTTGATTTTTGCTTGTTTCTTGTTTTTCTTTAAACTTCTCTTTTTCCTTGGAATTACAAGCAAAAACCATAGTTAATATAAACAAAATTATGTAAAAAAGAGCCTTCATTAAATTAAATTTTATTAATAATTTTAAAATTAAACTGAATTGTATTATTATTGTTGCCAAAATAAATAAAATATTGTGAAAAACTCAAAAACTTTTCAAAAAATTGGCTTATTAACTGCAATATCTTATGTTATTGCAAATATGGTTGGCACCGGCGTGTTTACTTCCTTAGGTTTTCAGCTTGCAGGAGGAGTTACAGATTTGGCGGCAATTATGATTTTATGGCTAATGGGTGGAATTATTGCATTTACCGGAGCACAAGTATATGCAGAGTTAGGCTCTGTTATGCCTCGTTCAGGTGGCGAATATCATTTCCTGTCAGAATTATATCATCCTGCTTTGGGTTTTATGTCAGGTTTTTTCTCTATGTTTGTTGGTTTTGCAGCTCCAATTGCCTTAGCTTCAATGGCTTTAGGAACTTATTTTTCAAATGTTTACTCTGGAATTAATCCCAAATATATTGCAGCAACCGTAATAGTTTTAGTAAGTCTAGTTCATTCTATAAGTGTAAAGTCCGGTGGCGTTTTTCAAAATATTTTTACAATAATTAAGCTTTTATTAATTCTTGCTTTTATTATCGCAGGATTTGTTATTACTCCTGAGCCCCAGAACCTTTCTATTATTCCAAGCTCTGTAACTTGGTCTCAAGTTTTAAGTTCAGGTTTTGCTGTGTCTTTAATTTTTGTATATTATTCATACTCCGGCTGGAACGCTTCAGCTTATTTTGTTTCCGAACTTAAAAACCCTGCAAAAAATCTTCCTCGCTCTTTAATTGTTGGTACTTTGGTTGTTACAGTTTTATATTTATTTGTCAATTATATATTTTTATATGTTTCTCCAATTAGCTCTTTAAATGGGCAGCTAGATATTGGTGCAGTTGCTGCTGGTGATATTTTTGGAAGAAAAGGCGGAATTATTATGTCGGGCTTAATTTCGCTTTTATTAATCTCAACTATCTCATCAATGATTTTTGCAGGACCAAGAGTAATTCAAGTAATTGGTGAAGATTATTCTGCTTTTAGTTTTATAAAAAGAAAACGAAAAAATGGAGTACCTTTAATAGCAATTTTAATTCAAAGCTCAATTAGTTTAATTTTATTATTTACATCTACTTTCGAGCAATTATTGACATATTTAGGCTTTGTAATGAATATTTTTGCATTTTTAACTGTTGCTGGAGTATTTATTCATAGAAAAAAGTATCCTAATATTGAAAGACCTTTTAAAACTAAGGGTTATCCTATTATTCCAATGATATTTATGGCTTTTATAATTTGGAATATGATTTTTATGTTTAAAGAAAAAACTGTTGAAACATTAATTGGTTTGGCTACTTTATTAGTGGGTTTAGCTTTTTATTATATTGCTAAAGCTTTAGCTTTAGAAGTTAATGAATCTTAAATTATTTTACTCTTTTCCTAAACAATATAAGTTTCCATCTCTAGAAGCTACAAAAAGTCTTCCATTATGAACTATAGGTGTTGCTTCGCCACGTATTTTTTCGTTTTTTTCCAATAAAGTGAAAATACAATTTTTATCATAAGAAAACATATATAATCCTTCGTAGGTCAAAACTATAAGTCTGTTTTTTGTGAAAATAGGAGTAGAAATTGAAGGACCAGTTTTATACTTAAAAATTTCTTGAGGTTTTGGATACATAATTTTATTACAAGGTCCTTTTACAGAGTCATAAGGGTTAATAAATTCATTTTCAACTACATATAAATAACCGTCAATTCCAACAAAAGCAGATAAAGAATTATCATTTTTGCTAATATACTTATCATTAATAGCACAAGAGCCTATAATTCCGCCTTGCCAACTCACAAAGTTATTATTTTCTGTTGGATAAAACCAAATAACGCAGGAGTCTTTATGTTTTGTAGGATCAATAAGCATGGCACCGCCTTTACCTGGAATATATTCTTTTTCTATGCTAATTAAAACTTTTTTATCTCTTGTAATAATTGGCGACCCATCAATATCAGAGCCGGTTTTAAATTGAATGTCAAATTCTCCAGTATTTCTATCATATTTATATAAATATCCAGCTCCTGATGTTACAAAAATATAATTATCCAATAAAGCGGGCGAACTTTCAATTACCACATTTTTATTATGAGCTTGAACATCTTCTTTTGTGTAAAGTGCTTGTTTAAAAAACTCTATTGGCTGTTTATGTGAATCTATAATTTCAGCAGCTTCTGGATTAGGATTAAGTTTTACAAAATCGCCGGTTTCTAAACCTAAAAAAACTGTATCATCAACAATAAGTGCTGTGCCGTCCACATCTCGGCTAAACGAAGCTCCATATATAGAATTATATTTCCATAATTCTTTTCCTGTTCTAAATGAAATTGCTCTATAACTAAAAATATATTTATCATGAAGTGAGGCTTTATAGCCTCTTCTACTACCTTGCAATATCACAATTTTATCAGGGTCATCATTATCTTTATGTGGATTTATCCATGCACAGCCGGTTGATTTTATAACATCATCATAAGGATATTCCCACACAACTTCACCTGTTTTTGCTTTAATTTTTCTTAAATTATAATCATATGCTCCTTGAACTAAGAAAAGTTCGTCATTATCTTTTATTAATAAAGCTTGACCTGTCCAACCTGCTCCACACATTTGAACTGTATCCGGGATTTTGCTAGGAACAATTGTCCTTCCGCAACCCAAATTAGTTTTCCATATAATATCCAAGCTTTCAGGAGCTATATTTCCATAATAATTACGTTGTTCATTTCCTAAAAATGTTGGAATTATAAGTTTTATTTTATCTAATTTTGGCTTTGGTGGAGGATTTAAAAAGCCAGAAAGTAAAATAAAAGCTAAGATTTTAATCAAAAGATTTACCTGAGTATTTAGTTTCATTTATAATTTGTTCATATTCAGAAGGACTTGGGGCAATCATATATCTAAGTGGATTTATACTAGAATTATTTATTAGAATTTCATAATGTAAATGTGGAGCTGTAGATAAACCTGTTGAGCCAACTTCACCAATAAGTTCGCCACGTTTTACTTTTTGTCCTTTTTTCACATTTATACTACTTAAATGAGCATATCTCGAACTTAAAC
>Ga0265295_1008349_pt1 | contig 11535 bp, 10 predicted proteins | sample Munlansysbiofilm_FD_192503 | JGI IMG/M metagenome (GOLD analysis project Ga0265295, IMG submission 192503) | Leachate microbial communities from a municipal landfill in Southern Ontario, Canada - Methane capture system biofilm | ecosystem: Engineered > Solid waste > Landfill > Unclassified ... | reverse complement strand
AGAGATCGAACTCGTGGCGCGCGCGGGGATCAATATCTCCAAAGAGGCGGAAAACCTGACTAAAGCACTCAAAGGTAAAAAGCAGAGTCAGGGTAGCTGGGGCGAGATGATTTTGGAGAGCGTTTTGGAGTATTCTGGGCTTCTAAAAGGGGTGCATTACGAAACGCAAGAGAGTTATAAAGACGAAGAGGGACGCACCAAACGCCCCGACGTGATTATTAAGTTACCGCAAGCAAGAACGATCATTATCGATTCGAAAGTTTCACTCAACAGTTACGACGAATACGTGCGCGCCGAGAGCGACGAAGAGAAACGTTATGCCGCCAAAACGTTAACGGCGGCGTTTCGCGAACATGTCGATACGCTGGATTCCAAAGATTACGCGCATTACCAACAAGGTACGCTTCAATACGTCTTTATGTTCGTGCCTATCGAAGGGGCATTTTCGGTAGCCGTGAGCGAAGATCCGAAACTGTACGAGTATGCTTTGCGTAAGCATATCGCTATCGTCAACCCTTCCACGCTGACCGTTTCGTTACGTACGATTTATCTCTACTGGCAAAGCGAACAGTCCAGTACGCTTGCTTCAAAACTCTTTGACGAAGCGGGAAAAATGTACGATAAAATGGTCGGTTTTGCCGAAAACTTTAGGCGGGTAGGTGCGCAAATTCAAACCCTCAACAACAGCTACGACATCGCGCACAAACAACTCACCGAAGGTTCGGGCAATATTATGAGCAGGGTTGAAAACCTCAAACGACTCGGTGCAAAAGCGACGAAAAACCTCAAAGACGCCAAGATCGACTATCAAGATTTCAATCCCGAAGTCGAAACCGTCGAACTTTTGGAAGATAAGCAAGACGAGCAAGAAACTGACATGTAAGGTTTTTCGTTTATCTTTGCAAAAGCCTTGAAGCGTTAGAATGTCACAAAAAACAAGGATAAAAAATGTCCGAAAAGCAGTTTGACCTTGACGTGAAAGGCATGACGTGTGCGGCATGTTCGGCGCGAATTGAACGTGTATTAAACAAAATAGAGGGCGTAAACGCCAACGTCAATCTTGCCGCCGAGAGTGCTCACGTCACCTCTTCCAATCCCGATATTACGTTAGAACACATCATCCAAACCATCGAAAAAACAGGCTTTCAAGCGAGTGAACTTGAAAAAGTCGATCCGGAGCAAAAAAGCTTGGAAAAAGAGCAGGAGTACCGCAAGCTCTTGATTCAATTTTGTATTGCGGCACTGCTGACGTTGCCGTTTTTTATCGAAATGCTTTTTATGCTCACGGGCTATCATCTTTGGCATATGCCGCCCTTTTTACAACTTTTTTTAGCGAGCGTCGTACAGTTTTACGCCGGAGGGAAGTTTTACAAAGGTGCTTACAAAAGTTTGGCGGGCGGGGGTGCCAATATGGACGTTTTGGTCGTCTTAGGCACGAGTGCTGCGTATCTTTTAAGCCTTGGCGTAATGGTTTTAGGGTTCTCTGGGCATTTGTATTTTGAAGCTTCCGCTTCAGTCATTACGTTGGTACTTTTAGGAAAACTCTTAGAACTCCGCGCGAAAGCGAAAACGGGTTTTGCCATCCAAAAGCTCCTTCATCTTCAGCCAAAAACCGCTTTTGTCGAAAAAGAGGGAAAGTTTCAAGAGGTGAGTATCGAGAGCTTACATGTCGGCGATATTTTCGTCGTCAAAGCGGGAGAGGGCATCCCCACCGACGGTATCGTTTTGGAAGGGCATAGCGTGGTAGACGAGTCGATGATGACGGGAGAGAGCCTTCCCGTTCTCAAAACCCAAGGCGATAAAGTCGTGGGTGCGACGAAAAATGCGGACGGTATGCTTAAATGCCAAGCAACCAAGGTGGGCTCCGACACCTTTTTAGCCTCCGTCGTGAAACTCATCGAAGAGGCGCAAGGCTCTAAGGCTCCTATTCAACGTCTTGCCGACAGGATTTCGGGTATTTTTGTTCCCGTCGTCGTAAGCGTCGCCGCAATCACGTTTGTCGCGTGGTGGATGTTGGGTGCGGGATTTGAAAATGCGCTGATTAACGCCGTGGCGGTTTTAGTCATCGCGTGTCCGTGCGCTTTAGGGCTTGCGACGCCCACGGCAATCATGGTCGGCGTAGGGCGCGGAGCCGGCGAGGGCATTCTCATCAAAAATGCCGAAGTGCTTGAAAACATCGGCAAAATCACGGCGGTGGTTTTTGATAAAACGGGAACCTTGACCTACGGCGACGTTAAAGTCAATGCCGTCGTTGCACACGATAATGCGAGTCCGGAGGAAATTTTAACGCTTTGTGCGGCGTTGGAAGAGGGCTCAAACCATCCGCTTGCCAAAGCGATCGTTACCGCCGCCGCGTCTTCAAAACAAGCGATGAGCGATTTTCACAATTATTCGGGGCAGGGGATTTCGGGCATTATCGGGGGCGTGCTTTATTACGCGGGGTCGCTTCACTTCGTCGCGCAAATGAGCGGATGCGACGTGAGCAAAAAGATTAGACCTTACGTAGAAGAGGGCAACAGCATCGTAGCACTTGGAACGCAAGAGAGCATTTTAGGCTATATCGTCATTTCCGATACGCTTCGCGAAAGTGCCAAAGAGGCGATTGCCAAACTACGCGAGCGAAATATCGACGTTTATATGCTCACGGGCGATCATGAAGCTAGCGCACACGCGATCGCCGAGCGTTTAGGGATTTCGCATGTTTTCGCCGAAGTGTTACCGCATCAAAAAGCCGATAAAATCGCTGAGCTCAAAGCGCAAAACGCATTTGTCTGTATGGTGGGAGATGGCATCAACGATGCGCCCGCCTTAGCACTTTCCGACGTTGCCGTAGCGATGGCGCAAGGCTCGGACATTGCCATCGAGAGTGCAGACCTTATTTTGACGAAAAACGATCCGATGAACGTTTTACATGCGATCGATCTCTCTCGTGCTACGATGTCAAAAATTAAACAAAACCTTTTCTTGGCATTTGTGTATAATACCCTAGCGATCCCGCTCGCCTTTTTAGGAATGCTGAGTCCCGTCGTCGCAGGTGCGGCAATGGCGATGAGTTCGGTATCGGTTGTGAGCAATTCGCTCCTACTTCGACATTGGAAAATTAAACTTTAATCAAAGGAAAATCTATGGCAAATATAACCTTAACGGTCAAAGGCATGAGTTGTATGGGATGCGTCAAAAGCGTCAAAGGCGTGTTGGAGGCGATCAAAGGCGTGAGCAAAGTCGATGTCGATCTAGCCAGCGGAAAAACCATCATCGAATACGATGCACCGATCGACGTCAGCGTGTTTGAAAAAGCGATCGACGAAGCGGGTTTTGAAGTCGAGCAATAATCGTGCTTGGAAGTAGGCGAATGCGCCTACTTCTCGAATAAAATCTTAATATACCGCTTTGCCCATAGTCCAAAAATCAGTATCCACAAACCGGCAACCGTTAAAATGGCGTGCATGTAACCTATCTGCGGAAAGATACCCGCCAAAATCCGTAAAAGCGTCATCGCTTGAATCAATCCAAAAAGCATTATCGCATACGCATCCGCTTTGGGCGTACGTCCCGAATGCCCCAAAATAACGCGGGTTCCAAAGCCGATCAAAACAGTGGTAAAATACCCCAGTGCCAAAGCATGAAGCGGTGCTTTTTCGACGTAAATCGAAGCACTTAAGAGTGCGCTAAAATCGTGTACGACGAAAAGCGCAAAAGCAACGGGAACCCACCAAATCGAGAGAAACAGTACCCATAAAATTGCCGGAGCTTTGCTAAAAGGCAAACGCCATTTCAAAAGTTCGTAGGTCACGATAGCAAATAACGCACTATCCGCTACAAAAGCGTTGAGCTCGCATCCTTCCAAAAGCACTTTAAGCATCAATGCGACAAAGATGCTCTCTACGAAATATTTGCTTTTGTTGATCGTGTAGCCGGTAACCGTATTGGACGTAAAAAACGGCATCATTTTTTGCGAAACGATCAAAACGATCAAAAAGAGGTAAAGGTAAAATCCGCTTCCTAATGCAAAACGGTAGACGTCGACGAAGAAGTCGGCGAAAAACAAGAGTTGTGAGAGCATACCGAATGCAAACGCGACGAGCATCCACGTCGTATCTTTTTTAGCGGAGACTTGACTTGCTTTTTGCATCTGCCAAAGCGTCTTAAAAAGGAGGCAGTATCCGACGAAAATAAACGCCATCGGAAGAAGCGTCGCTTTTTGGGAAAACAATGAAATCGCGATAAACAGTAGCCCACCGCCGTTAATCAGCCAGACAATCGGCATATACGTCTTTTGCGCAACCGAAGGGCGTGCTAAATAACGAGGAAATACCGTCAGTAAAAACCCTGCAAAAAATTGCGTAAAAATGACAAATGCCATCGCGTACGCATGGTAAAGTCCAAGGCTTACATGTAAGCTTAAAAGCCCCGTATATACGAATCCTAAAAGCGACACAAATAAAAGCCCTTGCATCACGCCCGCAAAGAAAAAGATGCGGTGCGGTTGGGCTATTAAGTTCTGAAATGCCGTCGTTTTAGGCGGCTCTGGTGGGGTTAAACTACTGACAAAAACCACAACAACTAGCCCCTGCCTTGGCTGCATCGATAGCGGCATTGAGCGCTTCGTCATAATTAGGCTCTTCGGTAATCTCAGGAACCACCTGTTTGTAAACGATCTTGCCGTCTTTACTGATCACAAAAAGGGCGCGCGCACATAACCCTTGAAGCGCTCCATCACTGATGAGCATACCATACGCACGGGCAAATGCTTTGTGTCTAAAGTCGCTTCCAATGGTAAGATTTTCAATGCCTGCTACATTGCAAAATTTTGCCGCCGCAAACGGTAAGTCCATCGAAACAATCGTCACATCAATGTTCTCATGCTTCGCCGCTTCTTGGTTAAAATGTCTCGCTTCGGCGTCGCATACAGGCGTGTCTAAAGAGGGAACCGTGATGATGAGTTGAGCTTTGTTGCTCTCTCCACCGATAGTTTTCTCCTGCAAATCAGGCGTCGTTACTTTCACCAAAGGCGCATAGTTTCCCACCTCTTGATAGTTTCCCTCCAACTTTACGGGAGTTCCTTTAAGAGCTGTCTTGTCAATTTTCGCCGTAAAAATCATGTCAATCCTTTCTCGTATTTTATATGAGAGCAATTTTATCCCATTTAAAACAAAAAAACCTTGATCTACATCTATGTTTTGAAAGTTGTTTACATGTAAAGTCTTATTTCATTGTGAAATATTTTTGAAATGTGAGACTAAATCAAGCTAGAATGAGCGTAAAGTTTTACATGTAAAAAGGGAAAAGATTATGGTGCATCAAAACGTTATTCTTTATACCGATGAGCAAGGGCACGTGAGTTTGGAAGTTACTTTGGAGCATGAGACTCTTTGGCTGAATCAAGCTCAGATGGCTGAGCTGTTTGGTACTAAGCAACCAGCCATATCAAAGCATTTAAGCAATATCTTTAAATCAGGAGAATTGGATAAAAATTCAGTTCATTCCATTTTGGAATATACTGCGAGCGATGGAAAAACATACGAAACATCGTTTTATAATTTAGATGCTGTGCTCTCTGTTGGATACAGAGTTAATTCTAAAAATGCAACGCAGTTTCGCATTTGGGCAAGTAAAGTCCTCAAAGATTATCTCATCAAAGGCTATGCCCTCAATCACCAACGCATCAATGCTCAAAGCCTGAGTGAACTCACCGCCACGATGGAGTTGGTGCGAAAAAGCATCGAAACGCAAGAACTCAGTAGCAATGAAGCCAAAGGATTGCTTGACATCATCAACAACTATGCCAAAACGTGGGCACTGCTTCAAGGGTATGACTCAAATGCACTTCATGCCCTTCAAGGCACACTCAATCAGCGATTTATTTTAGACTATGACGAAGCCAAAAATGCTATTTTTGAGCTTAAAAAAGACCTAATGGCAAAAGGTGATGCGACGGAACTCTTTGGCAATGAGAAAGCAGGGGAGTTCAAAGGAGCACTCCTGAACATCTATCAAACGTTTGGCGGGGTTGATCTGCTTCCAAGCATCGAAGAAAAAGCGGCAAATCTGCTCTACTATGTCATCAAAGACCATGCCTTTTCCGATGGCAATAAACGCATTGGTTCGTTTTTGTTCATCCTCTTTTTACATAAAAACGGCATTGCTTATAAGCCAAACGGAGAGCCAAAAATCAACGATAACGCTCTGGTCTCACTCGCTCTTTTAGTTGCAGCGAGTGAACCAAATCAGAAAGAGTTAATGGTAAAGCTCATTGTCAATATTTTAAGTGAAACAGACTAAAATACGTTTACATGTAAAGATTTAAAGGAGAAAATATGCAATACAAACTGATCACAGGACCTGATGACTCAACCTTTTGTGCAAGAGTTACGGAGTTTTTAAATAACGGCTGGAAGTTACACGGAAGCCCGTCATTGACATTTAACGGTCAAACAGTCATAGCAGCACAAGCGATTGTGAAAGAAGAAGATAAAGACGTAAAGGCGTGCGGTTTTACGAACTAAGAGCTTTGTCAAACAAAGCTCTTAGTCAATGCTTTCAAATAATTCTGGTCTATACTCAAAGTGCATCGTGTCGTAGTGGTACCATCTGCCGCCCCAAACAAAGCCGTGTTTTTCAAAAATATCGACGATCTCTTTGGGAAATTCATTGTGAAACGTGTGCGTTTTATCCCACTGCCAGTAGCGAGAGTAGTGGGTGTCTAGGTCGATGGCGATGCCGTAGCTGTGGGCACTGAGGCGTTCAGTTTTGGCGATTTTGCGAAAGTAGTAGGTGCCGTCTACTTTTTTGAGATATTTCATGTACTCTTCTGGGAGCTTGTCTAACTCGTCAGAGACTTTTTGAAGTTGTACGGCTGCGTTTTCGTTTTTGTTAAATTGCAGTTTTTTGCCGCCGTGGTTGGGAAGCCAGTTCACTGTTGTGAGGTTTTTTTCGATCTCGCTTTTGCTCGTTCCGTAGAGTTTTTTCAAAAAAGCATCATTGCGAAAACGCCCCGGGTCATCGTTGAGCGCGGGAGCTGTGATGGGCGCAAAGGCAGGGTATTTTTGGCTAAACATATCTTCGATGTCCGCATTTTCGAGCAACTGATCAAAGCTTTTGACTTTTTTGTCATCATACGGTAGGGTGCTTCCATCCATAAAAAAGACGGTATTGTCCTTGATGACTTTCACACTGGGGTATTTTTGCACAAGGTTGTTGCTTTTAGGATTGGCAGGTTTGATAGTAATGCCCTCAACACGGTTGATGAGCAGTCCTTGTTCAGGAACATTGGGCTGGTTAGCTCCCACATAAAGGTCTGTCACAACGGCTTTGCCGATGATGTTTCGACCTTCATTGCCATTTTCCATTGTTCTGACACCCCAAACGTTGTGCATGACAAGAGGTTTGCCCTCAAACTCGCCTGCATAGAGCATAATGTGACCTTTGAGGTAGATCAGGCTTAAAAAGGCTATGCCGTTTTTGAGTATCATCGCTTCTTTTTCCTTCGGTGTTAGATCTTTGAGTGACACGTATTCGCCAAAACTTTTTTGTGCGGCTGAATTTCTGGGTATCCATATCCCAAAAGGGGAGAGGAAGTCGCGCGTCATAGCGGAGCAGTCACGGTTTGCGAGGTATCCGCCCCAGCCGTATTTTTCGCCCAAAAGTGCGTCGCCGATTTGGCTGAGATTTTCTTTCGTAAAATCAATCGGCACGATTTGAGCAAAACTTTTTGGAATGCGCAGTTCTAATTTTTGCGCCTTAAAATCGGCATCGCGCGTGTACATGTAAGCGTGAAAAAAGTCATTGTCCTCACGTGTCACGATGGGCAAGATAGCACCTATCTTGGCGTAGGTGATGAAGCGTTGTTGGTGATTGTACAGAGGGATATTGTCTTTGACAATGGCGATTTTGGTCGCGTTGATAAACTCCGTTCGCTCGGGCGCGCTTACAAGCACAAAACTATTCGTTGGAATCCACCCTGAAGCAAATGAGCTCTCCACAAATGCCCAAGCACCGTCTTGACTGTAGTGCGAGATGATGATGGGTTCTGCGATGTGAATGCGTGAGGTTTGCAAGTAGTCAAAAGGGTAACCCTCTCCCGGTAAAGTCGTTTTTTTGAAAAAAGGCTTTTCGGTGGGGAGGTTGCGCATCTGCGCATTTTGGATCATTATCGCATGAGCATTGATACTTCCATATGCTTCTTTGTTGGTACTTTTGATGATCGCATCGATCTCATCGCCGTCGATGAGCTGTAAGTTCTCGCCATAGTAGCGATTTTTCAGTCCATACGATGTGTTTGCCCACAGCGCGTCTTCTTTGTCGTGGCTCACATGCATTCGAAACCAAGGGCTGTAGTAGCGGTAGGTAAAGTCATCTTGTGCGACTTTTTGCGGCGAGATATTTTGCGCTAAAAAATCCACTTTTTGCGGGTACAAAAGCATCGCATTGGAAGCCGCATTTTGGGCTATGACCGCTTGAGGTGTCGGCTCTTTGGGTGTACAACCGCTGAGAAAAAAGAGTGTACATGTAAAAAGAAAAATATTTCGTAATGACATATGTGAAGCCTTGAATTTTCTTAATGCTATAATACCAAAAACAACTTAGGAAGCCTCTTTGAACGTAGCACAAAAACTCATCGACATTTTAAAAAAAGAGAACGTTCTGCTCACAGGCGGTGCGGGAGTGGGTAAGAGTTATCTGGTCGGTGAAGTGGTAACGGAGCTACGGAAAGTCGGCAAACAAGTGGTCGTTCTTGGCAGTACAGGTGTCAGTGCGGTCAATGTGGGCGGACAAACCTTGCACAGCTTTTTTGCGTTTGGCATCTGCAATCATCTCGATGAACTCACCCGTCATGACCGCTATACCAAAGCCAGACTCGTGGAGATCAAAAAAGTGTTGACTCGCTGCGATCTTTTGGTCATCGATGAGATTAGCATGGTTTCAGCTGATCTGCTTGATATGATCTATTATCGTTTGAGAAACGCAGGGTTTGAGGGAAGTGTACTGTTTGTGGGCGATTTTTTCCAACTTCCTCCTGTTTCAAAAGGCAAAGACGATAGCTTATGGGGTGGGTTTGAGTACGCATTTGAGAGCAGTTCGTGGAATGCTTTTGAGCCAGTGGTCGTGGAGCTGACCATCACGAAACGCACGCACGATGCGCAGTTTTTTGAGCATCTTGGCAAGATACGACGAGGCATTTTGGAAAACGATACCATCGCATACCTTGAAGCGTTGCGTGCCAATGTAGGTGTGTGGGACAATGATCCGACTGTTTTGTTTGGCAGAAACAAAGAAGCGGAGATGCTCAACATTCAAAAATTGGCACAGATCGAGAGTGAGCCTATCGTGCTGAAAGCGAAAGAAAAAGTACACGAGCAGTCTTTACATGTGAACAAGATCGAAGGGTGGAAAAACGCGCTTCCCATTCCTGTGGACTTGACGTTGAAAGTGGGTGCAAAGGTGCTCTTTTGTACCAACAAATGGGGCAAATACTACAACGGCGAAACGGGCATCGTTCGTGCCATCGAGGGTGAGAGCGTTTTGGTGGAAAAAGCGGGTGAATGGGTCAAAGTGGAGCGCCAAGAGTACACCTTGCATGAAAATGTCGTGATGGAAGGCGAAGTCAAAGAAAAACCGCTCGTTTCCCTTGAGCAGTTCCCACTCAAACTGGCGTATGCCATCACGATTCACAAAAGCCAAGGCATGAGCATCGACTCTTTGGTGTGTAACATCAATACCATTTTTGAAAAGAGTCAATTTTACGTGGCGATTTCAAGGGCGCGCGAACCCAAACAGTTGTTGCTTGACTACCATTACCAGAGGTTTCAAGAACACTTAGTACGGTGCGTACAAGTCTCTCCAAAAGTTGGCGAGTTTTACCGAAAATCAGACATATTAAGAATTGAAGAGCCCAAACTAGATTCACTTTTTGATGCGTTTTGACGATTTACATGTAAAATACAAGGAGTCACCCATGGAACTCAATGTCAGTTACGAAAGTACGTCTAGTACGACAAAACGCGCAAGCAATGTCTCGCTTGAAGAGGCACAAAAAAACAAGCTGAGCGGGAAAGATATTTTTAACAGTTACTTGGCAGAGTACCAAAAAGAGATGATGGCACAATCGCGTGCGACATTTGGCACACAAGCCGATACGTTTCGTTTGGCCGACATTGGTTATACGGGAAAACCCATCGGCGAACTTACACAAGATGAAGCCAAAGCCTTGGTCGCAGACGATGGTTTTTTTGGCATCGCACAGACGAGTGCGCGCATTGCCGATTTTGTCATCAACGGTGCGGGCGATGATCTTTCTAAGCTTCAAGCGGGACGCTCGGGAATGCTTCAAGGTTTTGATGAAGCCGAGAAACTTTGGGGTGAAAAATTACCTGAAATTAGTTATACTACAATGCAAAAAGCACTCGAAAAAGTTGACGCGCGTATTGCCGAACTTGGAGGGAGTGTACTCGATACATCCGTATAACAAAGGCTCAAATGAGACGCATTTTCATCGCATTTTTACTCTTACATGTAAGCCTTTTTGCGGAGACGTTGGCCATTGAGCATTTCAAAGCCAACGTCTTTGCAAAGTCCGATAAAAAGCCCGTTGAGGTAACGCTCGGGCTTATTTTTGAAGGCAACGATATTAAGAAAAACGAATACAAAGCCATCGACGCGCTCAATATCGTCATCGGCAGTTATTACGCCGAAGATTTGGTAACCTCGCGCGGAAAAGAGCTTTTAAAAGCGACGTTAATCGCGTACGCCAAAAAAACACACAATATAACAATCGATTCGGTTTTTATTAAAGAACTCACCGTGAAAACCAATCCGACCACCCAAGAGATCGTCGAAGCGATCAAGAAAGAGGGCGTTTTTCAGCAACAACAGCAAAATGCCGCACCCCGACAACAGCAATCTCAACAACTCAACCTCGCACCGCCTTTACCGAAGCGTTCGTTAATTCCGGAAGAAAATGGAATCAATTTTTAATGCGTGAATTCGAAGCCGCTAAAGAACTCTTCAAAGACGCTATCGACCCGTCGTTTTATTTTGACAGTATCAGTGCCGAAATTGCACGCAAAAAGCTTCAAGAGTCCATCGGAGACGAGTCCGTGCCGCTGATTTTTATCGTCGGCGATCCGGGCGTGGGGAAAAGTCATATGATGCGCTTCATGCACCATGCGACGGCGGTACGTTCGCTAACCGTTTTTATCGATCATCCGTTTTTTGAACCTAAAGATTTATTTAAACAGCTCTACGACGTGCGCGGTATGGAGTTTTCGCCGCATAAGACGCAAGGCGAGATGCTTGAAGAGTTATTCGAAGCTTTCGTCGGATTGCGATGTACGATTTTCATCGATGAGGCGCAACTGCTCAACGACGATCAATTTGAGCTGATTCGTATTTTGGGAGATTATAAACTGTTTCAATTCGTCTTGGCGATGCATAAAGACGAAGGGGTACGGTTATTGCGTAAAAAGCAATTTCAAACCCGTTCAAAATGGGTCATAGAGTACGGCAATCTCGACGAGCACGAAGTCCTTCGCTATA
>Ga0265295_1008347_pt1 | contig 11536 bp, 15 predicted proteins | sample Munlansysbiofilm_FD_192503 | JGI IMG/M metagenome (GOLD analysis project Ga0265295, IMG submission 192503) | Leachate microbial communities from a municipal landfill in Southern Ontario, Canada - Methane capture system biofilm | ecosystem: Engineered > Solid waste > Landfill > Unclassified ... | reverse complement strand
GTTAGAATCCCTTCAAACATCCTATATTCCTCTGTAGCTGAGTGGTTTAGCTTTGCCCTTTTAAGGCAAAGACGTTGGTTCGATTCCAACCAGGGGAACAAGAGTTTTAAACTTTTTGGGTTTTATAATTTTATATATAGAAATAAAAAAAAATAATGAAAAAAGAAATAAATTGGAAAGAAATTCAGAAATTTTACGATAACAATCATACATGGAAAGATATTAATGAAACTTTTAAAATTTCAATGAGTATTTTACATAAAAATAGTAAAAATGGAAATTTTAAATCAAGAAATAAAAGTGAATCTATGAAATTATCTAATAAATTATATCCTAGAAAATTATCAGATGAAACAAAAAATAAAATTTCAAAAAGTAGAATTAAATTTTTAGAAAAAAATCCCGATAAAGTTCCTTACTTATTAAATCATTATAGTAAAGGGGAAAGTTATCCTGAAAAATATTTTGATAAAATATTTAAGAAAACAAATTTACAATATACAAGATATTGCACAGTAAATAGATATGAGTTAGATTTTGCTTTTGTAGATAAGGGTATAGATTTAGAAATTGATGGGGACCAACATTATTTAGATGAAACAATAATTAAAAGTGATGAAAGAAGAAATATTTATTTATCTAAAAATGGTTGGGAAATCATACGAATAAAATGGAGTAATTATCAAAAATTAAATAGAATACAAAAAAAAGAATACATTAAAAAACTAATCAATTATATTAATACTAAAAAAGAATTACCTATTTTACCAGAAATCAATTCTATCAAATATAATTTATGTGAATGTGGAAATAAAAAATGGTATAAATCTAAATCTTGTAAAGAATGTTCATCAAAAAAACAAGAAAAATTCAATATAACAAAAAAAGAATTAGAAAAATTATTATTAACAAATTCATATCAAAATTTAGGTAGAAAATTTAATGTATCAGGAACATCAATTAGAAAAAGAGCAAAAAAATATAAATTAATTTAAAAAAAGAAGAATACTTACAGCAAAATAAATAAAAATAAAATTGAAAATTTATTAAAAAAAAGTATTCTGAAATATGGTGAATGTAGATCAATTGGAAGATCATCTGATTGTGGTTCAGAAGGTTGCGGGATCGTACCCCGTCATTCACCCCAAAAAATACGTCTGTAGCTCAATTAGGTAGAGCACTAGTCTCCAAAACTAGGTGTTGAAGGTTCGATTCCTTTCAGGCGTGCAATCTTTCACGTTGGAGAGTAACCCTTGATGGTGATAGGGCTTGCCTGCTAAGCAAAGTGTTCGTTAATTCGGATAAGGTTCGATTCCTTTGCTCTCCGCTAAAATATTATTATGAATTATTTGGAGAGTGAAGCAGTGGCATCGGAGCCGCGACTAGTCTTGAAAACTAGGGGTCATTAAGTTGGCTGGGGGTCGGGTCCTCCTCTCTCCGCATTAAAAAATTTCAACTTAATTATTAATTTTTAATATAATTAAAAATTTAAAAAATTATGTTAGATGTTTTAAAATTATTTAATTATGAAGAACCAATTTTAGATTTAAGTTTAAATAAAATATTAAATAATTCAATTGACGAAAAATTTGAAATTAAACATATAAATGATTCATATATTTTATATATTAATGATAAACAATGGATGATGTATAGTGATAATCATATGCAAGGTGCTCAATTATTTTCTCACTATTACATAGCAGAAGGAGATGTAATTACTACTGGATTAGGTTTTGGAATAAGAGAAAATTGGTTATTAAAAAATCCAAAAGTTAAATCTTTAACTGTTTTAGAAAAACATAAAAAGGTTATTGATTATCATAAAATAATTAATCCTAATTTATTTAAAAAAGCAAATATAATAAATATAGATGCAAAAGATTATATAGGAAATTGTGATACCTTACTTTTAGATCATTACGAATTTGAATCAAATTTTGAAAAATTAATTAATATAAAAGAAATTTCCAAAAATATAAATTATAAAAAATTATGGTTTTGGAATTTAGAAAATCAAATTATAGCAGATTCTCATAATATTGAAGAAGATTGGTTATGGGATAAATTTAGAAAAAATGAATTTAAAATTGATATGTCAAAATTTAAAAATATTGAATATATTTATAATAGAATTAAAAGAAAATTTGATCTGGAAAAATTACCAAATTTAAATAAAGATGAATTATTATTAATTTTATCAATAAATACTTCATTTTTTCAAAAAATGTAATCTAAAAATTTAATATATAAATTAAAAAACTATATGGTTACAATTAAATTTTTTCTTAGACCTGTAGCACATTGTTGCAACGGAGCTTGAATTAGGGGACAAATGTCCCCTTTATTGTTATAAAAAAAAATAATTAAAATGATTGATTTTATAATATTTTTATTATCTGTAATTGGTTCTACAATGATTACAACACAATCTTATTTATTCAAACCTATTAGATTATATGGTGAAAAAATTAATAAACATTTAGGAAAATTATTAAAATGTACACAATGTTCTGGTTTTTATTGGGGAGTAATTATCAAAATAATAATGTTAATATCAGAAAGAAATGATATTATTTTTTATATATCTGATATAAATTTAATTTTATTTGGATTTATTGGTAGTTTTATATCATATTTAACTTATTTGTTATTAAAACCTTTAATTAATAAATATGATTAAAATGATTTTATAATTTTTATATATATAAATATAAAATTAATTATTAAATATGAAAAAATTAAAAAAATATTTTAATTTAAATGAAGAATATTACAATATAGACGACACAAAATCAAAACACCCTGATAATTTACCAGAAGTAACAGGTAAAGGTGGATCACCAATTGTTGACATCTGTATTAGTGAAGATGGTAAAACAATTGCATCAACTGATGGAAGAGTTCATATATGGGATTTTTCATCTGGTAGAAGAATTAGAACATTTTTTTCACCAACTAGATTAACATCTATAACTTTTTCTAAAGATAATAAATTTGTTATTACTGGAAATGTAAACGGTAATATTCAAATATGGGATGTTAATTCTGGTAAGATTAATAGAGAATTCTTAAAATAATTTTTAATAAAATTTTTAACACAAAAAGAGGAATCATCGCTTTTTAAAAATTTAAAAAGAGGAACTTCAGAACATCACAGTTTAAGATAGGAGATTTAAATATCGTTTAACTATCGAGGATGCAACCCAAAAAAGATTAGAAGATGAACTGTTCTATGATATCAAGGTAGGGACTTAGATAAATGATGATATAAAACAAAATTCTGGGTACGCTCATTGTGTTAATATTTATTAAAAATTATTTTTTTTATTATTTTATTTATTATATTTATCTATGTATAAAAAAGATTTAATTAAACAAATTTACACTTTATCTTTCCCTAAAAACAATTCAAATTATATTATAAATTTGAATATAAATAGAGGTAAATATATAATAAATCAAGCTCTAAATGTTAGAGAAGGATTATTAATATCTAAATTAAATAAAAATGGGGAAGAAAAAATAAATTATGTAGATGATTTATCAATATTTGATCAATTATTTATATATAAAAAATTATTATTAATTGATATTTTTAAATCTTTTAAAAATATATATCCTGAAAGAAATAATAATGAAATTAATATTTTAACAATAAATATTTATAAGAATATTCATAAAAATAGAAAAATAATTCATAGAAATTTTATTAAATCATAATAATACTTTAAATTTGTAAAATGAAACAAAAATATAAAACAGCATTAATTGTAGTTGATCTACAAAAAGAATTTATAAATGGCAAATTATCAATTCCATATTCAGAAAATTTAATTAATAAAATTAATAAAATCAATAAAAATTTTGATTTAGTTTGTTTTTCTAAAAATGTTTTTTATGATATAAAAAATGATAAAAAAGAAAATATAACTATATCAGATTTAGGTTATTATTGCAAAAAAGATACAGAATATGTAGAATTTCCTGATAATTTAAATGTTAATGATAATGTTTTTATAAGGAATTATGGAAATGAAATTAGTGCCATAAATTCAATAAATAAAGATAATGTAACATTAATTGATTTTTTAAAAGAAAATGGAATAACTCATGTTTTTTTAGCTGGATTACCAGCTGATTATTCAATAAAATATACAAGTTTAGATTTTATGAAACATTTTGAGACATATATAATTGTTGATGCAATAAAAACAATAAATGATTTAAATTATTTTATTAAATATTGTTTAAATAAAAAAATATTTTTAACTAACATAGAAGATATTAATATTATAAAAAATAATGTTAAATTTGACAATATGAAAAAACATTCATTATATTCAACATAATTTTTTTTTATTTAAAAAAATATATTAATTTTACAATTCAATTAACTTAAAAAAAGGAGTAATTTATGTGGTTATTTTTATTTATTTTAGGATGTATTTTTACATCAGTTGGTATCGTAGGTTTTAATAAAGGGTGGTTTACGGGTTATAACCCTCCTCTTATTAAAAAAACTTCAATTAGTATTGGTATTTTTTTATCAATCGTTGGTATTCTTATGACTAGTTTTGTTTTTGTCCCATCACAACACACTGGTCATTTAATTAAAAAATATGGGACAAAATTAAATGGTGATAGGGTAATTGCTATTAATGGAGAAAGAGGTAGACAATCAGAACTTTTACAAGAGGGTTTAAACTTTAGTCCATTTATCAGAGTTCTTTATAGTATTAGTTATGTCCCTTATCAAAAAATAGAACAAGGACAATTAGGATTGTTAACATCTGTTGATGGTTCTCCACTTGGAAAAGATTTATTTATTGCATCTGATTGGGTTTCGCCTGATATGGAATATAAAAGAGATAGTATTGAAAGAAATATGTTAGATCCTAAATATTTCATTTTAAATGGTGGTAAAAAAGGTCCACAACTAAATACATTAAAACCAGGTGAATATAAAATTAACAAATTTATGTGGAATGTTGATATTGTTGATGCAACAAGAGTTCCAGATGGTCATGTAGGTGTTGTTATATCAAGAGTTGGAAAAGTCCCAGAAAACATTGAACTAGAAGATTCTGGTAATAAACTAGCCACTCCTGTTGTTGATATGGGATATATGGGAATTTGGAAAGAACCATTGAAACCAGGTATGTATTATTTCAACACCCATCCAGATAAAAATAAAGGTGCTTATGAAATAAAATTAATTGACACAAGAGTTCAAACATGGGTATATAAAGGTGGATATGATTATTATACTATTGATTTAACAATAACAGAAGATGGTAAAATATCTCAAGAAAAATCAGAAGTTAAAAAAACACCTGTTCCAAATGACGCAGCCGATGCAGCAATTAGAGTTATTTCAGAAGATGGGTGGGACGTGTATGTTGATGGTAGACTTTTAATTCAAATTCAACCAGCCGATGCCCCTTATATCGTAGCTTCTGTTGGTGGAGTTGTAGAACTAGAAGATAAAGTAACAACACCTCTTATTCGTTCTGTTATGAGAAACATTGGAGAAGATAGAGAAGCCCCTACTTTTGTTTGGGAAAGAAGTAAAATTGAATTCTTAGTTGATAGTATTTTGAAAGAAAAAAGTGATGGTTCTAGATTAACTATAAAAGAGTTTAAAATGAATGATGTTTATATTAAACCCGAACTTCTTGTTCCTGATAAACGTGAGCAATTAGCTAAAAAAATGGAAGATACATATAAACAAGAACAAAAAGCTTATACTGAAAAAGTAAAAACAGAAAAAGCCAGAGAAGAAGCTGAACAACAAGGAAAACTAGTTGAAGCTAAAATTGCCAAACAAGCAGCATCTGAATTTAAAGAAGCAGAATATTTGAAAGGACAAGGAACTAAATTAAGAATGCTTGAAGAAGCAAAAGGACAAGAAGCACTAAAAGACGTTCTTGGTGTTGAAAAAACATTCGCTCTTGAAATGGCAAAAACAATTAAAGATTACCCAGAAAAAGCTTTCCAAACACCATTATTCTATATCGGTGGTAATAGTGATAGTAAAGATGGGGCATATTCTGCAATATCAGCAAGAAATATGATTGATGTCATGGGTAAAATTGGGATAGATCCTTCAATTTTAGACGAATCTGTTAAAGAGTATAATAAAAATAGGAAACCTGAACCATTTGTACCATCTAAATAAATAATCATTTAAATTTAAAAATAGGGATGAAAAATCATCCCTATTTTTTTATATATATATTTATGTTAAAAAAATTTGAACATTTTATAAATATAAAAAAAGTATCTTATTCTGGAATCATATTAGATAAAATTTCTCATTATAAATTAGTAAATTTATTTGATATTCCAAAAAATTGGGTAATTTATGCTCATCACATGACAATTTGTTTAGGTGAATTACCTATTATTTATAAAAATTATATAAATGAAGAAATAGAATTAACAGTAACTCATTTTGGTGTGAATAATTCAGTATTAGCAGTTAAGGTTGATGGTTTTTTCACATTAAGTAGAAAAGGAAATGAAATAAATAATAGAAAACCACATATCACAATCGCCACTAGTTTATCATCATCCCCTAAAGAATCTAATTATATAGAAGATTGGGTTGAAATAACCCCTTTTAAAATTAAGGGAATAGTTAAAGAAATTGATTAATGTTTTCCTAATATTTTCTTTTTTTCTCCCATATAATAATATAAATATTCAGTAATAAATCTTCCAATATCTGTATTCAACCCAAATTTATATTGTATTTCACCATAATTTGTTATCAATATTTCTAAAGATTCTAATATGACATCATTTGCAAAAATTTTTCTATTTTTTTCAAAATGATTTTTAACTTCTTTTATTAAATTTTTAGATTTATCTTGTTGATTATTTGTTAAAAATCTACTAGTTGCCATATTTAAATTAAGAATATAATTTATAAAAATTTTAGCTTCCATTTTTTAATATTATTTTTAAATGAGATGGATTTTTCAATTTTATATCAAAATCATCTTTTACTATTTTTTTCAAATATGGTAATAAATAATGTTCTTCAAAATAAATACTCCAATTTTTAGGAATTATCTTTTTTAATTTTTCAATTGATATTGGTAAATAATTTTCATTTAATTCTCTTTCCCAATTTTCAATATATTTATATTTTAATAAATAATGTAAAACATTTAAATAATTATCTGAAATTTTCCCCCATTTTTTTTCAAAAGTATCTATTTGATATTTTTCAGAATAATTATAAATTTCATTTATTTCATAATCTGTAAGATTAAAATATTTATAATTTTCTTTAGGCATCATATCACGAATTATAATATATTTAAAAGTTGAATTAAAAATAACATTCCAAAACATTTCAATTTCAATTTTATTTGAATATGAATAAATTTCATGTATAACACTAGATAAAACCAATACAGGATTATTAAAATATTTTAATTGTTCAAATATTTCAGATAAATTATTGGATACGAAATCTATTTTCTTTTCCTTTTTTAATATATTTAACATTTTTTTATCTATATCATATGCTATTGTTACTATATTAGGATTTATTGATTTTATTTCTTTTAATAATACACCATTTGCTGATCCAAAATCCACAACACAATCAAAATCAATTTTATCTATAAAAAATAATTTATCTTGAATACCATAAGACATACCATCTAAATATTTTAACATATTATTAATAGATATCTCCCCTACTAACTTTTCAAATAATTTAATATATTTCATTTATTTTTATTTTTTATTTCTTAAATATATTCTCCATTTATAATTTAAATTTGACCAAAAATGATGATTTTCAGGTGTATCTCTCCATATAAATGCACCCATTATTAATTTATATTCATTTTTGATATTACTTAAATTTTTACCAGATTCTTTTAAATTATAAATAAATTTATCTAATGCATTATTATCAACTAAAAATTTATAAAAATCTTCATTACCTTTGAATTCATCAGGCATATCTGATTGTTCTTCATCCATCCAATCCCAATCAATATTTTCGAATAATTTAATATATTTCACAGAAATTAACATACATTTTTTTATATATATAAATATATAAAATTAAATATTCAAAATTTTTATTATGAAAAAATTAACAACAAATATTTTTATTGAAAAATCAAAACAGATTCATGGAAATACTTATGATTATTCTTTAGTTGATTATAAAAATAATAGAACTAAAGTAAAAATAATTTGTCCTAAACATGGTATATTTGAACAAACTCCTAATTCCCATATTAATGGTCAAAATTGTAAAAAATGTTCTATTAAAAATTTAGGCAAAAATAAATTTATAAATAAATCGAAAAAAATACACAATAACAAATATGATTATTCTTTAGTTGATTATGAAAATAATAAAACAAAAGTAAAAATAATTTGTCCTAAACATGGTATATTTGAACAAAGGCCCGATAGTCATTTAAGAGGTTTAGGTTGTAATAAATGTGGAATTGATAATAAAAAAAATAAATTAAAAATAAAAGATTTTATAAATAGATCAAAGAATGTACATGGAAATACTTATGATTATTCTTTAGTTGATTATAAAAATAATAGAACTAAAGTAAAAATAATTTGTCCTAAACATGGTATGTTTGAACAAAAACCATTTAATCATTATAAAGGAATGGGATGCAATATATGCAACTATAGTGTAGGTGAAACAATAATTAATAATTATTTAATAGATAATAATATAAAATTCATTAAAGAAAAATCTTTTAATAAATGTAGAAATATTTTACCCCTTAGATTTGATTTCTATTTAATAGAACATAACTTATGTGTAGAATTTAATGGTAAACAACATTATTTTCCTTATTATTTTTTTGGAGGAGTAAACTATTTGAAAAAATTGAAAATAAATGATAAAATAAAAATTAATTTCTGTAAAGAAAATAATATTAATTTACTAATTATAAAATACAATGAAAATATTAAAGAAAAACTAGAATTATATTTAAAAAACAAAAAAATATATTATGACAAAAATAGTTAAATTAAATAATGTCAATAATTCTGAAGAATTTATTGAACAAATTAAAGATAAAGAATTACTAATATATGAAGATATTCAAGGATCTCAAATTTATGTTAGATATAATAGCGATAGATTTATAATTAAACCAAAATCTATTAAAAATGATGAATTAAATTTTATTGATTTAACTGTTCAAAAATTTTATAGTCAATCATTTATTTTTTTCCACTCTTTACCCGATTATATCACAGATATATTAAATCCAAATTGGTGGTTTGTATTTGAATATTTCCCCGATAACCAACCTGCTCATATAGAATATAAAAGAAAACCCAAAAATTCATTAATTTTAACATGTATATTAAAAGGAACTAAACATGTATATAATTATGAAGAATTAATTGAATTTTCAAAATTATTTGATATTGACACTTTGCCTGTTGTATTTAAAGGTAAATTAAATGGTAAACAATTAGAAATTATAAATTTATATTTAAACACATCTGAAAAAGATTTAAAATATGTATTTGACGAAGATAATTTTTCTAAATTTTTCTATTCAATTTTAAACCCGAATATTGATAATTCATTTTTAATGGATAATAAAGAGTTTAATGATAACGTAGAAAAATTAACTATTAAAATAGATGGAAATGATAAATATTCATTTGAAATATTAAATCCAATTCATAAAAAATTATCATTAAATAACAATACTGAATATGTTGAAATTTATTCTTTAATAATTATTAATTTCTTAGAATATATTCAAATTGAAAATTTAGAAAATATAAAATTAACTAAATTAATTAAAGATGAATTATATGTTGAATTAATATGTAAACTATTTAATAATTATATGGATAATGTTAAAAATGATATTTTGAAATGGGATTTTCATATTCCAGATTTCTTTAAAGAGGATAAATTTAAAATAAATATAAATTTGTTAGATGATAAAAAAACTATAGATTATATAAAAACAGATCAAAAATTAGAATATGTTTTTAAGGTTATTTTAGGATCTTATTATAAAAAAAGAAAAAAACCAATTGGATTATTTACTGATAAAACAGTTGAATTATTTAATAATACTATCGATAACATTGAAAAAAAATTAGATAAAACTCTAAATATTAATAGAGAATATAAATTAAAAAAATCTGATGTTTTAAATTTTGGAGATTTTTTTAATTTAGATTTTAATATTGATAATGATGGTAGGTTGTACCCAGATACCTATTCTTTCGGAGATGATTTTGATGGAGGAGAAAAAAAAGACAAGAAAAAAAGTATGTCAGAAATTTCACCATATAAAAAGAAAAAATTATAATATTTTATTTAATTCTGTATAATCTTTATTTATAATAAATATAAAATTATATCCTTTATCTAAACATGATTTCTTTTTTGATTCATTCATATCCACATTATAACCGTAGGTATAATCACTCTTTATTTCAACTATCAAATTAAATTCTTCAATATAAAAATCTGGATGATATATTTTATTTTCACCATTGTAAATATATTCCACAGAAATACCATTTGTTATATTATATTTATCATTGTACTTAATCAAAAAATCCAATTCATATGTTCCTCTATAAAAAACACCATTATATTCCTTACATTTATATGATGAAACTTGTTGTTTAAAAAAAATATCAGAGTTCTTCAATGGGTTAACTACACCATGATTTAATAAACAAGTATCTTTTTTCTTCTGTTTTATTTTTTCATTTTGTGATACATTTTCACAACCATATTTTAATAAATTAGTTTTTCTTATTTTTTCCTTTGTTTCTTCACACATTAAATTAGTTACATAACCATATTTTTTTAAAAACCCTTGTTCTCTTTTTTTTAGAACCTTTTTGCTGCACATTGGTGATATTCCACCATATTTTTTCACACAAGTTCTCTGTGCATCTTTTCTAGCACAAGAAAAACAATGATATTCACCACTTAACTGAATACTATAATTATAAGTTTTATACATCTGTTGTTTTTCATATCCACATATATCACATTTAGTATTAATAATTGCATGTGATCCTTTTGTTAAATCTTTGATTTTTACTTCTATTTCGTCACCAATTTTACCTACATACCCCCTTTGAATATAATTTCTAATAGTTTTTGAATTTAACTTAATTTTTACTTTATCATCTATTATCATTTTATAAAATTATTTTTTTATCTACCAATTCTTTTCTTATATCATTGTTTTTACACAATTCATAAATTATACAAGACTCCAAAAATTTTGATCTATTTGTAAAATTATCATTTACTATATTTAAAATATCAGGACCAATAGTTATAGATATTGTTATTTTTTTATTTTTTATCTTTCTTCTCATAAGATTTTTATTTCTTTTATATATTAATATTTAAAAATCAAAAATACCATTTTTATACCAATTTTTCACAATAATCTATATATCAATATATTATAAATATAAACTTTTTAAATTATTTTTAATATATACATTATTATGAGAAATAAAATACCAG
>Ga0265295_1008346_pt1 | contig 11537 bp, 9 predicted proteins | sample Munlansysbiofilm_FD_192503 | JGI IMG/M metagenome (GOLD analysis project Ga0265295, IMG submission 192503) | Leachate microbial communities from a municipal landfill in Southern Ontario, Canada - Methane capture system biofilm | ecosystem: Engineered > Solid waste > Landfill > Unclassified ... | reverse complement strand
AACGATGTTAACCAATAATTGCCCGAGAACTGATTAGATGTTTCTATTCAATACGGCAACTGGCTACCATCGATATGAAGGCCCTATAGCTTTGCGTCGTTAAATTTCTTTAACTTTGCTTTTGTCTTCTAAATTATATATTATTGTTTTATCAATGTAAATAGTAATACTCAAAATATTTTAAAATAAATAAAAGGCCTGATTATAAGGCCTTTAAATTTGATTGTTTTAACTTATTTCTTGTCTTTTTTGGCGTTGGCCATTTCGTTTTTTAACTCTTCTAGCGCTTGACGACGAGCTTCAGTTCTAATTTGTTCTTCGCTCATTCCTGAGAGATTCACTGTTTTTTCCTTTTGATCATTGAAAGCCTTGATAAGAAGGAACACATTAAATAGAAATAGCACGATAAGTGGGAAAACAATTAACAAGAAGAAATAAATAGGATTTAGTTGTAACCACTTGATCCAATTCATAAAAGCGTTTCCACTAGCGGTTCCTACTGTCGCCATTGCAATAATTGAAACAGTTACTAGAAACACCATTAAAACGACTTGTCCTATCATTAATGACAAGGAGAGCCAGCCTGGAATTATTAACTTCTTATTTTCTTTATTCATTTTAAAATACCCCTACTTAGGTTATGTATAAATAATAGACAAAAAAGAAAAGGGTGTCAATCAATTTCTTTGAAAGACACCCTTACAACCTATTTATTTATAATCAATTTATAATAATTAAGCTTCGAGCGCGTATAGATCAACTGCGATATCAAAGATACCACCGATAGCTGCATTAATTGTGTCGCTATCTTCACCTTCAAGCCAAACACGGAAAGTTAGATTGGTAGTACCATTTGCAGCAATAGTTGTTAAGAAACCACCACTAGTAATATTATTTGTATTAAGAGTTGTAAAGTCATTCACAACAGTCGCAATACTTGATTTAGTGGCATCGTCTTCTCCAGTAACTGAAAAAACATCTTTTGGATCAGTAGAGGCTGCACTTAAATAACCGTGTGATGTATTTAGTGGATCTGGTGCGTAAATTACTTTTGCGGCAGCGGCTGCACCGACACGTACTGACATTCTTGAACCTAAAACGGCTAAATCATTCTTAGCTTGGTTAACAGGGTCAACTACAGGAGTAATAACAGTATCAGCACCTAAATAAACATTCATCGCTGTTAAACCAGCAATTTGTACGGAGACTGTAAATTCAACCCAGAATCCACTGGCATCAGTAGGAACGGTGTATGGAATCGCGTTAATTGAGGTAGCTAATCCCTCTGTAGCACTCCAAACTGGTTTAAAAAAGTTAATTCCATCACCAGAAATGTCGGTGACTTTATTACCGCCAGTAAGTAGTAAATTGTTTGCGGTAGAACCGGCTGAGTTTGTAACGTTTCCTGATACATAACCAAGAACCATATTACTTTGTTTTGATTCAACAGTTGCACTGCTGAATGAGATTGAGGCTGTTCTGGTTGTGGTAAACCAAGCGAAAGTTGAGCTGGTCGCAGCAATACCACTAAGCATTGCAAGACCGACTGATGTTAATAAAATTTTGTTTTTGTTGTTCATAACAAAAATCCTCCGATTTTTAATTTCCTTTGTTTTAAAGGACTGAGACTCTCGTGTTAATGGGCACAGAGTCAAGCGGGCAATTCGCTTCCACAGACCTAATCGCTTTGGGAGGAGTGATTAATCTTTGGTACCCATATTATAAACTCCCCATATAATGATTTGCAAGGATAATGATTAAATAATTTATTTGTTTTTAAAAACGCTCGTATAATCTTTAAATAACTCTTTTCACCAGCATTGTATCTAAAGAAAATGACAACGTTTTATAAACATTTGAATTACCAAATGGGGATTTATCATAGTAAATTATGTTTTGGCCATACTCTCTAAAGTTATAGTAACTAGAAGGCTGGTTGCTAAATTCGATTGTGAATAACAAGATTTTTTTCTGAACACTCTCGCTGATTGCAAATGTGAAGTCATCAAGATGTCCGTTAGTGGTTCCACCACCAAATTTGTCGCCCCCGGCTGGAAGGGGGGCACTAACAAAGGTGGAGGCAGCACTTGTCACATCGAGGTTAGACAAATTCCCGTCAATAATCGTTGAGTACACATTAATTGCTTCTTTGATCTCAATCGGTTGATTAGTTGTATAGTTATAATGAATTGCGGAAGCCTCGCTTGTATAGTCCGTGATAGAGATTTCATAGTCTCTAACTAGACTTGTTGAAGCCAGTGATAGCTCTAGCGCATACGTGAGCCGATACGCAGGTTGACTAAGGGAAATCACGTACTGACTGTAATTTTGATCAATTTCTAAAAACTCGGTTTGATAATTGTTCACAACGACATCAACGTCGGTTGCGGAATAATTACTGGCAGGGTAGCCTGCTTCGCCGTTATAGACGAAATACTTTAATTTATAACTAATTGCGTTTTCAACGCTTATTTCAATCGCATTAATGCTTGCGGTTCTTTTAAAAATAAACCATGAGTAAGTTACATAGGCTAAGGAGGTTAACGAAACGGCTAAAGATAGGAGCGTTACCCCCATCTTGACTCGATGTTTTAAAATGTGCCTTGCTTTACTGTTCATACTCACTACCACGTCCCTGTTGAAAATGAGCCATTAGCGTAGCCACTAGTGTTTTTAAGATTCCAGGCGGTCTGAGTTCTATTTTCGATGCCATACACAGTTGAAGACGTAAACCACCCGGAGGCGGCACTGCGGTAGAAGCGATAATTAGCGTATTGCCCAGAATTATAAATAGTGTCACTGACCACGTCAAAGTTTATTCTAACGTTGCTAGCCCGCGGCCAATCCGTCCATGTTTGGGTCACAGCATTAAATGTTGGAAAACTATATAGAAAGTCGACATTACTAATTTGGCGACTAATATTGCCATTAACGGAAGTAAAGAATAGATCAAGACTCAATATTTTAAGCGAAAAGCCTGTTGTATTTAAATCAAAAGAACTTTTACTCATATAATGTGCATCGCCAGGAGCGCCAACAACATTAGTGGGTGTTTGCCATGTTCGGCCAACCCCAAGTCCCAGTAATAGATCATAGTTAGATGTATAATTAAAGCCTGTTTTAGTATAGATAAACTCAATATCTTGCTCAACAATCCCTGTAATTGGGTTCCCTAATTCATCTTTTTTGATAATCGAATGATTAGAAGCGTCATATACACTCTCGCCATTAACTTGGAGATCTTGAAGATTTTTAAAAGATTCATCACTATAGCGCGAAGTTGGCAAAATCCCTCCGATATTTGCCCCAGGATAATACGATGTATACATGAGCTGAAAACGATTCTCTTCGCTACCAGTAGCAACGTATCTAACTTTGATTTTTACTTCAAAAGTATCACTATTGGTTGAAAAGAATCCACCAGAGCCGGGATTATCCGCGGAGAGTGAAATCCATATTCCATTTTTAAGCAAGGAGTTGATTCGCACATTGGTTGTTCCGAAGAAAAGAATTGTGACTTTTTTAGAAATCAAATAGCCAGAAAGTGGACCATTAATATTGAGCATATTGTAAGTTGTTCCACCTTGGGCGTAAGTTGTATCTGCTAGTTCAGGGTAATATCTTATATACGCATATTCACTATCACTGACACCATAATGCTTAGAAACATTCTTGGCATAGTTATTATAGTTAGTGTATTGGGTACCACTTGAATCGGCTAAACCGGCGATGGTCGTAGGAATTGCCACTGAAGGAGTTGGGTAAGCGGGGTAAAGATTATTAGAATCGCGAATGATGTCATCAAATTCAAAAGCCCGACTAACAAACTTTGCATTAGCGTCATCATTTGAATTATCATTGACCGAGCGACCGATTAGTGTTGTATATGAGCTGACTTTTCGCCCTCTTATATATAACTTCGCATTATTCGCGACCGTGGCGTCAACCCCGCCATATAAGCCAAGATTAGTTGCCTCCCCATCCAAATGACCGATGAAAAATCCAACATACGTGCCATGAACCCCAAGACCGACGTTTTGTATGTCGTTTAGCGTTTTCCAAAAGCCTTGTTTGATGCCAGTGCTCGTGTTTGCAATATTGACATTTCCATTATCAGTAATATTGATTTGCCATCTTTCAAGCGTATAGGAAATAATTTTATCTTGATACATCCCATAAACTTTAGCGGCGAGTTGCACCGGATAATAATTTCCGGCTATCGGATTAACTGGCGTGTTCACTATCCATCGCGATGTCGCAACATCAAAAAAGAGCAAATCCGTGTTTGAACTTTTGTATTCGATATTATAGACAACGCTATTGGTTCCAGTGACCGTCGTCTTATTTGCCACAAAGTAGGCTTTAGCCGCCCCACTTTTTTGTGTGAGTGTCAGTGATAGCGAAGTTGCATCAGCTTTTAAGACCGGATCAAGGGGATTAGTGGTCGCAAGATTGCTACTATTATTATCATTTGTCACATAGACTGTGGGCGCACTCAAAACAAAGTTTTTAATATTACTACTGGTGGCCACGTAACCAAACATGCCAATATCATTTGTTTGAGAACCGAGCACGACAAGATTGTTAATACGTTTGCCGTTCCCATCAAATTGTGAATAAAAAGGATAGTCTTCAGTCCCAATTGGCAGAAGTTCACTGCCTGACCAATTCATCCCTGTAGTTGGAATTGTTGACGAGAGCCGAAAATTGGTATCTTCACTAAAGACGCCAAGGACATTTAATTTTTGCAGATTTCGTAGATGATCAGGTGTTGAAATCAAGAAGGGGAGAGCCGTGGTCCCAATTCCACCTTCAAAATATGCAGTCAAATTATTCGTGTTGAAATTCGTTGGTGTTTGATAGCGTTGGTTGTAAAGATAGGCCGCGCTTGCAAAGCCAATAGAGGCGGCAGCGCCAGTTACGACTGTTGCGACCATTAATAATAAGGTTCTAATTTTCTTTCTTGCCGCCATTTTAAACTCCAAAAGGAACTAGCGAATACTCAAAGTCAAAAGCTAGTTTTCTTCCAATAAGGATATTGTCACTTGCAATATTCGGATTGTTCTTGATAAACGTGATAAATTCCAATGGGTCGGGAGTTAATTCAACAACCACACTTTTAATATAGTTTTCACGATAAAATAATTCGTTTTCTGGGGCTACGGCGAGCGTAATCATCTCGCTATCCATTTCATCAATTACTCTTCCCTTAACCGAATCATAAATTTGATCATTAATCGTAGGTTGATAGTTTTTAATTCCAGTTTCAATATTTATTAGGCCCTTAGCATTTAAATTGCTCACGAAATTTGGTGAAGATGTTGCATAATTAATTGAGTTAAGCACGTTATTAGTCAAAACATTATAGCGGTAGGAAAAATTTGTAAAACTAGGAATTGTTTCACCTACGGCATAATCTAGCAGTTTCATTGATATTTTGACGTATGACAGTGGGGTGATCGAGGACAATTGTAATTCAACAAAGTATGAAGGGATGGCCCATGCATTTACACTGTGCTCATTTTTATATAATTCCACCAGATTTAGTTGCGAAAAAACTTCTCCCGCTGTGTCATCAAAATTAAACAAAATTTGCCCACTTGAACTTGAAACTCTCACAGCGTCTAGGTCTGGAGTTTGGTTTGTATAAGTTGAGACTGAGTCATATAAACGCTTAAAGATGTAACCTCTAACGCTAGCTTTGCCATCTCCAGTCTGAATTTCAACAAGGTTAATATATTCGTTGGTGTTTATCCAAGCATAAGAAGTTTGTGCAAGTAAAAGACCTCCCGCAAGAAGTGTTACAAAATTTGCGATTAGAAGTCTTTTTTTGTTTTTGGATTTTAAAAAATGCACAATTCACCTACTAATTCAATTAGTTTTAGGTAACTGGCTACCTTAATCAAAATTAAGACCCTATAGTTTTGCGCCGCTAAATCACTTTAGTTTTGCCTTTATCTAAAAAAATTATAACGACTGAAGATTCCTTTGTCAACCCGTGCTTTTTGATATTACAACTTATCTTATTTGGCTTTGACTAATCTTTTGTAGCGAAAAATCTAAGTTTCACTGACACATTTACCCATAACTCGCAAATTTCCATGTTCGAAAAGTAGAGGACACTAATGGAATATGTTTTTGACATGCCCCCGGTGGCTGCCATTTTTTTGATTAACTAATAGAAAATAATTGTGATAAAATATAGTGGTTTAATATAACTTTTTATTCAATACAGCTACTATATTAGAAAGAAGAGAAATTATCGGAAACTTTTCCCCAATAATTTCTATGGTTAAATATGGTCCCCTTAGCAATAATTAGCGACGTATTTCTGACCCTCCTCGTAATCGCGGCTTTTTTCTATTTAAAAAAACAACTCTACCGGGACAATTTTTCTCACAGGTTAATAAAACTCATGTTTTATTTTGTCATTGTTTTATTAGTTTCTGACATCATTACCCATTTCACAAAATCAAAGCCAAATTTATCGTCGGTGTTTACCGTATCTCTATTTATAACGACAATTATAATTCCTTCAATCGGTAACTTTTGGCTTCTATATGTTAAATCTATTACCAGAACTAATTTTAAAAAAAAGCCTATCATTATTCTCACTTCAATTCTCTTCCTAACTAACATTGGTTTTTCTATTACCTCAATCCTGCCTGGAGCAAACTTTTACTACCTTATTTCAAGTGGAACCGTGACACCCGGAGCCTTCTTCTATGTTTTTGGGATTATTACATCTCTACCTTTTGCTCTCTCCTTTATCGTCATCATAAGTAAGTGGAATGTTCTCAAGAAAAAAAGACAACCTTTTGTGTTTGTTTCGATCGGGCTTCTTCCCGTTTTAGGCATGTTAGGTCAAGCTCTTAACCCCGATTATAGTATTAGTCTCCCTAGTATCGTTGTAACTTTCCTTATTATTGTTTTAGATTTACAAAATCAATTAGTCGTTACCGACTATTTAACCGGGCTATATAACCGCCGCCGTTTGGCACAAAAATTGAATGAGAAAATTATGTATATGAAAGAAAACACCTTGATTGGTGGATATATGATTGACATCAATAATTTTAAACTCATTAATGATGAATATGGCCATAACTATGGCGACAAAACTATTCAAGATGTTGCTTCTATCCTTCTTCGCCTCTCACGCCCTGATGATTTGGTCTCGCGATTTGGTGGCGATGAGTTTGTCATCATTAGAAATCTTAAATCAATAAGCGAATTAAGAGAATTTAAACATTTAGTTATTGATGGAATCGACGAGTTTAATAAAAAGAGCGGTAAGCTTATTACTGTCCAAATTGGAATTGGTGCCCAAATATATACAAAAAAAGACGACTACACTGCCGAGCGTTTTCTACAAATAATCGATGATTTGATGTACAAAAACAAGAAAATGATTAAGCAACTCAGTGAGCAACAAAAAGATCCCATCTAAACGGTGGGATTTTGTTTTTGAACTTTTTTTGCCTTGCCCTTATCTAAGTACATCTTGTCATCTGCAACTTTAATACCTGCATATATTTCATCTTGCCGTGATTCAAGCACATTAACCCCAATCGCGACCGAAAGAGGAAAGGTGCTTGTCTTTGCACAGACAATGTCTTTATTGATTGCGCTCACGATTTGATTGACCTTTTCTAGCGAAGTGTTGGGTAGAAATGCCAGAAATTCGTCGCCCCCTATTCTAAAAGAATAACCAAGCGTACGCACATGTCTTTTAATCGCACTTGCAGTCTTTTTAAGTGCAAGATCGCCGAAATGGTGACCATAATTGTCATTAATATATTTAAGGTCATTTAAATCAAGCGAGACAATTGCAAGTGGAAAATTTTTTCGCTTATTAATTTCCTTTAATGTTCGATCTAGATAATGACGATTATAAAGATCTGTAAGTTGATCATGGTACGATAGATATTCGATTTTACGTAAGCGATCCTTGCTTTCACTGACATCACGAAAGGCTATTACAACCCCACTTACATTTCCGTCAATATCTAAAATTGGCGCGATCGAATCATCAAGCAAAATCTTCCGATTTTTCTTTGTTATAAGGTAAATGTTGTTTAGCTTGACCGCTTGTTTTTTATCAATCACGTTTTCAATTATGTTTATTATCGGTTCATCAGTTTTCTCATTAAAAATCTTATACACATCATCGAATTGACGGCCAATTGCGTTTTCAAACGAATATCCGGTCAACTTCAATGCCATATTATTGATTTCGGAAATAATTCCGTGCTTATCGGTAACAATGATCGCGTCGCCAACTGACATTAACGTCGCTTTAAAGTGTTCTTTTTCATTTCGCAGTTGTCTTTGCGCTTCCATTCGACTGGAAATATCGCGGACCGAGGCATATAACATATCTTCGTAAGGAATGGCGTTCCACTCGAGGTAGCAATATGTTCCATCAATTTTTCTATATCTTTTGATAATGTTTTTGGCTTCAAACTTGTCTTCAATGACTTTTTTTATATTAGCGATTGTCTCGCCTTTTTCATCCGGGTGCACAAAGTCGGTTAAGGGTTTGTTGAGCAGATATTTAAGCGGATAGCCTAAAGTCGTTTCCCAAGCTTTATTAACTTTTCTTAGAATACCCTCACTATCAACAATACAAAAAAGGTCCACATTAACCTTGAAAAATCTTTCCATCTCCGCTCTTTGCTCTTTTAATGCGTTATCGATTTCTTGGATTTGTGTAATATCACGCGCAACACCTACATAGCCAATAAATTCCTTCTCATTAAACAAAGATGACGCAATCGTTTCGAAGGTTCGCCACGTCCCGTTATGGTGTTTGATTCTAAAGGTAATGTATTCATTTGGCGCAAAAGTTGAGGTTTTATCTTCAAAATATTTAACAAAAAGCCTTAAATCTTCCGGATGAACAAAATTTTGCAAAAATTTCCCTATCGATGTTTTTCTTTCATAACCCAAACTAGTGGAGATGGAATCAGAAAGATAGGTCAACTGGCCTCTTCCATCTGTACGATAAATTATATCTTTGGTATTATCAATTATTTCCTTAAGTACTTGCGCGTTGGTTCTATTTTCTAGTTCAATCTTTTTTTGTGCTGTAAAGTCGATGGAAATCCCTGCGACAATTATGGGTTTCTCATTTTCATCCCAGGCAACAACTTTTCCACTGTCCAGTATGTAAATCCATTGACCATTTTTGTGCTTGATTTTAAGTTCAATCGTGTAAGTCTCTTTTTGTTTTAAAAATATTTGTTTAATTTCTTCGCGGTATCTAGCCAACTCCTCTGGGCCAATAAGACTTTGCCACACCTTGGTTGTAACAGGTTCTAAGTCTTCCTTTTTATAACCAATAAGTTGCGCCCAACGATCGTTAATTTTGACGAGACCCGTGACAATATTCCATTCCCAAACAGCGGCATCAAGGATGTCGGATATAAAATCTGAATAACCATAGTTTAAGGCATTAATCATTTGCTAATCCTCAGTATTGATTTTCATTGATATTTAACTTTTGTCGCTCTTATACCCTTAGCGGTTAACTAATATATTATCATATTTTATAATAATGACTACTGATTCATAAATTAAAAATAATCTAGCCAGCATATTAGGCACATATAAAACGTCGATATTTCATTTAAAAATTAAGAAAAGCAGCCTGCTTATCTGTCAACGATACTAATATGTGATAAATTTATTATTAAAAAAACCTCATTTTAAAGGATCTAAAATAAATTTCTTTTATACAATTATCATATTATATACTGGTTTTTTAACGTTATTATATAATTTAACTATCTCTATTTTTAGAGGAAAGGAACCCCGACTATGAAAAAGATTCTCATTATTGTTGCAGGCGCGTTAACAACTGTTTTTGTTATTATTGGTGCATTATGGATTGCTGCCTTTAACGGCGCTGTTCGCAAGGATGCGGTTGTAAGTGAAACTCGTGGCAATGTTCACGCTTCTCTTTCGGCACGTTATGAAAAAGTTGTTGTTTTTATCGATGCAATTGAAGACGCAAATGCCACAGTGCTTACCTATTTAGAAACTATCATGGATGCCCGTACTGCTTTTGCCGATGCCCTTGATAACAATAATAATGCGGCCGCGGATGATGCTGCGACAACTTTAGATGGAACATTTGTCACGCTTGTGGCCTATATGGAAGATAATCCTGAATCTTATAATACTGTGGGTTTATACTCCGGCTATTTAGGAGAATTTTCCGCCTCAACTAATAAGGTTCGTTTTGATATCGGTGAATATAATGCGGCGGTTCGTATTTATAACACTCACATTCAAACATTCCCTAACAATTTATTTGTTGCTGGCCGCGTCGCCTTGACCGAATATAGCCTCAGCAATTATACCGCAACTCTTCCAAGCTTTAATTAGTTGATTAGTTATGAGTAAAGTTAAAAAGACTGCTTTTAATCTTTTTAAAGGTATCACTATTTTGTTACTTGTTTTTCTAAGTGCCTGCCAAAGCGCCCCCGCTCCTGCGATACGTGAGACTGGCGAGTTTTACATTAATGATCGCTCCCACATCTTGCTAAATGCAACTGCTTGGACAATATTGGCCTATGGTCGTGATTTATATATTGATTCACACGATCAAGCGTCGATTGACCAATCAATCAGTGGGAGTCAAGTTGTCGTCGCTACTTACGTTGGTGAAGTCGGCAGTATTGATACTACTGAGATATTTAACTCCTGGGGTATTGGTGATAACGACATGGGGATTTTAATCGTGCTTTTCTTTTCTTTAGTCGATGAAGAATACGTTTATAACGACATGGTTTTTGAGATAGGTCTAAGGATGGAAGGATATTTATCCGCATTTGATGCGGACGCAATCATCACTCAATATTTTGATGATCCTTCTATTTCTGAATATGATTATGACCAAAGAGTTGTCTCGCTTTACTTTGGCGTCCTTGAACACCTATATTTAAATGTTTATGACTACACAACTTTTGACTTTCAAAATTTTATTGATGAATACAACTCAATCAAATATGACTATTTGGGACCCCTCCCTAGCTCATATGAAAAAGAATCCTTACCAACATGGGCTTGGATTCTTATTATCATTGGAGTCGTTGGTCTTGGTATCATTCCAGGTGGTTATCTGATTCCGTTTATATTCTTTGGTGGCCGCGGCGGTCGCGGCGGTGGCGGGCGATCGGGCGGATATTGGTTCCGACGTTAATCAACATTTGGTGAAAAACTCCGGGTCTTATAACTGCGAGCTTCTTCGATTTTTTCATAAAAGTAGCGCATAATTATTAGATAAAGTTCGTTACCAAGTATTTGATCTTCCCAACCAGCATCGATACTAGGATTATCATTAACTTCAATGAGGTAGATTTTACCATCTGCCTCTTTTAAATCGACGCCATAAAACCCATCGCCAATCACGCTTGCAGCGTCGAGAGCGGCCTTGACTACGGCTTTAGGCGCATCTTCCACTAATAAAGTTTCAACCCCGCCAACAACAAAGGTGTTTTGGTCAGGTGTCCAGTTATAAATTTGCCAGT
>Ga0265295_1008345_pt1 | contig 11537 bp, 10 predicted proteins | sample Munlansysbiofilm_FD_192503 | JGI IMG/M metagenome (GOLD analysis project Ga0265295, IMG submission 192503) | Leachate microbial communities from a municipal landfill in Southern Ontario, Canada - Methane capture system biofilm | ecosystem: Engineered > Solid waste > Landfill > Unclassified ... | reverse complement strand
AGGCGAAGAAGCTGTTCCTGCCCCACATCATGTCCGCCGCGAACGCCATGAACGCCGGAGTGAACCTTCTGACCCCGGAGCTGGAGAAATCCGGTAAATCCGCCGGAGAAGGGCTCGGCAAGTTCGTGATATGCACCATCGAGGGGGACATCCACTCGATCGGAAAGGACATCGTGGCCATCATGCTGAAAGTGGCCGGCTTCAACGTGGTCAACATGGGCAGGGACATCCCCGTCAAGGACATCGTGGCAGCCGTCAAGAACGAGAAGCCCAAGGCCGTCGGAACGTCCGCTCTGATGACGTCCACCATGGTCAACCAGAAGACCTTCGAGGAGCTCCTCAAGGAAGAGGGCGTCAGGGACAAGGTCATCACCAACATCGGCGGGGCGCCGTGCACGCAGCAGTGGTGCGACGAGATAGGCGCAGACGTCTACTCGGAGAACGCCACCGACTGCGTCAACAAGATGGTCGCGAGGGTAAAGATGTAATCGGGAGTATGCGACGGCTCGAAAAGAGCCCTCCCGAATTTTTAAAAAAGGGCGGCTATTCCTCCGGCCGCCCTCATAATACAACAAACTTCAAGCTCCCGTAAAGTACTTCCTTCAGATGCAATTTTTCAAGGGACTTCTTTATAGAACGCTAAACGTTACACGTTCATGAAGTTCAAGACACCGCTTTTTGTTCTCATGGCATTGGCCGTCTCGCTTCTGGCGGTTCCGATGTTTGCATCGGAGGCAGAGGCTGCGGACCCGGCAGAGAACGATGTCACGATGTACCTGTACTACGAAGGGTCCCGTATAGGAGAGGTTCCGAACACCGATGACCCCATACCCGTCAACGCAGGCGAAGAGGTAGACGTCAGCATAAGGATAGAGAACAGCTCAACTGAGAAACGATTCGTCACCATGAACATAACGGGGGTGACTGCCGTCGACTATAGGTCCGAAGACCTCCCCACGGCCGTGGAGATAGGTCCCGGCGAGTCGAAGACCTATGAGGTGACCTTCTTCTCTGACAGGTACACCCGGGAAGGAGGAGACTATCTCACCATATTGCTCACGGTAGAGGGGCCCGGGAGCAGCAGTCCCGTGCACATCATGCAGGACCTGCACTTCACCATAAGCTCGAGCCTGTCGTCATATGGTTATTACAACAAGATACTGGGCATTATACCGAACACCCTTCCCAGCCCACTGGACTCACCCCAGGCGGCGGCCCTGATCACGATGGCCCTGTGGGCTGTTATCGCGGCGGCCGTTGCGAAGTTCGTCATACCGGCATTGCTTTACATCCCGATGAGGGGCAGCAGTGAGACAAGGAAGATCGTGGCCGGTTCTCTTTTCAAACACATCTTCCTTGCCATAGTGATACTGGGGATCCATGAAAGCCTCAAGGTCCTCGGTTCTTCGGAGTATGTGGTCGACGTTTCCGGAAGGATGGCGGCCATCTCCTACGTCGTTCTGGGTGCGCTGATCTTCTGGAGGGTCTACGTCATAGCGCTTGACCATGTTTTCTCAAAGATGGGCCGCGAGGTGAAGTCGGGAGGGGTGGATGACACCCTGATACCGCTTTTCAGGATGATCGGGCAGATATTCATCGTCACGGTGGCCGTCGCAGCGATCTTCTCTCTGATGGGCGCGGACCTGATGGGGATAGTGGCGGGCGCGGGGATCGCGGGACTGGCGATATCCTTGGGAGCCCAGAGCATGCTGAGACAGTTCTTCAGCGGGATAACTCTGCTGACGACACGTCCGTTCAAGGCCGGCGACTTCGTCAGGATCGACAAATCCATGGAGCTCAAGGTGAAAGAAGTCGGCATAATGACCACATGGTTCAAAAATCCCTGGAACGAGGAGATAATATCGATGCCCAACGACAAGGTCGCAGCCAGCGAGATAACCAATATGACCCGCGACAACACGTACTACCGGTTCAACCTCTATATGGAGGTGACCAGAGATGCCGACCTGGCACTGGCGAAGGACATCCTGGTCGAGGCCGCGCTGTCCCAGCCCCAGGTAATCAAGGACGGGACGGTCATGATGCCCTACGCCCGTGCCACCGATATAACGGAATCCGGAATAAAGCTGAGGCTGGCCGCATTCGTCTACGACTATGAGGACACTTGGAGCGTGGAAGCGGTGATCAGGGAACGGGCCCTCAGAGAGTTCGGTGAGAAAGGAATAAAGCTGGCTTATCAGAAGGTCGACGTCAGGGTCCGCAGGGAAGACATCGAAGACGGCGATTTCTGAAACGTCAAGCTTCCCTTCTAAACCATTTACTTTTTTCTAATTAATTGCAGTCCCATTCTTCCCGTCGGCAGTATCGGAAGAATGTTGACAATAGGACAACTTTTTGAATACACATTGCCCCGGCGCGGTCATGGGTGCGCCATGGATGATTAATTGGGAATTTAATTATATTTAAAAAATGTGTTTTTATAAATTGGAGTTATAAAATAATTATTTTATTATTAATTAAAAAATATGAATAACATTATATATTTAAAATTGAAATTATTTTGTTATGATCTCATATGGCGAGAGATTGGGTAAGAACCTGTTGATAGGCTGCGCCTTTACCTTGGTGATGACATCATTATCACTGGCTATTCCGATAGGTGCAGGCGGCGATCAATTGACAGGAGGATTGTTGATACTTGCTGGATATCTTATTCTTGGAGTTATACTCGGTGTCACAGGCGTCAACATTCGAAAAAAGAAGAGCGATGATAAGTTTGAGGTTTTGAGCGGGGTTTCAAGAATATTGGGGCTCTCGTTTGTGATAATCGGTGCTTTAGGAATGGCCGGAGTATACATAGGTGCGAACTTTGGCGATGCGGGCACAGTTATTTTTGCTCTAAATCTGGTTATCGGTATTCTTTTGGCAATATCGTCGTTCGGATTAAAAAATAATGATCCGGATAAGATAAAGACGACCATGGCGGCATTGTTTGTTATTATGGCAGCAGAGCTCGCGTTGTCTGTCTACGGATTCAGCGGCGTAGTTACTGGCACACCCCTAAGCGGGGCATCCTTTAACACTATTATGATTTCGCTAATCTTTCTTATATTCTGCATGAAAAAAAGCAATACGACAGAGGAATAATTCAAAACTGCAAATGACCCAGATGGTATCGCGATACCATTTGACCAAGATACAAAAAAGGAGGAAATAAAAAATGCAAAGATTGGAAGTGCTCTCAAAGAGCGACTGTAAGGCAATACACGAGGCGGCGCTGCAGGTCCTCGAAAGAACTGGAATAAAGGTTTTAGATCAGAAACAGAGGAACGTACTGAAGGAGAACGGATGCAACGTCGACGAAAAGAGCATGGTTGTGAAGTACCCGGCCAGCTTGGTTAACGATTGTCTCAAAAAATGCCCGCCCTCGTTTACGATAACGGGAAGGGACAAGAAAAAGGCAAAGAAGATATCGTATGACGATTCCATGGGCTTCGCCAACTTCGGAACAGCGGTTAAAATAGGAACATTGGATGACGATGGAAGATACTCAGTAAGGAGTACCACAATTAGTGACGTCGGTACGGCGGCCAAAATCGTCGACTCGCTATCCAACTTCGATATGGGAGTTACTCCTTGCTCGGCCTTGGACCTGATGGGCACCAACAAGAAAAAGGATGTTCATGAACAGTATGAAGTGATGCTTAATTTCACAAAGCACTCCATGTCTGACTGGACTCCTGGAAATCTACACTATGCGTTCGAATTCGAAAAGGCATTCTTCGGCGGTGATGAAGAAGAGGCACTGAAAAATCCGTTTTATACGATAGGCGCGCCATCCACGTCCCCTCTTACATTCGGCCATACATTCGATACATTCGTCCAGGAGGCCACCAAATTCCACATGCCAGTTAATGCAATGGGCATGGTTCTGAGCGGGGCTTCCGGGCCTGTATTCACTGCTGGAAACTTAGTGGTCGCAATAGCCGAATCAATAGCAACCATAGTTTACGTCCAGTGCCTGAATCCGGGCAACCCTACGTGGATTGGAAGCTCGGGAACGATACTCGATCTGAAAGCCGGCACCGCGGCTTGCGGCTGTCCCGAACGTGCTTTGATTAGCGCGGCATATGCCAATATGGGAAATTTCTACAAAATCCCCTCTTTCATTGCGGGACCAGAGACGGACTCAAAGACGATCGATGCCCAGTCTGGACACGAGAAGACTCTGACTGGTATCCTGCCGCTCCTTTCCAAGGCATCCATGTGTTTTGGCCCAGGTATGCTTGAAAGCGGGCTTACATTCTCTCCGGAGCAACTCCTGATCGATGACGATGCGATCAGCATGATGCGGTTCGCGGAGGCAGGAATATCTGTAAACGATCTGACTCTGTCCGTGGACGATATCGCCGAGGTCGGACCCGGAGGCGATTTCCTGGCGCTGAAGATCACAATGGACAATATCGACGGCCAATCAACTCCAGATATTTTCAGCAGGACGGGAATCGATGAGTGGATAGGTGCCGGTCGCAAGGATGCGGCAATGGTTGCTCACGAGCGCGCTAAGGACATTGTGAAAAACTATGAGGTAGATCCTATTGACAAGGACGTACTCAAGTCCCTTCAGGCAATAGTGACCAAAGCGGACAAGGTACAGTGAGCGATATGACACAGAAAGATCTGAACGAGAGAGCGAAGAAGGCCGTCATGGCCTACGACCAGAAAGCATCCGCGGAAGTAGCGAAAGAAGCCATAGCCGCCAAGGTCGACCTGGTGAACCTCATCCAGGAAGGATACACCGCAGGCATACAGGAAGTAGGGGACCTCTACCAGGCGAAGAAGCTGTTCCTGCCCCACATCATGTCCGCCGCGAACGCCATGAACGCCGGAGTGAACCTTCTGACCCCGGAGCTGGAGAAATCCGGTAAATCCGCCGGAGAAGGGCTCGGCAAGTTCGTGATATGCACCATCGAGGGGGACATCCACTCGATCGGAAAGGACATCGTGGCCATCATGCTGAAAGTGGCCGGCTTCAACGTGGTCAACATGGGCAGGGACATCCCCGTCAAGGACATCGTGGCAGCCGTCAAGAACGAGAAGCCCAAGGCCGTCGGAACGTCCGCTCTGATGACGTCCACCATGGTCAACCAGAAGACCTTCGAGGAGCTCCTCAAGGAAGAGGGCGTCAGGGACAAGGTCATCACCAACATCGGCGGGGCGCCGTGCACGCAGCAGTGGTGCGACGAGATAGGCGCAGACGTCTACTCGGAGAACGCCACCGACTGCGTCAACAAGATGGTCGCAAAAGTGAAAGGCTGAAAACAAGGCCGGGCGAAGCCCGGCCCTGGGTGATAAGTATATCGTTTGACCTCCTAAACAGGAGGGCAACCAGGTTGTTGGTTGCCCTCTTTCTTTACACGCTCCACTGTAACTGTTATTTTTAGCAAAAATATTTTTTTAAATAGACGATAAAGACAAACATTTTACACCTTGGGATTTTATACTCAAAATTTCTTAATCCTTCATGCCACGCGCTTCTAAAGAACAAAATAGGATCGACGAACAGAATGTAATGAAGCTGTTGCTTAGAAATCCGACGGCGGATGTTATCGCCATCGCGGAAGAGTGCAATCTCTCCACACAGCAAGTATACAAGATATTGCGCGAATTGGATGATAAAAAGGCAACCACGGGGAATTATCTTTTTGTGGACCCAGAGGCCGTTGGAATGAAGAGGTATATCATTTTTGCAAAGAGAAGCGGGATGATATACAATGAGAGATCCTTGACATGTGCCCTTTACGAAAAAGAAATGATTGACGATCTGGAGAAGGAGGGCATCAGAGTTATCCCTGAGGACGATTACACATGCAGCGGAGAATTTGATATGGTCACGGTATTTTTTGCCGAGAGCTCGATACAGGCAAACAAATATGCTGATTATCTGCGCAGGGTCTCAGAGGGCAATTTCTCAAAACTGTCAGTCATGGAAGTAATGTTCACAACGAAAAAGAATACGAAGCCCGTGTCTTCAGATATAGAGGGGTTTATCGATTTCGTAAGGAGATGACATTTCTGAAAGCTCCCCGATAATGATCAAAGGCAGGCTGAGAAAGACACGGGTCGCGCGAGAAAAATGCGCGCTGACTGCAAGTACTGATTTCAAGGAGAGAATCGAGGACATGCGCCTTCTACATCTGTAGTCTAGCTCCTGAATGACTTCTTCACGAGTTCTCGATGGGAAAGGTCGTGCAGGCAGCATGGGGAGCTTTAATTCCGCCCCAGAGGCCATATTCGGGTAATATGTACGACGGTGATTTCAGACGGCGATTTCTGAACATCAGACGATTCCTAAACATTTTAAACATCTTTCATTTTAATTCAGCTTTGAGAATAAAGTATGTTAATCCTCAACGACCTTCCACCTTTCGGAGCCAAAAATGTACGCTGACGGCAAGTTATGGATCGCGAAGGGAGAATCGAAGGTTTATCTCTATCCGCAATATGCTAACAGGCACGGTCTGATAGCAGGTGCCAGCGGAACCGGTAAGACCGTGACCCTGAAGGTGATGGCGGAGTCGTTCAGCGAAATGGGCGTCCCGGTTTTCATGGCCGACATAAAGGGAGACGTCAGCGGCCTCTGCAGAGCGGGGAAGGACAGCGAGAACATGCGGGAACGCATAGAGAAGCTGGGGGTCGACGGGTTCGGTTACACAGGTTTCCCCTGCGATTTCTGGGACATCTACGGCGAAAAGGGGCACCCGGTAAGGACGACCGTGGAAGAGATGGGGGTGGACCTGCTCACAAGGCTCATGGAACTCTCCGACGTGCAGGAAGACGTGCTAAGGGTGGTCTTCAGGATATGCTCGGACGAAGGCTGGGAGCTTGTGGACACCAAGGACCTAAGGGCTGCGCTAAGCTTCATTTCCGAAAACAGGAAGGAATACGAGGGGGAGTATGGCACCATGAGCGTCCAGTCCCTCGGGGCGATCCAGCGCTCGGTCATGTCCCTGGAGGACGTGGGCGGAGACATCTTCTTCGGCGAGCCTGCGCTGGACATAGATGACTGGTTCAGGACCGACAGCGATGGGAGGGGAGTGATCAACATACTCCACAGCGTAAAGCTGGCACATAATCCAAAACTCTACTCTACCTTCGTGGTATGGCTTCTGAACGACCTATTCACGACCCTTCCCGAGGTAGGAGACATGGAGAAGCCGAAGCTCGTGTTCTTCTTCGACGAGGCGCACATGTTATTCGACGACGCCCCTCCCGTCCTGACGAGGAAAGTGGAGCAGGTGGTCAAGCTCATACGCTCTAAGGGAGTGGGCATATACTTCATATCACAGAGCCCCTCGGACATACCGGACCCGGTCCTGTCCCAGCTCAGCAACCGCGTTCAGCACGCCCTCCGCGCTTATACTCCCAAAGAGCAGAAGGCGGTAAAGGTAGCGGCCGAAACCTTCCGTCCGAATCCTCGTTTCAAGACATCGGACGTAATAATGGAGCTCGGGACCGGAGAAGCGCTGGTATCTTTCATCGACGGCGAAGGAAGCCCGGGGATAGTCGAGAGAGCCTTCATACTGCCCCCCAGGTCGTATCTCGGGCAGATATCCGAAGGCGATTACAAAGCGATGATATCAGGCAGCGATCTGGACGAGAAATACAGGGAGCGCATCGACGACTATACGGCTTACGAGGCCATCGGAAAAGCCGAGGAAAGATCCGAGGCCGTGAAAGCAAAGTCTGCAGGTCCGAAAGAAAGGGCCGCCCCCAAACGCACCACCACTCGCAAAAGGAAGTCATACGCCGAGAGGACGACCGACAGGATGGTCGGGAACGCCGCATCGGCTATAGGGCGCGGACTGGGGAACATGCTGTCCAAAAAGCTGTTCCGCTGAGATCACTGGTACTTTACGCCGTCGTGGTCCAGGACCTCGTTCCAGAGGGCTATGGTATCGCGGGCCTCTTCCTCGTCCATTATCTCGATGGCGTATCCGGCGTGGACGACGGCCCACTGGCCCACTTCGGCCTCGACCATCGCGACGTTCGCCTGTTTTATGACTCCGCCGAAATCCACGTCGGCCGTCTCATCGCATATCTTAACGATCTTCCCGGGTATTGCCAAGCACATCTTTCTCACTCCGACACTAGCTTTATTATCGCCTCGGCAGGCTGTCCGTCCGTCGCCTCGAGGGCTTCGATCGCCTTTTCCCTGCCGCAGCCCGTCTGGGACATCACGAGGGCTATGTCCTCCTCGGGAATGACGGGTCCTGCCGGCTCCGACCCGGACGACAGAGGTCTGACGATCTCGGTCCCGGTGATCTGGTAGCTCTTGGCCCCGTTCATGTCTATGCAGATCACCTGGGCGTTCGTGATCACAGTCTCATTGTCCCTGGTCCTTATGACGACCTCGGTCACATTGGGGACCTCGGACTGGCTGATGCCCATCTTTTTCATCGCCTGTTTCATTTGGCGCTGATTTATCTTAGCCATATTACCACCTCAACCGTCCGCATGTTTAATTAATATTGCTCAGGAAAGCGACTTCTCGACCTCTTCCTCCAAAGCTCTGAGGAGTTCTGCGGTTTTTTCGGGATCCGATATCCCTCCCTGCGCGAAATCGGGTTTCCCTCCTCCGCGGCCTCCGAATCTGCTGAGCACCCCGCTGAGGATGCTCCTGCAGTCCGCTCCGGCGGAACCCGAGGCGACCACGGCGGAGACGGCCTCACCCGAAGACACGAAGATCGCCACTCCTCCCGCGGCCTTAACCTTCTCGGCGGCATCGGCCATCGCGGTCCTTTCGGCACCGAAGACCGCGGCCGAATACACTTCCGTGCCGTTGACGTTTTTCGGCCTCACGGAGGAAAGCAGCGCCCTGGTGCATTCTTTCAGCGAAGCGCGGGCGTATTCCAGTTCCTTTTTCATGTTCGATACGGCCCTGACGATATCTTCCGGCTTGCTGTCAGCTGCCTCCGCGGCCTCCAGACATGCGACCGCGAGATCCGTCGCCGAATCTTCCGCCGCATTTCCGACCTTGAAGTGGACGGCCACCCCGTCCTTGCCGGCGGAGACCTTCCTGTCTACCAGCAGCATGCCCAGCTCCGACGTCTCCATGACATGTATGCCGCTACAGGCCGAATAATCGATGTCCCCAATGGCGACCACGGAGATCTCCTCCCCTTCCGGGATGCGGTCAAGTTTGATCCTCACCTTGTCCACGAGGTCCGGGTCGTCCCTGCTCATCACTATCCTCGTCACCGTGAGGTTGTCGCGGATCGCCGCGTTGGCGAATGCTAACGCCTTCCCGATGTCCTCCCAGGACACGTCCTTGCTGACTATGACGTACTTGCTTTCCGGCGATATGAAGATCTTGGATATCTCAAGATCCGGGACCTGTCTGCGGAGGGAGCCGAACAGCAAGTGCTCTGCGGTGTGCCCCATCATGAGGTCGAAGCGTCTGTCCCAATCCACGCTGCCCCATACTCTGTCTCCCGGGACGAACCTGTGCCCCGGAACCCTGTGGACGACGTCCCCGTTGCCGTCACAGAACGCTTCGGTGACCCTGTCGTCGTTCAGCGTGCCGGTGTCGCATACCTGCCCTCCGCCTCCGGGATAGAAAGCGGTGCGGTCAAGTACGACCAATTCTCCGTCCGTGGACGCCACCTGCGCCTGGAATTCGAACTGATATCCGTCGTGTCTGAACAATTCCTCTGTCATATCCCGGAAAACAAATCCCTATCTAATAAATATGCGGAAAGGGTTTGTGCATCGGTGATGCCGGATGTCGGGAATTCGCGATATGGATGACTTGGACAAGCGGATCGTAGAGCTCATCTGCACATCAAGCCAAGGTTCATATAGACAGTTGGCTAAACAGCTGGATGTCCATCCCACGACCCTCATACAGAGGGTCAAGAACCTCGAGTCGAAAGGCATCATAAACGGATATCGTGCCAAGATCGACTACATGAAGCTCGGGTACGAGTACATGGGCATCGTGCACATATACGCCGACAATCTGGTGGAAGTGCTTGAAAACCTGAGCAAGGTCCCTCAAGTCGTGGGGATATTCGATGTGACGGGAGACAGCGACGCCATAGCATGGGTCGCGTGTGTCGACAGGGAGGAGTTTTCGGGGACAGTGAAGCTCATAAACTCGCAGCCCGGGGTCAAGAAGACGAACACCGCCGTGGTGTTAAGCGTCGTGAAGGACCCTTTCGACTTCATACCCGATATAGTAGACGTTTGAGTCTGCGACAATTCTTATATATTCCTGTATTTAGCAGGCTCAAGTTTATTCGGAGACCAACCACATGAAGAGAACAAACACCTGCGGAGACCTTAGGAGGTCGGACCTCGGTAAAGAAGTCTGCCTCCAGGGCTGGGTCAGGTTCTCCAGGGACCACGGAGGGGTCGCGTTCATCGACCTCGCCGACAGATACGGGATCACACAGATAGTATTCGACCCCGCCGACCTTCCCTCAGAGACCGACGCATCCCGTATATCGGACGTGATGAAAAAGTTCACTCGCGAGTCCGTCGTCTCCATCAATGGTGTGGTAAGGGAGAGAGTGGAAGGCACGGCCGACGCCCGCAACCCCACGGGAGAGATAGAGGTGCTGATCTCGGATGCGGAGGTCCTCGGAAGATCGAAGATTCCGCCGTTCGAGGTCGGAGACCAGAAGGAAGGCGTTCTACCCAATGAGGACGTCAGGATGAAGTACAGGTACCTGGACCTCAGGCGCACGGAGATGATCGAGGCCATGACCACGAGGAGCAGGTTCATGCACCTTGCACGTCAGTATCTCGAGTCCAGGGATTTCCTCGAGGTGGAGACTCCGATACTCGCCCGTTCAACTCCGGAAGGGGCCAGGGATTTCATCGTGCCGTCGAGGGTTCACTCCGGTACGTTCTACGCGCTGCCGCAGTCCCCGCAGCTGTTCAAGCAGATGCTCATGGTGGGCAGCGTCGACCGTTACTACCAGTTCGCAAGATGCTTCCGTGACGAGGATTCCAGGAAGGACCGTCAGCCTGAGTTCACACAACTGGACATGGAGATGTCCTTCGTGGACGAGAAAGATATCCAAGATGCCATCGAAGGTCTGATATCCTTTGTCTGGGAAGGCCTCTACGGTAAAAAGATCGAAACGCCGTTCCCCCGCATAGGATACCGGGACGCCATGGAGCGCTTCGGTTCCGACAAGCCGGACATGAGGTACGGGCTCGAGTTCGTGAAGCTGACCGATGTGGTCAAGGATGTTCCCTACGACATATTCCAGAGGATCATGAGGTCCGGCGGCATCGTCGCGGGAATAAACGTCTCCGCCGAGCTTTCGAAAGGAAGGGTAGGCAGGAACGATATAGACCGTTACATAAACTATGCAAAGAAGGCTGGCCTGGGCGGACTCACATGGATGAAGGTCCAGGACGGGGTTCCCACCAGCAACATCACCAAATACTTCACGCCTGAGATCCTCGAAGGCATAAAGAACGTGATGAAGGCCGAAGAGGGAGACATCCTCTTCCTGATCGCAGGACCGTGGAAGTCCACCTACGAGGGAGGCGGTGCGCTC
>Ga0265295_1008343_pt1 | contig 11538 bp, 10 predicted proteins | sample Munlansysbiofilm_FD_192503 | JGI IMG/M metagenome (GOLD analysis project Ga0265295, IMG submission 192503) | Leachate microbial communities from a municipal landfill in Southern Ontario, Canada - Methane capture system biofilm | ecosystem: Engineered > Solid waste > Landfill > Unclassified ... | reverse complement strand
CGTCGCGGAAAGGTTTGTCTTGAGCATAAAATCCGAATGTCTGGACCGCTTTATTCCCATCGGAGAAAAATCGCTGCGTCTGGCAATCAGCAACTATATGGAATTTTATCACGCAGAGAGGCCGCATCAGTCGCTTGGCAACAAACCCGTTCGACCGGAAAATGAACCCGCTCCGGCCACGGGCCGGATCGCCTGCCGGGAAAGGCTGGGCGGCCTTTTGAAACATTATTTCCGCCAGGCCGCCTGAAGCTTCCAAATACCTGCATTCCCATTCATCCGGCCTTGCGCCGGAGGCCCTTCTGTGTCTGAATGCCGGAATTCAGGCAGGAAGCAGGCTCAATCGACACCAAATCCACCGTTTGCAGATGATCCCATCCGATGAAAATTCCTGCCAAAATCGTTTCTTACCTTCTCAAAAATGGGAACTTGCCCCGCAGATGATTTTTTGGATAGGACGCGCTTTATTCCCATCGGAGAAAAATCGCTGCGTCTGGCAATCAGCAACTATATGGAATTTTATCACGCAGAGAGGCCGCATCAGTCGCTTGGCAACAACCCCGTTAGACCGGAAAATGAACCCGGTCCGGCCACAGGCCGGATCGCCTGCCGGGAACGCATGGGCGGACTTCTGAAACATTATTTCCGTCAGGCCGCCTGAAGCTTCCCAATATCTGGCATTCCCAGACATCCGGCCTTGCGCGGGAGGATGCCCCGTGTCTGAATGCCGGAATTCAGGCTGGAAGCAGGCACAATCGACGCCAAATTCACCGTTTGCAGATGATCCCGCCCGATGAAAATTCCTGCCGAAATCGTTTCTTTCCTTCTCAAAAATGGGGACTTGGCCCGCAGATGAATTTATGGATAGGACGGGGGGGATAGTTCGGTCTGAAATTAGTAATTGCTTATTCCCTTAAGGGATAACTACAAGATGACAAAACTTGGTGCATGTCTCTGGGGCGTCCCTCCTGCATGCATTGAAGCAGTTGCTTGAGGTAATGAGACACAGAGTCTGGGGGAACGTACCCCAGTTCACAGACGAGAGTAAATTCCCTACATGCCTCTGCCGCTGTGCCATATATAGTCGATGACCACTCGGGATGTACTAGGCGTTCAATGCCCCACGAATGACTTATAGCCAGTTGCCAATCCTCACTGGTACTGTCAAGGCTGTATGTTTTGATGAGTCTGGAGAAGTCTGTTTCAGACGTGTGTGATTGCTCAAATAAGAATCGCTTGCGAACAGTTTTCAGACGGCCCGAATAGGTATCTATATAGATAACCTCCGAACCCGAACACAATACTAGAAAACTACCTGTCACTACAAAGAACATAGCGAGTATGATGCTTCCAAACATTATTTTTTTCCGCAATAGCATCTGTCTGCCTTTTGTTTATCATAACTGTAAAATACCCAATCCGCGACATCAGTATCTATCAGCCTCTCCACAGAATGAGCACATGTCCATCCATCACTGTTTATATCGTCATGAGTTCCACCGAAATGGGATACTTCGTGGAAAAGAGTGACGTTGCTTTCACCCGCATCGCTAAAGAAATTGCAAGCAGAATTTGTATTGAGTTTCAATTCGTCATCATACCACGGAACTGGCGACTCCCAAACAGTTGCGCAGACTTTGGTTCCCAAGTCGCAGCACGTAATTTCAAGATTACGGGTCCCCATTATCTCCCTCTCCATGCAATTCATTAGGTTACTCAATGATTGCAAGCGATTGCGCAAGTCGGTATAGCATTCATGCACAGGCAATACGGAAAGTAAATTAGCTATTTGTGCTTTCAAAGCTATGGTTCTGTTCTTAACTGTTGCAAGGCATGTCTGCACATACTCCTTGCGGGCTGTTGTCCACCCTCTATTTTGCCACTGGATATTAAACCAACCAAAGATGTCGATTGAGCTGATCGGAATATTTTTTACAAATGCATACAAATTCACTCCCCCTCCTTCCTCCCCTATCGGGTCTCTTGAGGTCCACCTTCCGAGTACTGGCGAGTAATAGCGGTAGTTGTAGTAGACCAGTCCGGTGCCGTCGTCGTGGTACTCGCTGGAGAAGCGGTAGGGGTTGACCGATGCGTAGCTGCCGTTGGCCGTCACCTGGCCGAAGGGGTCGTAGTCGTATTCGGCCACGGCGGCGCCGCTTTCATTGAAGAGCATGCGGATGTTCTTGTTGGCGTCGGCGACGTAGAAACAGCTGCCGTTCGGGTCGGTCGTCCAGAGGGGCGTGTCGAGTCCGGCGGCGTCCCAGGCGTAAGTGCGGGCCAGCGTCCTCGAGGCGCCCGCATAGGCCGCGATCTGCTTGTAGCCGTCGTAGACGAAAAACTCCTCGCCGGCCAGACTCCAGACGTCGTTTTCCTTACTATAGACCTTTTTCACGAAACGTCGCCCCATATAGTCGTAGTCGTAGGTTTCCCGATGGCTGCCCTTTTCAATCTGCACCAGCCGGTTTTCGCCGTTCCAGGTCAGAGTCCAGCCGTCGTAGGCGAGCAGGTTGCCGTCGGCGTCGTAGGTCATGACGTTGGCGGCGTTCGGGGTCACCGTATAGCGTCCGGAGAGCCGCCGGTAGAGATCGACGTCCTGCTGCTCATCAAAACGAACCGCATTGACCTCTAGATCGGTAACCACCGCTCCCCGGCTGACATCCACCGGGATGTCGATGGCGAAGTCCTCGCCGTCGCGCACCGGCTCGTACGTCCGGCTGACGCCGCTGGCGGTGGCCTTCACCGTCACCTTCGCGTCGGCGCTGGCCTTGCCCGCGATGGGAATGAAGGAGTCGCTCCCCCAGTTCACATACTGGTTCAGGGCGTTGCCGGTGTACCAGAGCGGACGGGCGCCGGCTCCGCTGTGCACGTTCTTGCGGTTGCCGATGTCGTCATAGAGATAGCGGTGCTGCTGCGGCGCATAGGGAACGCCGCCGTCGTCGAATTTCCGCCCCTGGACGACCTGCCCATAGGAGTCGTACTGATATTCCCAGCGGTCGCCGTTGGCGAGCGTGATCCCCGTGCGCCGTCCGCCCGCATCGTATTCATAGGCCAGTTCCCGCACCTGCCCGGGGAGACCGAAACCGATTTCCGCGATGTTTTCCCATCGGTCGTAGGTGAACGCGACCGGCAATAGGTCGGCATCGTTCCGACGCCACGTGAGGCCGGCCATGCGCCGTTTCCGCCGGCCATGGACAGGCGCCCCAAGGCGTCGTATTGCCAGGACAGGCGCCCCAAGGCGTCGTATTGCCAGGACAGGGCAAGGCCCGAAAGTTTAAACTTGCGCATTTTCTGCATTTGCATCCACAATGAAAGTACAACCGACCGGAAAAAATGCACTCAATCCGCGATCGTTAACGGCGACACCAATTTGAATATAATCGGGGTTGTTTTCCAACATGTTCAATTCAACTTGTATCAATTCGTTGTTTATCTCAAGCTCGAAGTCTATGGGGTAATCCTTCATTTTCCATTCTTTATAGGGACGCTTGGAAAACTGCTCGACAAGATCAGCGCAAATTGCTTTGAGTTCCCGTCTTTTCATAAATTTCCACAACTTTTCATGGGTTAATGCGTTACAGGAGGGATGGCATTACGGTATTTGTAGCACGGGCCAAATTGAATGCGCCACTCCAAGAAGTTAGAACGGCGAATTCCCTCTTGCCAACAGTTCATCTGAATGTGTTTCTGCCAACAAAGCTTCCAAGGAGGAACTCCCCATCGCGGCATTAAAAAAGAATGATGTGGACCGTGAAATCCGATTCGGCACCGTGTGCGACAAATTCGGTCAATCGCAGTGTTAACCGCTTCACTCACTGCGTTGATTGCGTCAGCAACTGCAGCACGGCAGTTGATATCTCCTGCACAAGCTGCCGCAGCGATCGCGGCAGCTATTGCCGTAGCTTCACTCGCAGTTATGGCAACAGCACCGAGAACAATTACTATGCGTCCGTCTCTGTCGATATAAACAGTAGGCGCATTATTGGCAAAACGAAACAGATTCTGTTCTTCCTCAAAATTATGCTTCCGATCTCCTGCAAACAGAATAATTGACCCAAGGTCGTTGATCGGATCTCTGGAAATCCATCTTCCGAGTACTGGCGAGTAGTACCGGTAGTTGTAGTAGACCAGCCCGGTTCCGTCGTCGTGGAACTCGCTGGAGAAGCGGTAGGGGTTGACCGATGCGTAGCTGCCGGTGGCCGTCACCTGCCCGAAGGGGTCGTAGTCGTATTCGACCACGGCAGTTCCGTTTCCGTCAAAGAGCATGCGGATGTTCTTGTTGGCGTCGGCGACGTAGAAACAGCTGCCAGTCGAGTCGGTCGCCCAGAGGGGCGTGTCAAGCCCGGCGGCGTCCCAGGCGTAAGTGCGGACCAGCGTCCTCGATGCGCCCGCATAGACCGCGATCTGCTTGTAGCCGTCGTAGACGAAATGCTCCTCGCCGGCCAGACTCCAGACGTCGTTTTCCTTACTATAGACCTTTTTCACGAAACGTCGCCCCATATAGTCGTAGTCGTAGGTTTCCTGAGGTGAAACCATGTCGGAAAAAACAGTTACTCTTCATACCCCGCAGGTCTGCGACATCTGCGGACACCGCATCCGAGCAGGAGAAAAATGCTGCCTCCTATGGTTGCTTGCAAGGCTACCATTAAGATGCCATGAATCCACTTTTTTACAAATTATCCGTCAAGTTATGGGACGGCTGTGCATAAAAGTTCAGACAACTGAACCTCAGGTCTGAAAAAGCGGGCGTGATTTTTCCTTTATCTGATTATTGGCCAATAATTTAAGTGTGGCAAAAAAATATCTTGTTGAAATTTGACTTGTGAAAACACAGTGGCACCTTATTGGTAGTTCCTATCAAAAAACCAAGCCAAAAAGGAGCCACTGTGCAACAGCAAATATTAATCCTGAATCCCGGCAATGCAAGCCCGATCAACGAAAATGTATATGTCACTCGTGGCGATGACAAATGGATTTATTACCATTATGGTCATCCTATTTATTGTCACCCTGCCGGTTTCCATCGTGACTTTTACCTTATTCTTGCGCAGCTGATTGACAACGGCCTTTGCCGGGAATGTGAAATTCTCAAGACATTTGGCATTCCCAAGCGGACTTTGAATAACTGGCGCAACAAATACGCGAAGGGTGGGGTTGCCGCTTTTTTTTCGTCCCCGAACCGGCGAACCGGCGGCACCATTCTGACCTCCGATGTTTTGGCGGATGTGCAGATTTTGTTTAATGAGGGAAACAGCTACTCCGATGTGTCCAGTCAGTTGGAAATACGGGAGTGCACCTTGCGCAAAGCCGTCCAGGACGGGCGTTTGACAGGCCCGAAAAAGAGAAGCGGGCAAAGGACTGTGCTCGACGCGCAGGCGGCCGCCGGCATGGGTACCGCCTGCACCAGGGTCGATGAGCGTGTTCTCGCCTCCCTTGGAAAGCTTTCCGGCGGTGTGGCGACCCGTTTTGAGCACTCCCTTTCGGTTCCGTCCGGGGGAGTGCTTTGCGCCATTCCGGCCTTGCTGGCAAATGGCCTGATCGAGGGAGCGCGGCAGTGTCTTGGCGCGATCCACGGCTATTACACCCAGTTTCAGATTCTGTTGCTGCTTGGCATCATGGCGCTTTGCAGGGTTAAAAACGTCGCGCAGCTGGGCGAAAAGGCTCCCGGCGAATTTGGCATCCTGATCGGCACGGACCGCAGTCCGGAGGAGCACTGCCTGCGCCGAAAAATGGATGACCTGGCTGGACATGGGAGCGCCCAAGTCTGGGCCGCCCATCTTTCTGCCCACTGGATGGAGCAGAACCCGGAAAGTTGCGGATATCTGTATGCGGATGGCCATGTCAGTGTCTATCACGGCAGTCAGACTGAACTTCCCCGACGTTATGTTTCCCGGCAACGCCTATGTTTGAGGGGCATCTCCAACTACTGGATAAATGACGCGCTGGGGCGTCCATTTTTCAGTGTCGAGCGGCAAATCGACGAGGGGCTGCTGGCGGCTTTGCGCGATGACATCATTCCCCGCCTGCTTGTCGACGTCCCCGGGCAGCCCTCGGAGGAGGAGCTGGCGGCAAATCCCCTCCTGTGCCGATTTGTGATTGTCTTCGACCGTGAGGGGTACAGCCCCGAATTTGTCAAGGAAATGTGGGAGAAATATCGAATCGCAATCTTGACCTATCACAAGTTTCCTGGCGAGGACTGGCCTGAAAAATGGTTTGAAGTAAAGGAGGTCCAGCTTGCCCATGGCGAAATCGTCAAGATGAGCCTGGCTGAGATGGGCACTTGCATTGGCTCGGGCAAAAAAGGATGTTGGGTTCGGGAAATCCGCCGGCTGACCGAATCAGGACACCAGACATCCATCATCGGCACTGTTTTTGAACCCCCAATGACGGAGCTGGCACCGAAAATGTTCGCCCGGTGGTGCCAGGAAAACTTCTTTGGATATATGAAACAACACTTTATGTTTGATGCACTTACAGAATATGGAACCGAGCCCTTTAGTGGCACCGAAAAGGTTGTGAACCCGGCATGGAGGGAACTGGAGAAAAAACGAGGGTCAATGACCACAAAGTTGCGTTACAGGCGGGCAAGATTTGCCGAAATGTCATTAAACCCGGAAGAGGACAACAAACAATTCTTGAAGTGGGAACAGCGCAAGGCTGAACTTCATGAGGAAATAGAATACTTCGAAAAGACTATTGCTGAGATCAAGGAGCAAAAGAAACAGACAGACAAACACCTGACATGGGCGGAATTACCACAGGAACAGCAATTCAACCGCCTGTCCACTTCACGAAAGAACTTGGCGGATACTATAAAAATGATTGCGTACCGCGCAGAGACGGCTATGGCCAACCTTGTTGTCGAGGGCCCGAGAATTTCCATGACGGATGCGAGAATGATCCTCCGGAATCTCTTTAATAATGAGGCAAATATTATACCAGATATTGACGCTGCAACACTACGTGTCGTCATTCATGGAGCGGCAAACCCAGCTACCGACAGAATACTTTTGGAACTGCTTGAACAGCTTAATCAGACTGAAACCATTTATCCAGGAACAAATTTGAAAATGATTTTTGAGTCAGCGGTGAGCAAAATAAAATCATAGAAAAGACGAGATGGTGCCAGTGCAACTTCACAGAGGTTCAGTTGTCTGAACTTAGGAAGTCCTCAAAAACCTTGTCAAACAGGTTGGAACGTGTACCCAGGGTGATAATGCCGATTGAACGCGGAAATAATGTCTCCAGCCATTGTCTAGTCACTTTTCGCGAGGTTTCGGGGGCTGGCAGCAAGGCGATATTTACCGAGGTTGACAGCTCGGCGGCTCGATCCATGATGCCGGCAATGATTTCCAGGCTGCGCCTGCCGGAACTTTTCAGATGTTCTGAAAAACTCTGCGGCAGAATCAGGTTTATTGAGGGAAAGCGGTCACGGTAGCTGGCTGCGGTTTTTTGCGACACGACCATTCTCCGGCTGCCAGGCTTGGCAGCTTGAAAGACTCCCTCGCTCAATAATTGCTCATAGGCCTGATGCACGGTGTCGCGGCTGAGCTCAAGTGTCGTGGCCAATTGACGCTCGGAAGGCAGCGCCACGCCTTCAGCCAAGCGGTTGCGAATGATCTCCTGACGAAATTGATCGCAAATCTGCACCCGCAAGGGGATCATTGACTCGCGGTCGATAATAATATTAGGTTGGAATTTCTCAGCAGCCATTAGAACGCCCTTTGAAAAATGGTATGCTCTACTATACCATTTTTCAAAGTCTTGTCAAGCGATCTAATGAAAAATTATAAACAGCAACAAAATATATTCATAGCCAGCCCATTCATCTTTCAGCTGTTTTGTCGAGGCGGCGTATGTAGTTCAGCCTGCGTTTCGTCTTCAGCGAGTGCATCGTGTCCGTCGAAGCCGGCGCGCACAACACGAAGTGGCGCAGGAACTTCAAGCTTCATCGCATACGTCTCGCACGTCGATGCCGGTTCCACAGGTGTCCGCGCCCAAGGAGAAAACCGGGCTGAACACGCCGCTTTTCGCGGCCTATGGGATGACTGTGGCAAAAAATGGCAAAAACGCAGTCTCAAATGGCAAAAGAACGGCAGTGCCCAATCACCTGCCTGGAGCCTTAATGCAAGCCGGAATTGGAATGCGGAAAGCCTTCACTGATGCTTGGGCTGGACAGATGAGTTTCTGCGTTTTTGCCTCGGTTCAAGAGAGGGCGGGTTAAAAGTACGCACTTAACCACTCTGAAACAAAATGACGGTTTTCCGATTCTGTCCGGTCGCCGACAGTTTCATTAAAGGGAAGCCCCTCGGCATGAAAATCAAAGAACAAATAGTTTGACCTGTTGGAATGACGTTCCTTTTCCACGAGTGTTTCCCATTCGCTGACTTTCTTGAATGCCGGATATCCCTGATGGTCCAATGCCTTGGCATTGGAGCCTTCCTTGTCGCCGCCGCGTTCCGAAAGCAGTATATAGCGGCTGGTTTTGCGGACGCGGCTGCCATAGCTGTCAAAGGCACACATTCCGTTATAGATGTAACTTTGCCTTGTGTCCCATGTGGTGGTGGCTCCAGAGTCATCAAAACCTTGTTTGACCGCAGGATCAGCCGGGCAGCGCAGGTGTTTCTGCATAAGGCCATGTTCCTGTAGATAAACATGCCATTCAATGCAGGTGGCATCGGTTCGCACCGGAGCCCCATAGACACCACCATGAACTGGTGGAAAGACGGAATTCCACTCGTCACAGTAATAATTGAAGGCAAGACCACATTGTTTGAGATTGTTGAGGCAAAATATGCTTCTGCTTTTTTCACGTGCCTTGCCCAGAGCAGGCAACAACATGGCGGCCAGAATGGCAATGATGGCGATGACGACGAGAAGCTCAATTAAAGTAAACCTATTCCTATTCTTCATTTTCTATTCCTTTATCTTGCATAGATAAACAATCCATTACTCTGAAAAAATCAGCGGGTAATTTGCCGCGTGGCAATCAATCAGGAGTCGTAAAACAGCTTGAACCAGCAAAATTCCGCGATGACATCCGAGCGCTTATCCCAACTTCACCCGACGAGCGAAAAAACAAGTAGTGCCTTGCCTGATTTAGTTGCTACGACACCCACCGTGGGGCTCGCCGGAACAATCTCAGCAAGAGCAACCGATCCAGGATTGCATAAAGGGATTTTGGAATGTCCGTCAGCACCGCCTTGCAGGTTTCCCCCCCAATTTTAAGCCGTCCGACGCGGATCTGTTGAAGTTGCCTCAAAACCAAGGGCACTTCCCGTGTCTCTCCTTGTTGCTTCCATTCCCTGCGCAGCCTTGAACTCATCCAATAGGCGAGAAAGCATATCCGAATGTGATTTCGCACCCGGTTGTCCTTTTGATGGTAGATGGGGCGCACTTCAAGATAAGTCTTTGTTTCCCTGAAAGCGTCCTCCACCTCAAGCAAGTTGCGATAATGGCTGAAAACATCCTCCTTGGCGGTTTTTTCCACGGAGAGCGAGGTCGTCAGAAGATACCATCCGTCAAGACGCTTCTCCATCTCGATGACATCCTCCCTCTCGGACCATGCCGCCCGGCCATTCACCTCGATATGAAACTCGAAATACTTCAGACATTTGCTCCGATCCAGCATTCGTCCAACCTGGGAGGCGAGTTTTTGGAGATCGAACTTCTTGCGGTGCACCTGATTGAATTTTTCAAGAGCCGCCCTCCCTTTGGCAAGGCGAGCCTCGCGGCGATCATGGTCGCGCTGGCGCCTGTGTTCACTCCCGGCGACCACGTAGCGGACTCCGTCGACCACGAACTCAACCAGGTCGGTCCTGTCCCACAATTCCGGCTGGTGGTCGGCGGGCAGTTGGGAAAGAAGAGACTGGAGCGTGGATGAGGACAGCCGGGTCACATAGTCCAGCTCGTCCTCGCGCATTTGCCGCAGGTTGAGGGCACTGCTCATGCCGCCGTCAAACGCGAAAACCGCCTTGGTGATGCCGAAGCGCCGCCGCAGGCCGGCCAGCAGCGGCAGCAAGGTCTTGTTGTCCGCCCGGTTCCCCTTGAGAACCTCAATGTGGATGGGAACGCCATCCGTGTCCGTGGCCAGGGCAAGAATCACCTGGGGGCGGTCGGAGCGGTGATCGCGGCTATGTCCGTATGAGGCCAGTTTTTTGTTTTTCGCACCCTCAAAATAGCTGCTGGTCAGGTCATAAAGAACAAGGGACACACCGTTGGGAAACGCCTCCGAGCAGAGGGATTTTTCGATGCCGGCCCATTTTCCCGACAGCGCGTCCATGGCCTCGTACAGACGATCCTCATCCAAATCCTCCTGCGTGAGGCCGCAGGAGGCCGCCAGCGCGCTGTCGGTGCTCAGCGTCTTCAGGGAAAGCTTCGATCCTGGAAAAAGCAGCCGCGCAAAAACCATCGCCTTGACACGGCCGCGGACCACTGGATCGGTCACCTCGGAGAGCGTCAGGTCGAGATTGTATCTTTCCCAGGCGTCATGCAAAACCGCAACCCCGCCAAACCCCAAGGCGTCGTGAAGCCCAAGCGAGTCGGCGGGAACGAGGTTGGACTGGGGATTTTTCAGAAGAGCCTCAATGGCGGACTGGACGCTGTCCGGCAACTTGCTGATGTTGCAGATAAGACGGCTTCTTGGCCCCTTGGCGGTGCGGTAGCTCTCACGAACCGTCTTGCATTCGTAAGTTTTGCCGTTGATGGTGGTTCTGGAAGTTTGAACAAACATAGTGCTACATAAAATAACACTTTTTCTGCAGAAGTCAAGTCGAGAAAGAAAAATATTAGTTGCTACATTTTCAAGGAGAACCAATGCTCAAAAATCAATCTGTTTTAGGGAAGTTGGGTTATTTGCCGGATATACGTATGGCGTGTTGAAGCACCATAACAATCACGCTTCGCAAAGACTGTCTGCAAAGGAAGCATCCACCGCAAGAACAAGCATTTTACGGCTGCTATACGAATAAATTGGAAGAATATGGGGGGTCCCGGGTGCTGTATGGCAAAAATATCGTCACAAAAACAGGCACGGCTTCCGGATAGTTTACGAACACAGGTTCGGCGCTGGGCTTCCAAAAAGCAATGTGGTCAACGACGGCGACAAAACGTTCAGCACAGACAGGACAGGGGATCAAACGCGTCTGCAGCTTCACATCTTGCGGTCGGGAAAACGTTGCCACCTCCTTTGCATTTTCCAGCAACGCATGGCAACATGCATTTTGTCCACAACCAATATGTACAAGGGAATGAACCGCCTCCAGTGAACTGAAAAGCAATGCACAAACAAGTAAAATTATATTGGCGGTGTTTTTTTTGCGATTATTGACCATATAGGCAATTTTATCCAAGTCAAAAAAATGTTTCAAGCCCGCATAATGCGACAATCAAGTCAAGTCCGGGCAATTACGCCGGAGTATAATATCAGACAACTGAACCTCAGGTCTGAAAAAGCGGGCGTGATTTTTCCTTTATCTGATTATTGGCCAATAATTTAAGTGTGGCAAAAAAATATCTTGTTGAAATTTGACTTGTGAAAACACA
>Ga0265295_1008342_pt1 | contig 11540 bp, 5 predicted proteins | sample Munlansysbiofilm_FD_192503 | JGI IMG/M metagenome (GOLD analysis project Ga0265295, IMG submission 192503) | Leachate microbial communities from a municipal landfill in Southern Ontario, Canada - Methane capture system biofilm | ecosystem: Engineered > Solid waste > Landfill > Unclassified ... | reverse complement strand
CATTCCAGAGTAAAGCTATTTCATCGCTTCCATTATCATAAATACTGGCTGCGACTTTTTGTTCAATTTCCATCCAAGCGGAAGCACTATGCATTTGCAAGGTTTGGAGGGCATTAACCATCCAATAGGCGCCGACCAGTTCATTTGGATAATCATCATTTTTAATCATGTTGGCATTAAAATTACTAAGGGCGGCACTTGGATCAATTAATGCTTGGATTGCCCACATATTGGAATACCACGTATTAGGAGCTCCTCCAACGGCTTGTAAATATTTTTGATAAATGCTAGTCAATTTGTTGCGATCAGCCGTGCCTAATGCATAAGAGGAAAGATATTCTCCAGTTGGTAACCAATGAATACCATAAATAAATGTTGGATTTGCACCAAACCAGGTAGCATAATCCGTTTTCGCACCCCAAATCATTCCCGCGACCGAAGCATTAGCAGCGTATTCTGCTTTCCAATTATCATTATCATAATTAAACCAATATTGTTTAATTGAATAAAGTTCGGTTGTATAACCATAGATTGCGGCATCAATCAAACTGTTGTTTCCGAGAGCTAAGCCAAAGAAGTATCCGGCTGCCCAAGAATTAAGTGCTTCTCCTGAAGATTCTTGATTGTTACCATCAGCAAATGACCCATATCCATGGGCCCAAGAATGGCCGGCCCAACCATCGAATGAACGTAAAAATGGGGCAAATTTATCTGTTGAATTGTAATTCATATAATCTTTTAATAGTAAGGCAACTATCGCGTGATACTGATTAAAGAAATCTTGATCAAACATCGATAATACACTAGCGGCATAAACAAGATAACCATGGGTAAAATGGTGATCTGTTAATTCCGATGCAGTGCCGAAATCATTATTCGAGTAATAAAGCGAATTCCATGTTTGATTGTAATATAAATAGCGATCTTCACTATTGGTTTCATCATAGGTAAACCAGTCAATTAAACGAGTTTTCAATTTGTTAATAAAACTCGCTTTATGCGTTGTTTCACCAATTTGCGCGGCAATGATTAGCCCTTGAGAAAGGGGATATAAAGCCTTTGCATTCCAATATGGTCCGGGCGCATCAATAAAGTTTTTGCCGCCTTCCTCGTAATAATCAAGAATTTCCGTTCCTTGATCAAGATGAGCGAGATAACTAACTACATCAGCTTCATTAAAAGCGGCATTCGTCGGTAAAGTATAGCTTGGGAGAATCCCACGGAAATTAAGTTCAGTGGTAAATCGATCACCAAGCATCATTTTTAGTGTTCCGCGTATTGTTCGTGTTTGATAACTAGTTAATGTTGCATCACTAACTTTATATTGATGAGGCAATAAGGCTAAGACACCCGTGTTAACATCACTAGTACGCATGTATTGCACATTATTTTCAAAAAAGGTTGTTACTGAACTTTGCTCTCGATCAACTGTGTAATCAATATTTGAAGCCGCCATAAAAGCATAGCCGTTTTGATGATAAAAAGACGCCTCGGTTAAATTATTAATAGCAGCGACAGAAACATAATTACCAGATCCTAAGTCCATCGTTATTGTATCGAGATAGCCAGCTGGATGAACAGAGTTGGAGAGTGTGAATGTTGTGCTATCCGGCGCATTAACCACAAAATAGCGGTCTTCATACGTAGCACCGCCAACAATATTTGGTAAAGAGGTAATATAGCCAATATGCCTTTTCACCATTTTCACAATTATCGCATTACCAGTATATGAACTAGTTACAGGTGTGCCATCAAGAGTAAAATATTGATAGTTGTCAACACCACGGTTATCAACTAACAATCGAATATCATTTTTGTTTTTATATTCCGTAAAGACATAAGGACTTCCTTGTGTATATGTAATAATCATTTCATCTTCCGATGAATTTAGATTACGCATCGCTACTTTAACGTTATTATCAGAATAATCAATCACTTTGGAAATGGAGGTTGTTGCTAAAGTACCAGCTTTTAATTTTAAATCTTGGTAGTGTGGAGTGAATTGGGCCATCGTTGGATAGTCACCGATATCCCAATATTGAACAAATCCTTCACCGCGATTAGTGATTTCGACTCCGTAGTTACCGATAGATGAGCGTAACGGATTTAAGAAGATGCCATTTCCCGCACCATAATTTTCACTAATAAGCGTCGTCCACCAACCATTTGTGGGCACGGGTTTATCCAATAAATCCGCTTCTAAATAAGCAGGTTGCTTGGGATGAGCGATATCTGAAGCATTACCTGAGCGATAACTACCGCTATCAACAGCGATTTTTGTTTGTGAGTTAATTATCTTGCTCGATGTCGGTGGCACATATGTGCCATTTTGCACAACGACATTGCGAGTTATATTTTGTGTTTCACCCGCATACTCAATACGGTAATTAAGTGTGTAATTACCAAGTGTTCCATAATCTACTGAACCGATTATATCAACAAAGCGGGTAATATCAATTCCCGTAGTTGAATAAATTTTTACTCCTTTTAATGGATTAAAATAATGACCAACAATGACAATTGCTGGCTCGAGTCCTTGAATTTCACCAATAGAACCTGGTTCGACCGGATCTTCGGAGCTCGGGTCTTCGCTTGTTGAAGGGATACTATATTCGGAACTACTAATTTCTTCAGAGTTTGAAGTTTCACTACTCGTTTCTGAACTCGCTGGTTCAGATGTTGTTGTACTAGTTGATTCTTCGGTTGAAAGCGATCCACTTGATTCACTTTCGCTAATCGATGAATCCGAAACCGTTATGGATTCACTTTCCGATGAAATAGTGGAACTGCCATCACCACAACCAGTAACTAGCGTTAACAAAACGCTTGATAAAACAATTAGTTTACTTTTTTTCATCATGCTTTTTATCCTCCTGCATTTTTTCGATACTTAATCCACTTTCTATATCAAAAAGATGAATTTTATCCATATCAAAACATAGATTAATTTGATCACCTTCAAAGATATCTTTTCCTGCGGGAATTTTAGCGATAATTGGTTCATTATCAAAATCCGCGTGGGCATAATATTCATTACCAAGTAATTCAGCTAGTTTGATTTCCACCGCTAATGGTTTGGATAATTCTTTGGCTAATGTTGGATAACCTTCTTGAATAATATCTTCTGGGCGAATTCCAAAATGCATAGTGTGTGTGTGCTGCGCTGAATAAATATAATCATGCATTTCAACAATTTTCGCTGGTAATTTTATACTATGGCCATTATTAAAAACAATTGTTCCTTCTTTGTAGGTCACTGTTAAAACATTCATCGCGGGTGAGCCAATAAACTTGGAAACAAAAACATTGGCTGGATGATCATATATCTCTTTCGGTGTTCCGACTTGTTGAATACGCCCATCTTTCATAACAACAATACGCGTTGCCATCGTCATCGCTTCGGTTTGATCGTGCGTAACATAAATCGTTGTTGAACCAAGCTGCCGATGTAACTTCACTAATTCACTCCGCATTTGAACGCGAAGTTTAGCGTCGAGGTTGGATAGCGGTTCATCCATAAGAAAAACTTTGGCTTTCCGTACAATCGCCCGTCCTAATGCGACCCGTTGCATTTGTCCACCAGATAATGCCCGTGGCCGCCGTTCCAGATACGGTTCAATTTCCAATATTTTTGCCGCTTGTTTAATGCGTTCATCAATTTCATCACGGGGAACATGACGGGTTTCAAGACCAAAAGCTAAATTTTTATATACTGTCATGTGAGGATATAAGGCATAAGACTGAAAAACCATTGATACCTCGCGGTCTTTAGGTTCAAGATTATTAGCAAAAACACCATCAATGTATAATTCGCCAGAAGTAATATCTTCTAATCCGGCTATCATCCGTAATGTTGTTGATTTACCACAACCGGAAGGTCCAACAAAAACGACAAATTCACGCTCAAAAATATCTAAACTAAAATCATAAACCGCTTGAACGCCATGTGCATAAATTTTATTGGCTTGCACTAAAGAAATAAAAGGTTGGCGCTCTTCCAGCGTGTTTTTTTTCGAAACTTTTTCTTCATTCATATCGATTCCTCCATTACTCGGCTTGATAAATACGGACATATTCAATTAGCATTTCTGCAAATTCAAAATCATCTGGTGGTAAGACGCCTCCTGAAAAATTACCACCAACGGCCATATTTAATAAAATATGAAAATCTTGATCAAATGGTGCATAAGGATTATCCGTTTCATTAGCAGTGGAAGAAAACCACTGTTCTTCAGTAATTGTCATAAAATTAAAATCATCAACATACCAGCGCATTTCCGTTTCTTCCCATTCTAATGCGTAGGTATGGTAATCACTAATTGTGTCATCCCGTAAAATGCGGTTTCTACTTATATATTGATGTGGAGCACCAAAATGTAAAGCGCCGCTTGTAATATCATATTCGCGTCCGCGATTTTCCATGATGTCGATTTCGCCGCTATATGGCCATCCACCATAAAAATTATCTTCAGGTAGCATCCAAAATGCCGGCCACATACCATCAACTTCAGGCAAAGACATACGGGCTTCAATTCGTCCATAAGTAGTGGAAATTTTCCCAGCGGTACGAATTCTTGCAGAAGTATATTGATAGCCCCCTACTTGTTCTCGAGCAGCGGTAATGACAAGTTTACCATCTCTAATAGTGGCATTTTCTCGTTTGTACCATTGGGCTTCATTATTTCCCCAATTAACTATGCCGTAATCGGCTCCATTGCCAAACATGTAACTCCAATTGTTCGTATCAAGACTAGCGGTGGTAAATTCATCTTCCCAAAGCAAACTAAAACCTGCCCGTTCTTTATCATCACTTGTTGGGACGCTAGAAGTCGAATCATCGATAATGCTACCTTCGGTTGATGTGTTATCAAGTTGTGACGTTGCTGATGAAATGTCCTCTTCTGAGTTGATTGAAGCAAAAGCGAAATCGCAACTTGCAAGAACTAATAATGTTAGCGGTAAAAATAATAATTTCTTTTTCATTTTGAAGTACTCCTTATTATTGCTTTTATATTTGAAATTTTTCCTTGCCGAATCGCTAGTGCTAATGAACCTGTGATTTCTGCATAATCGCAATTATTAACTTGATAGGTAATCTTATACGGTTGATAACAATTCAAACGTTCTGGATTTTCATACGTGATTTGAACATTACCAAAAAGAGTGAATTGAACTTGATTATTTTCATCAAAAAACTCATTGCTTAAAACTGGTTGAAGATTAAACTTCAAAACGCCGCTATCTTCAATAAAAATGTGATCACCAGCAAACATCCGAATATATATATCGAGCATTTCGGCATTAGCGCCAGTTAACCGCGCAAAAAATCCTTGACCATGAAAACTCCGATCAGGATTACATGTCGGAACAATAAAGGAACTGTTTTCAATTGGATTACGTCCATAAACGGCCGGATCCATAAACATTACTAAATTCGTTTTTATCTCTTTGTAAAAATCTTCATATAATCCAGCACGCAACAATCCGAGTAAATATTTGTAACTCATATGTAAGAAATTACATTCGCGTTCTAACCATCCCTTAGTAAAAGCACGCACGCGCCCAATTTCAAAGGAAGCGTGAGTTAAATCAACAGATGTTTTATAGAAATGTAAATGGTGATCATATAAATCACTCGCCTGAATTCTTTGATGATCATCATGCCACAATAGTTGATCATGGAGTTTATAGGCGCGTGCGCTTGCCTCTAAAAATGCGGGAATTGGTAATATTTCGAAACTTTTGACTCTTACTGTCGGATAACCTAGATGATTAGTGTGACCAGTTAATTCAAAATCTTTGACTTGGTAACTAAGATAACTTGGAAGTATTCCGTCACCAATAATTTTTGCTTTTTGCAAACCTTTATTCAAGACATTTTCAAAGGAATTCAGAACTTTAACAAGTTCATCTAGTCTAACTAGTTCATATGTTCCTTGAATTCCATCTTGAACATATAAACGGAAGTTTTCGCGAGCTTCCGCAACAAAGTTCCAATAAGTAAATTGATCAATTTCACCGACAAAAAGGGCTTCTAAATAGGTTTTTACACGTTTTAAAAGATTAAATTGTTCGGTAAACATGGTAATTGAGCGATCCGCATATTTATAAAATAAATCGCGTGTAATTCTTAGTAAGCGTAAGAGCTCAACGGTTTCGGAAACGCCACTTGAGAATAATCCAGGCAGTCCGTTCATCGCATCATTCCAACCAGGTTTTTCCGCTTCCATTTCGATACCAATTCCAGATGAATCAAGCGTAGCAAACTTAATGAGTACAAGGTTAAATAACTTGCTAGCTAATGTCGTTTGCACAATATTTCCATTTACATCCTTTAACCAATCCGTGGTGGTCAGTGTGGTCTCTTGGTGTACAGCTTTTCTCTTGGCTTTATTTAAATCGATGGCTCCATATTGCCGCACACGACCATCAGGCAAGAGAACATATTTTTCAGCGCGAGGTTCAATGTAAATTGGTGAATAAAAATATCGATAATCAGATTTAAATAATAATGTTTCCATCTCATCGGGATAAATGCTGACATAGTTTTCAATCAAGTCAACATTATACGTCCAATGATCAATCCAATAACCTTCGGCAAAATTCGCTGCATACTCTTGTTTTGAAGCGCTCAAAATTTTACTGAAAAGGTCATGCGTATCACCATTAAAACATTTTTTGTACTGCATCATTAATGTAAAAAGTTCACTCGGCTCATACCGTTTCGTTAAGGCGATAATTTTGCTTTTAAGGGGCTCTTTACATGTGTCAAGTAGATGAAAGTCAAAACTATCATTAATACAAAATACTGGTGGGCAAATGTTCAATGGATTATGACCGTCAATTTGAATCAATGAAAAGAATTGATGAATGTTATAGTCTTTAACAAATGGGTAAAAAAACAAGTCATTCCTTCGATTTTGATTGACATCACGGAAATTTCCTGGACCGCTTGAATAGTAGCGATTAGGGATTTGAAAAGCATTGTAATCCCGTTCCATATCTCCGTGTTTACGGGAATAAATATAATATACTTTCCCCCCATTCAAGTCGTTAAGAACCGTCGGAAAGCCACCGCGCAAACCATTGTCGAGGAAGGTTTGCTTAATGTATTTATCAAACAAGGGAAGACCGGTTTTGCTGGTCGCAGGTTTGATTAACTGGTCAATTAATTTTTCGCTTTCTTCAATCATGGATTCGATACTAGCGGGAAGCAGATGATCAACAACATCATTAAAGGCCGAAAGACTATCAAAAGAGCCAAACAATGAATAAAAAGTATAGGTGGCACCGGGCGCTAGCATAATTTCATTATGAGAAAATGCACAAGGCATTTTGTTTTCAATTTGTTGGGGTTGCTGAGCAAAATCAGCATACGTGAGATTTTGAAATTGGTCAGGGTGTAATAAAGCTAGATTGTGACCAAATACATTTCGAATATCAACGATATTGGCCAAACGTTGGCCGTTTTGATCAAAACTAAGATAACCATTGCCATTTTCAATGAGTGATACCATCGGATTGTCGCTTGTTGAGGTTTTAAATTTGATAAAAGGAGCTCTTTGATCCATGTTATGAACTTCACAATAAGCGGCCATTAAGGAAACAAGTTCTTTGTAAACGTTATTGGAAAGACCATAAGGAAATATAATCGGTAATCCATCGACAAATGCATAATTCCGCGATACATCAGTTATATTAGTAATTTCAACTTTACGAATAAGGGCACTATACGAAGCATGAGGAACACTTGAGTAGGTAATCTTGATTGTAAAATAAGGGCTGGTTTCCACAATAGAAAAATTCGCCTGATTAATAAACATTGTTTGTGTCACTTGTGGCTGAAAAAACGGACTAAATATTTGATTATCGACTTTAATAAACGTCCGAAAGGATTTAAGGGGAATATTCTGATAGGCTAAAGTCGCTGAATCAAATGGGGTAATCGGTGTTTCGCGATTATTGACACCAAATCCACCAAGACATTGACCAACATTGGCAAAAAACGCCCACAAAGGTCGGCCATCTTCGCCAGCAATTGCTGGTAAAAAACTCGAAAACGTTTTGGCGTTTTGATAATCTTCAAGCACGAAAGTTTTATCTTTATAATAATATTTGACCATCAAAATCTACTCCCTTTTCAATAAATAAGGGAAGGGACAATCCTCGTCAGGGTCAGTCCCTTCCGCTAGTTGTGTAGTTTTTAGCTAAAAACTAATCTTATCAACACGTATAAGTAATTGTCAGACTCGTAATCTCGATTGGTGCTCCGCCATTTGAACCACCATTCCAAGCGTGATTAAAATAAGTATTAGTACATCCGACAACAGTATCAGTGATGGTTCCGCCATTAGTAGTTATTTGGCCACCAGCAAAGTCACCCCCATAAGCATTCAGTGAAACACCTACAATTGTTCCGCCAGTATAAACTTCATTCCATGTCGCGGAAATTTTTCTTAAAGTCTTAAAACCATTGGCATTAAGACTACCGGCGCCATCACGTGGCGTTTCCATATTATTCCAACGAATATGACCACCATTTGTCGCCTTATATAAATATGTATCTGATGATGTTCCAAAAGTAATACCGCTCATACCATTATCGGCAGCAAAATAGATTTTATAGCCGAAGGCCGATGGCAAGTACCAACCATAAGAATCTTGCTGCGCATCACCAGCTGTATAAGTAACGACATATTCGCCGGTTGATAACTGACTAACAAGCTCCGCGTTAGCAGGTGATCCATATTCATAATCAATGACATAGAGTGATCCTGCTACGATAAGTAAAGTCGCAAGCGCAATAATTGAAGATTTCTTTTTAAGCATATTTTTATTACCTCCTTTCCTATAAATTTTTTAACACGAACGTCTTCGTGTTTAGAAAAGCAAAATTAGTTCTATTCAGCTAAAGTGAAATGAATAATTGGTGATTGAAGTTCTGGATCATAACCGTCAACGATTTCCCAAATGTTTGGATCGTAATCGGCATATAAACTTGCTTGTTGGAGTTCTTCCATTGTTTTTGTCCCAGAATTAGTTACACTTCCCATATCGGTTACGCCGCTTTTTGGCTTAAGCGAAGTAAGATGGGTCTGTGTGAAGTTAATCAGACGAGCTGTACTTTCATACGGGGTAATTGTGTATCCAAGAGCAAAACTATTTTCAATTAAACCCCATGTTTTACCAGCAAAGGCATACATACCATTGGAACGACTGCCATTGCTATCGATTTCTTTGGTGCCAGTATCAACTGGATTTTCACCATTTTCATCGTAACTCATTAATGGACGATCAACATTGGCAAATTGCCACCACGGATCAGTGTTATTCGGATCAGCAGAGTGATCCCAACCATTCCCCACTTTACCGACATAGTCATCGCTATAATCCATAAAAGTGTTTGGTAACGTAATGTCACCCGACCCCATTAAAGTGACGGTATTACGAATAATGCCACTAGCGGCTACGATGCCAACAACACCACCGGCATTGCAATCGTTATCATAGAAATGGGTTCCCATTTGGACTTTCGAATTAGTTACTAAGCAGTTTTCAATTAGGCCAGAGTTATTGCCGGCAATCACGCCAGCAATGGTTCTTGCCCGAACACGAATACTATCAAAATGCACATTACGAACAATACCGCTACTTCCGATAATTTGAAATAAACCGATGTTGTTTCCACTTTGATGAGCCGGATCAGTAAACATCGAGTCACCATAGTAAGCATCTTCGGAACTTGTCGTACTCGAAGCATAGTAGACACGTGCATTACTTACAGTATGTCCATTGCCTTCGAGAATGCCGTGGAAATATTCGTTATTGATATTTGTTTCATCATAGAAATAGCCTAAAGGTTGGAAGTAAGCGATAGTGCCTAAATCAATATCGTTTCCTAAGACATAGATACCCGTTAAATTATTATTGATATCTTGAAATTCTTGCGCGGTTTTAATTACTTTGGTAGCAAAAATAGCGGGAACATTTTCCAGCGATTGATCGGCTAGAGTAAGTTCAAGATCTTTTTCACCACTGCCGATTTGCGATAAGAAACTTCCAGCAAGGGTCAAAACACCTTCGTTATAAGCGAATTCTGTGTCTAATGCCCGGACCCGACCGGAGCGAACACCGCTAATTTCTTGGTCGAGTTCAACACGAACAGAAACGTTATATGGCGCTTCGGCTCCTAAATCATAAATAAGCTTGTCTTCATAGATTTCTTCGCCGGGTTGAGGGGCTAATTCATCTATCGTCGAAGTGAGATTTGATCCATCACCTGAGGTTAACGAATCTTGACTAAGGTTACTATCCCCGTTACAACCACTTAAAGCTAATAAAGCTGCTAGACCTAAAATAATAGTAAATTTCGTTTTCATATAATCTCCTTTTTATACAACGAGTGTGATATTAGTATTGGAAGTCGAAAACATAATCGCGCTACCATCGCTACCAGCAAATGAATAAGAACAATTAGTGATATCGACTGTGCCATCGTTTTGACAAATCGGATAGAGGGTGTTGCATTGACTATTATTGATAATAAAACTCACATGGCAATCAACAAATGTGCCACTGGTTCCGACTAAGGTAACTCCACCAAAAGTGTTTTGTGCCCCATCAATTGTGACGGTAATTTGGCAGTTACTAATAAGACCATTATTTTGATAGGCAATTGTCCCAAATCCGGAACCTGTATGATTGAGTTCAAAATTAACATTGCGCACTTCGGCTGTTGCACCGAGAATATTAAATAACCCTTGGCTTGTTTTATAATTGGAAATGGTATGTCCTTGACCTTCAAAAATACCGCTATATTCGCCGGCCATGCCAAATCCACGTAGGGTATTATCACCAACGATATCTGCGGTTAAAACGGCATTTTTCGTTGTATTAGCGGCTGATCCATCGAAGAAAGCGATAAATTCCGCATAAGTGGAAATTTCAACAGCGTCAGTTGGTATTTCATAACTACCTTCCTCAATGACGTTAAACGTTAATTCGCTTGATTCATAATCGACACCGCCAATTGTCGCAACAATCTTAACCGTAATCGTTCCAAGAGCGACACCGGTCACATTGAATTTATTTGCTTCGACGCTATCTTGGACAATTGTTGCCACGCTAGCATAACCTTCAGAAGCGACAAACGACCAAGTGGGAACTTCTTCCGAATTCTTTAAAGTAGCGGTAACTGTTGCTACTTCCGCAACAAGAATCGAAGATTTAGAGACACTTGCTTCGACCTCTGGTCCCATCGTTAAAGCTGTTTCACCAAAATGGGCAAGGTGAGGCATCGCCCCGTCAGCTAATGTCCAAATGGCGGGATCGAGAGCAAAGTCCGTACTGGTAGAACTTGAAAAATCACCAAAGTCACTAAATACTTCAACACCCTCGCTACCAATCATGCCCCATTCATGACTACCCGAAGCATCAAAGGTTTTGGCAATCGAAGCAGGTACATTAGTATAAACGTTGTACATACTAGCAAACGCATCACTTCCATTGTTATAACCATAAGGAATGGTACCAATCATTTG
>Ga0265295_1008341_pt1 | contig 11542 bp, 14 predicted proteins | sample Munlansysbiofilm_FD_192503 | JGI IMG/M metagenome (GOLD analysis project Ga0265295, IMG submission 192503) | Leachate microbial communities from a municipal landfill in Southern Ontario, Canada - Methane capture system biofilm | ecosystem: Engineered > Solid waste > Landfill > Unclassified ... | reverse complement strand
TTTGGTGTTTGATACTTACGCTTTGATGTCTATATTTGATGTTTATAAAGGAAGGGACGGCCGGTGACAAGAAAACCTTTTTATTATATGATGCTCGGTGGCGTCTTACTGTTATTGTTCCTTGTCTTCCTTATCTACTTACCAAATCAAGGGAAAGCGCCTGCTCCAGATACGACGGCATCCAATTTTGACGCGCAAGCTGCTTTCGAAGCATCGTGCAGTTCGTGTCACGGCAAAGATTTAGCTGGGACACCGGCAGCGCCAAGCTTGATTGGGCTCAATCTTTCGGTGGATGAAGTCGTTGATATCATCACAAATGGTCGGAGTGGATCGTTTGGCAAAATGCCAGCAGGGATGTTCACTGGCAGTGCTGCTGAGAAAAAACAACTGGCAGAGTGGGTTCTTTCGCATAAATAAGCACAACAAACCACGCATGCGTTGATCGGCCTATTGTTAAAGAAGATAAAAAGGGTTGGTGTTGAGGTGCGAACGTAAAGGAAAGTGCATCGTCACAGTTAACCGTGACCATGTGTAAACAAACGCAGAAGCGCTCAATTGGGCGCTTCTGCGTTTGTTATGTCCATAAAGATGATTTCATGATCTTGTTTTATTTGAACAACGGTCTTTTATGTTCATCGAGCGTAAAACCTTCACCGTGAATATCATGAGCATCGGTGATGACAACAAAAGCAGCTGGATCTATGTCTTCAATGATTTGCTTGACGTGTACGACTTCATTGCGTGATACAACACAATATAAAAGCGGTCTTTCCTGACTCGTATAAGCCCCGCGGCTTTGTATAAGCGTTGCGCCGCGTTCTAGGTCGTTCATAATGCGTTGGGCGATGGTCGTCGTGTGATCAGAGACAATCAAAATCATCCGTCCGGCATAAGCACCTTCTTGCACGAAATCGATGACGCGCGAGCCAAGGTAAACGGCAATAATGGTATACATAGCGCGCTCACGGTCTAGATACGTCAGCATTGAGATCATGATAACCATTGCATCGATCACAAACATCGTGCGTCCCATGCTTATACCCCAATAACGTTGAACGAGCCGAGCGATAAGATCGGATCCACCGGTCGTTCCACCATAACGAAAGATAAGGCCCAATCCCAGACCAGAAAAAGCACCAGCGTAAAGTGCAGCCAGAAGCATATCGTGGGACATCGGTTGAGCGAGTGGGGCCATGACATCGATGAGGACCGAACTGATGAGTGTGCCATAAATTGTAAGAAGCATGGAGGCATGTCCGAGCGAGCGCCATCCGAGTAAAAAGAGAGGAATATTGGTGACAATTAAAAAGATACCCGGTGGGAAATCAAAAACATATTTAAACAATAAGGCAAAACCGGTCAGTCCCCCTTCAGCGAGTCCATGAGCAATATTGAATACATTAAGACCAAAAGCAAAGATGGTTGCGCCTATGGTAATGCCGATGATTTGTTTGATGCGTTGAAGGAGATGGTGTCGTATTGACATTGATGACTCCTTTAAGAGCTACTTAGTTTAAGAGAACATATGGATGGCGGAAGAGGATATCCGTGTAAAGCATTTATATTATATCAACTTCAGACGTTGTCTGCACGTTTCCATCGATCATGGTGGTATCGATGGTTGGGCTTCACGTTTGTTTGTATTGCATAACTTATTTTTTTCTAGTACGATACGATTAAAGACGAATGGTGACGATTTATGTTTGTTTGAGGTTGACGATCAGGAGGAGCAGGCGGATCGTCGTGAAGCACGTTCGGTTTAGGTTTGGTTGAAGGAGGAACGTCGATGGCCAAAACACTATCAGAGTGGCAAAAGGAGATTGATGCGTACATATCACAGTTCAAGGAAGGATATTTTTCACCGATGTCGATGGTTGCTCGGTTGGCGGAGGAAGTAGGAGAGATCGCACGTGAAGTGAACCATAGGTATGGTGAAAAACCAAAGAAAAGCGATGAACGTCCTGGTTCTTTGTCTGAAGAACTAGGCGATTTGCTGTTTGTTATTGTCACTTTTGCAAATGCGCAAAACATTGATCTTGACCAAGCTTTACATGATGTGATGGAAAAATATCAAACGCGGGATAAAGATCGCTGGACGAGGAGAGCGTGAGCATGATTCGCATAGTTGTATCCGGTGCATTTGGTAAAATGGGTCAATTGGCGCTTGAGCATATACAAAAACGAGAAGATTATAAAGTCGTGGCGTTGGTGGATTATAAAGGACGCACGCATCCGTTGTGGCCAACGTATGTTACAGTTTTGGAAGCATTACAAAAAGAATCGGTTCATGTGTTGGTCGATTTTACGACACCTGAGACGGTGTATGAGCATATCGAGGTGGCGATTCAACATGGTGTGCGACCTGTGGTTGGCACAACGGGTCTGACCATGCCCGATGTCGAACGGCTTCAAGCGCTTGCTGCTGAAAAAAAGGTTGGAGGTGTGATTGCGCCGAATTTTGCGCTTGGTGCCATTTTAATGATGCGTTTTAGTGAGATTGCTGCACGCTATTACAGTCATGCTGAAATCATCGAAGGTCATCGTCTCAACAAACGTGATAAGCCTTCAGGGACGGCCGCGTATACTGAGCAGCTGATGAGAGCATCTTCTCCGATTCAGACCGATATTAAAAGTGTTCGACTACCCGGCCTGGTCGCACATCAAGCTGTGATGTTTGGTGGGGAAGGGGAAATTTTGACGATTCGTCATGATGCTTTAAGCCGTGAATCGTTTATGCCAGGTCTCCTTCTCGCCATTGAACAAGTGATGGAACGCGATAGCCTCGTCTATGGTTTAGAAAAGTTGCTTGATAGGTTGTTATCATCGTCATATCCCAACGTGTGATCGGGTCCAGTGTTGATGCATTGCCATGGAGGGAATCACATGAATATTGCATTGATTGCTCATGACAAGAAAAAAGATGAGATGGTCAATTTTTGTATTGCCTATGAACCGATTTTAAAAACACATACGTTGTTTGCGACCGGAACGACTGGAAGGCGTATTATGGAAGAGACATCGCTTCTGGTTAAGCGTATGAAGTCTGGACCGTATGGCGGCGATCAGCAGATCGGCGCGATGATTGCTGAGGATTTGATCGATCTCGTTATTTTTTTGCGCGATCCTTTGACGGCTCAACCCCACGAACCGGATATCACCGCCCTGTTGCGACTGGCTGATGTATACGGTGTGCCGTTGGCTACGAATCTTGGCACAGCGGATGTCTTATTGCGTTCCTTGGCAGAGGAACCTTGGGATTTTCGTGCTTTACGTCACACGCCATCATGATATGCAGCATGGAGCGGCTTGGGAACAAGCATGGCCGAGCCATAAAGGAGGATGGGGGTGGGAACGTTTTTTTATTCTTTTTCTCATCTGATTGCTAAAAGCGTCGTTTGGCAAAAGGCCCTTCGTATACTTGAAGCCATTGAAGCGCATGGCGGGGAGGCCTATATCGTCGGAGGGGCATTGCGTGATGCGCTTTGGGGGCAGATCGGCGGTGATATTGATATCGCCACATCCCTTCGACCTGAGGAGATTATGCGCTTGTTCCCCAAGAGTTATCCGACGGGTGCTGCTTTTGGAACGGTGACAGTGGTGGATGAAGGGACAGCGTTTGAAGTCACGACGTTTCGCAAAGAAAGCTATCCTCCGCATGATCGACATCCCAATGTCCAGTTTGCGGATGATCTCATGTCGGATCTGGCCAGACGTGATTTTACGATCAATGCCTTGGCTTGGAGAAGGGATGGTCTTTTGATCGATCCTTTCGATGGTCTCACAGATCTGAAGCGACGGCGGTTGAAAACGGTTGGACGGGCTGAGGAACGCTTAAGAGAAGATCCGCTTAGATTGTTGCGAGCTTTGCGTTTTGCTTGGACCTATGATCTTGCGATCGATGCTAAAACACATGAAGCGATCGTTGCTTGCCGAGCATGTCTGAAGTTCGTGTCTTTGGAACGCATTGTGCAGGAAGTTGAAAAAATGTTTATGCATATTCCGCCGCTTCGTATGGCGCGAGGGCTGGATCGCTACGGTTTGCTTTTTACGATGGTTATGATGGAACCTTTTGTTGCTATATCGACGGAGGATGGTTCTCATTTTTGGTGGGTTGCTTTAGCGCTTGGTGCGCGTGCCACAGTGCCTTTTTGCCTAGAGGATGAAAATCAACCAAATGATTGGTCTTGGGAAAAACTTCCACTTTCACGAAAAACGCGACGTCTCATCCAAAGTGCAGAACGCTTGCGCAACGTATCTTCGAATGTCGAAAAAAGTCGCTTAAGCTTGGAGGCGCTCTTACGCAGAATGGACGTGATACGATCTGAGCGATCGTCCAATGAGGGTGTCGGGCTAAAAGTATCTTCTTTGGACCTGCCGCATGATGCGGCATGGCGTTCGGAGGATGATTTAACAACTTATCTTTGGATGTGGGCGACCAAAGGCGCCAGGCATGTTTATGAAATGATACGAATCAACCATTTGGATCAAGGGTATCCGCGGACCTTTACGCGGCGTATGTTTGCTCACCTAGCCCAACGTTACCGTTCCTTAGTAGCGCCAAAGCCACGGGATGTAGCGCTTTCTATGGAGCGTTTGACCAACGTTTTGGGAGTCCCGTCTGGTCGCTGGATAGGTGAGATTCAACAAAAGTTATGGGAAAAAGTCAATTTTTTTGGTTTACCGAATGAAGAGGATGCTTTATTGGCAGCAGCCCACGAGATGATAAGCGATAAGGCATGAATTTTGAAGAACGGTGTGATTGAGGGATCGTATGAGCGATGATGGGTTATCAATGCCATCAATGCCACGCATCAATGTGTCTAAAAGGAGGGAAGACAGATGAAGGTGAAAGATCGCGTATACGCTCGTTTACAAGAGGATGCGCCTCAATTTGTCTCAGGTGAAGCATTGGCTGAAGCTTTGGGGGTCAGTCGGACGGCTATATGGAAAGCGATTCGAGCGCTCATTGCGGAGGGACTGAACATTGAAGCGCGCCATCGGCAAGGGTATCGCCTGTTAGAGACACAAAATCGTTTGTTATCGGAAGAGTATTTTACCCGTTTACATACACAATTTTTAGGTAAAGTGTATCGTCTGTATCGCGAGGTAGAAAGTACTCAAGATATAGCCAAAGTCTGGGCAATGGAAGGAGCACCCCATGGCGCGGTTGTGGTGAGTGAACGTCAGACCAAAGGACGCGGGCGCCTCGGCCGATCTTGGTCTTCGCCTTCGGGAAAAGGGTTATGGGTAAGTCTTGTCCTTCGTCCGGAGCGACCTTTATCAGTCGCGCATCAATTACCACTATTGAGCGCTGTTGCTGTAGCACGGACGCTGGAACATTTTGGATTCGAACCACGATTGAAGTGGCCCAATGATGTTATCTTATTGGACCGCAAGGTTGCAGGTATGCTCATTGAAGGTCAAGGCGAGGTAGATCGCTTAAAGTTTGCTGTATTGGGTATCGGCATGAATGTTTTACAGCAGTCAGATGATTTTCCAGAAGACTTAAAAACGCACGCGATCTCACTTAAAATGGCTCATGAGGAAGCCAATGCGCAGATGGGGCGATTACCATCGCGTGGGGAACTTTTGATGGTGCTCTTGGAATTTTTAGAAGCGATGTTAAAACTTTGGGAGCAAGAACCTTTTGTTTTGATCCAAAAGGAATGGTTACAAAGGGCATGGCGATTGCACCAGACGATCGCGCTCAACTCAGGGCGACAACGTGTGCAAGGGATATTTATGGGGATTGATCACAATGGTTATGCGCTGTTACAAACGGATCAAGGCATGCTGACATTGAACAGTGGTGAGATAGACTTCGCATAAAAAAAAACTCCTTGCTTGGGATCGCTAGGAGTGCATGCCCTTTGGGCATATCATTGAGCAGGGAAATTAATATTCAGGTTTCCAAGGAAGAGAGGGGATGTGGTCTTCTAAGAAATGAGCCAGGCGTTCGGCTTCAGTGAGACTTTTGAGAGAAAAGGTTTCTTTTAACCATTCTAAATTTTGCAGATCCTCTACATCAACAAGCACCGTTTTTCCGCTCTGCATGTTAATGACCATCGTTTTTCCAAAGAATTGATTGGAAAACAATAAGCCGAGGTCATACATGCCTTCTTCAGTATGCATACCGATAAAGCGCACTTGGGCTTGTTCTGTCTGTTCGTAGACGCCTTCATAAAACGCCATGGACAACCCCTCCTTTCCAAATATTTGAAGAAACTATGCAATTAATGCATGTGATCGTTAAAGGTGTGGATAGCAATCATCAGCACACCTCACACCTCGGACGATCGATGGTATGATTGGTACATACCCATGAAGCGACCAAAAAAGTCCACATCACAGTCTTGGGATAAGCTCCAAGGCTCGCGATGTGGACATGGGCGTGCGTACACCGGACGAACAACCCACATCTCCCTCGTGGAAGATGTATCCTTAGGAACTTCCCTGCTTTAGCCGACGGGGTTAGCTGACGGGTAGGATGGCAGAGAAGACGTAGCTGACTCATCCCTCTTCATAAAATACACCTATGAAGATTAACCCCAAACCAATCGGGTCCCCCGTTTTCGGTGGAGCAGCACCGAAATTAGGCCGTCTATTGAATTGTAAATCAATTATATACGATAGAAACCACCTATGACAAGATGCATATTTTACAGAATGGATCCGAACCATTTGATGGTGCTCCGATGCTTAGAGATGGTTTGAATGTCGCATAGAAGCTGTTGTCTGAAGTTCATCGTCATTGTGCTCATGATGCTCAATATGCGTCATATGTTCAAGGTGTAAGAGTGCTTCGTGGAAAGACAGTAACTTACCTTGGAAGCCTAGAATAAAATGTTTAGCGATATGCGCATCTTGAAAGGCTAAGATTTGTGGTTGACAACACAGTGTAGGGAGCACAGAACCGATGACATAGCTCATGGTACTGGCACTCCCCGTGGTGTGCAGTAGAAAGTCATGGACGAGGGCATCACTGACCTGTGACGCGATTTGTTTATGACGAATAAGGCCGCAGTGTGCACAACAGGCGGTTTCGATGGTTCCATCTTTAAGAATCAGTCGATAGGCGTGTTTGGGATCAACCGTTTTTTCGCACAGGATGCAGCGTTCTCCGTTTTTTCGTTTTGATGATGTTGACGGGTCTAATGCAAGACGTACACCACCAAACGTTTTTTCAGCGATACCTTCGGCAATCAGTTTTTTGATATCGCGGTGAATGGTCATTTCTGAGACGTTAAAAGCTTGACTGAGCGCTGATATTTTAAGGTGTTTCTCTTTGAGAAGTTTTTCACGAATAAGCTGAAGGCGTTCGTGCGGGAGCACATTCAATCCTCCTCTCGTTCTTTCTATTATATCGTGAATGAGGGAAAAACACTAGAATGCGTCATGGCTTCGGTTTAAATACATAATATACAGAAAAATAAATAAATAATGATAAATCTGTCTGTTGCGTTTCCTCTAGCCGTGCGCTGTTTGTTTTGTATAAGATAGTTTTTAGGGACAAAGCATATACGAGCGTTTTTTAAGAAAGGGGACTAAGGTGGTTCGAGCGTGGGTCGTTGTGTTTTTAGCTGTTTTTTTTATTGCGACATCCAGCATTTGGGTCCGTTTGTCGCACACTGCTGCTGCCGTGACTGCGATGTATCGATTGTTTTTTGCCGTTATATTGATGCTGCCTTATGTTCATCAAAAACGAGCGGATCTGATGCCTGGTCTTCGCTCTCTCCGTCGAAGGGATTGGTTTTTGCTCGTACTTTCCGGAGTGTTCCTAGCCATTCATTTTGAACTATGGTTTTTATCACTCGACTACACTTCGGTTGCCAGCTCTGTCGTGCTTGTAACACTGCAACCGCTTTTTACATTTATGGGTGTCATGTTGGTGTTTAAAGAACGTTTGCGCCCATGGATGCTGTTCGGCGGGATGATGGCCATCAGCGGGTCGATCATGATCAGCTGGGGAGATTATCATTTAAATGCACGCGCATTGTTCGGCGATATGATGGCGCTTTCGGCTGCTTTTTTTATCTCTGCCTATTTTATGATCGGTCAAAGTGTGCGGGCGCGTCTTTCGGCGAGCGGTTATACGCTGATCGTCTACAGTGTAGCTACCGTAATGCTTTTTTTGATGGTAGTTTTGGAAGGATCTTCACTTTGGCCAGAGGAACCGATCGACTGGTTTTATTTTATAGCCTTGGCCACCTTTCCTACGCTTTTAGGCCATACCCTTTTGAATTGGGCCATAGTCTGGGTGAAAGCTTCATCAATTTCTGTAGCCATCTTAGGGGAAGCGGTGTGGGCTGCGTTGTTAGCGTATATCGTCTTTGGAGAAACGCTATCGGTCAGTCAATGGATCGGCGGTGGGCTTATACTTTTGGGGATTATTGTATCGATGCGCAACACGTAAAGGTTCAGTGCGAAACGGTTGAGTTGCCGCACGTAAGATGGTGTCATGCTAGCCTTGCGTATACAGATGGCAGGCTGTCCAGTGCTGGGGGGCGACTTCTTGTAAAGGGGGTTTGACTTCTTTACATACTGCCATGACTTTGGGACAACGCGTATGAAAGACGCAACCTTTTGGCGGGTTCGCTGCACTAGGGATGTCTCCGCTTAAGACGATTCTTTCTTTTTTCTTCCGCGGATTAGGCTCGGGGACAGCAGAGAGGAGGGCTTCTGTGTAAGGATGCAGCGGATGTTGAAAGAGTTCTTTTTTGGGTGCGCTTTCTACGACATGGCCGAGGTACATGACCATGACACGATCGGAAATATGTTTGACGACACTTAAATCGTGGGCAATAAAGAGGTAAGAAAGGTTAAACGATGCTTTGAGGGCCATCATGAGATTGATCACCTGCGCTTGGATGGAGACATCGAGGGCGGAGACGGGTTCGTCGGCGATGATTAGACTCGGTTTGATCGAAAGCGCACGGGCGATACCGATGCGTTGACGTTGGCCGCCCGAGAACTCATGCGGGTATCGTGTATGGGCATCGGGGGATAAACCGACGATTTTTAAGAGCCTGCGTATTTCTTCTTCTCTTTCTTTACGGTTTAAGTTTGTATGCAATTTGAGAGGTTCTTCGATCAAAGCGCCGATGGTCATGCGAGGATTCAAAGAGGCATAGGGATCTTGAAATACCATCTGGATGTGGCGGCGATAAGGTCTGAGTGCTTTCTGATGAAGATGGGCAAGATCTTGTCCTTGGTAGCGTATCGATCCTTCCGTCGGATCGTAAAGACGGATGATCGTTCGACCGAGGGTCGATTTGCCGGATCCGGATTCACCGACGATACCAAGCGTCTCACCGGCTGCGAGTTCAAAACTGACGTTTTCAACGGCTCGGACATAGCCGCGCGTTCGTCTCAGAAGTCCGCCCTGAATCGGGAAATATTTACTGACGTTTTTGACTTCTAAAAGCGGGTTGGTCATGGTGTTGTACTCCTTTCATGTCCAAAGAAACCAGCATGTTGCCAGTTGTTCACGCGTAAAAACAACGCGCCTTATGTGATGGACGCAGTTCGATCAGTTCTGGCATCTCCTGCGTGCAGCGATCAGTTTTAAGAGGACAGCGCGGAGCAAAGCGACACCCTTTCGGATATGCATAGGCTGGTGGTACAATGCCAGGGATCGCTTCGAGCGCTTCTTTGTCATCTTCGAGACGAGGAATGGCCGCCATCAGTCCCCGTGTATACGGATGACGAGGGTGATCGAACAGTTCTAAGAGCGGTGCTTCTTCTACGACCTGACCAGCGTACATGACGGCGACCCGGTCAGCCATTTCGGCTACGACGCCTAGGTCGTGGGTGATAAGGAGAATCGACGTTTGACGCTTAGCTTTTAATTCTTTCATAAGCGTTAATATTTGGGCTTGAATGGTGACATCTAAGGCTGTCGTCGGTTCATCTGCGATGAGGAGCGCTGGATCGTTTGCCATAGCCATAGCAATCATAACACGTTGACGCATGCCGCCCGAGAGTTGATGCGGATAAGATTTTAAAATTTCATCTGCACGCCCAATACCGACCAGTTCAAGAAGGGCATGGGCTTTTTTTTCGGCCTCTTTTTTGTTCATGTTTTGATGGATGCGAAGCGGTTCGGTGAGCTGAAACCCGATCGTAAACACAGGATTGAGAGAGGTCATAGGTTCTTGGAAAATCATTGCCAAGCGGTTTCCTCTTATTTTTTGCATGTCTCTTTCGGATCGTCGGACGAGATCCTGTCCCTCAAAGACGATTTGCCCAGAGACGATTTTTCCCGGAGGGGTTGGAATGAGTCCCATGATTGATAATGACGTGATCGATTTACCGCTACCGCTTTCACCGACAAGTGCAAGTGTTTCACCACGATGGATGGTCAGGTCGAGGCCATCGACAGCTTTAATTTCACGTTTGCTGGAATAAAAATAAGTTTTTAGATGTTTAATTTCTAAAAGTGCTTCCATGCCCGTGCCTCCATTGAGCGTGTTTGAGCTGGATCAACATGCCTTCATTGAAACCAGCTTGTGTCTAAAGTTTTTAAGCGTTTATCTTAAATCTTTTAGATCGATGATCTTCGTGCATATGAAACATGATCTTAATCTATCGAAATAGATTGAAGAAAAATGAACTTCAAGGTAAACTTATTGTAACACACACAGTGATTTGATCCAATGGTTCAAGTGTTGCAAACTGTGTAGCGTTTGAAGGCAAACACAAACCGTTTAAATGGTCTAAATTTAGTAGGAGCCAGAAGAAACATTTTTATGGTAGATGATGTTTAAGAATGAGAGGCTGATCGGTTATGACGTATTCAATCGTTGCTTTTGATCCTATGCGTAAGGAAGTAGGCGTGGCAGTTGCTTCTAAGTTTTTGGCGGTTGGTTCGATCGTTCCTTGGGTAAAGGCTGGTGTTGGCGCGGTCGCTACGCAAGCATGGGCCAATCCTCAATATGGCCCAGATGGTCTTCGTCTTTTGGAAGAAGGATATGACGCAGAGGAAGTCGTGCGGCGTTTGGTTGAACACGATGATGAGCGGGAGGTTCGGCAAGTAGGCGTTGTCGACGTTCGTGGAGGAAGTGCGACATTTACTGGGACGGCCACGCATGCGTGGGCTGGCGGTTATCGCGATACGTATATGGCAGTGCAAGGGAATATACTGGCCGGTGAAGGGGTGATCGATGCGATGGTCAAAGCTTTTAAAGCGGCGCATGGTTCGCTTCAGCGTCGTCTTTTTGCTGCCCTTCTCGCGGGTGATGAAGCGGGGGGTGATCGGCGCGGGAAACAGTCCGCTGCGCTTCTCGTGGCTAGACCGCAAGGCGGTTATGGGGGGATATCGGACATCGCTTGCGACCTCAGGGTCGACGATCATTCTGAACCGGTGCGTGAGCTGGGCCGACTTTTGGATTTACATGAACTTTATCTGGAGAAAACCGCACCGGAAGATGTTGTAGAGATCGATGCGTCTTTAAAAAAAGAACTGGTTCATTTACTGCGAGCACTCAGCACTGATCATGGATTAGAGAGTGATCCTGTGGAAGATGGATTATTTTATCAAGCG